>PDWJ01010887.1_pt1 | contig 11459 bp, 9 predicted proteins | sample 1430881 | NCBI WGS metagenome assembly PDWJ01 (sample SAMN01162460, study PRJNA174530) | Oral metagenome, whole genome shotgun sequencing project. | biome: Marine environment; feature: Marine mammal; material: Swab sample of the gingival sulcus; isolation source: swab sample of gingival sulcus... | reverse complement strand
TATTTCTAGACGGGGCGTTACCTGAAAATTCGCCCTGTTAAAATGTCTTGTCCAAAGACCTCCGCTCAAAAGCACACGGTGGCCTTTTCCCAGAGGCCTCTGCCCTCTGCCTGCCCGCAGGCCCTGCCGGTTGGTTCTGCCGGCCCAACGTTACTGCAAGCCTTTTTCTGTTTACCGCTGTCAGCGGCCCGGCTTTACTCGGGGTACTGCCCCTGTGGTCTCTGCCGGTTATCTTTGCCCGCAGGCCCTGCGTCTGCTGCTCAGCCCCCTGAATCTTCTGATTGTTACCGGGGGGGCAGCCGGAATTATTGTCGGTGCCCTGCCGGCCTCTTGGTGCAAGAATCAAAAGTCGTTATAGTAGACGCCTGTACCATAGAGAGGAGGTCAAAATAAGTCATGAATAAAAAAACCTGGAAGAACATACTGACGGGCATGCTGATTCTGTGCGTTGCGGTTTCGGCCTTTGCCATGGGCGAAGGGGATGGCGGGAACTTCCCCGATAAAAACATTACATATATCGTGCCGTTTAATCCGGGCGGCCAGTCGGACATTACGGCCCAGTACCAGAAAACCATGCTGGAAGAGGCGCTGGGAGTGAATGTTGTTATCAAGCACACCCCGGGAGCCGGGGGCGCGGTGGGATGGAGCACGCTTTCCAAGTCCAGTCCCGACGGCTATACCATCTGCGGAAACAACATCCCCCACATTGTGGCTCAGCCCCTGGTCCGCAAGGATGCCGGCTATGAAACGGCCGACCTGGAGCCCCTCTACCTCTTCCAGACCACACCCATTGGTCTGGCGGTTCTGAAGGACAGCCGCTGGAGCAATCTGGAGGAATTCATTGCCTATGCCAAGGCTCATCCCGGTGAAGTGACCATTGGCGGTTCGGGTACCTACAGCGGGCATCACATAGCCTTCCTGCAACTTCAGCAGCTGACCGGAGCAGAATTTACCTACATCGCGTCTACCGGCGCGGCGCCCTCAGTGGCTAATTTCCTTGGCGGCCACACCGATGCCCTGTTTGCCAATTCCAACGATCTGGTGTCCCATAACAGGGAAATTACCATTTTGGGAATAGGCACGGAAAAACGCTTTGAACTGCTTCCCAATGCGCCGACTTTTATGGAACAGGGGCTGGACATGACCAGCGGTATTGACCGGGGGGTCTGTGTACCTAAAGGTACTCCCGCGGATGTTGTGGCCACGCTGGAAAAAGCCTTTCACACCGTGTGCAGCGACCCGGACTTTGTCCGGAAAATGGAAGAGATGGGCATGGTGGTTCAGAACAAGGGCGCGGCCGAATACAAAAAGTACATTGAAGCCACAACCAAAAAGTACCGGGCCATTCTTGAAAGTCTGGGTGTCCTTTAACCTGTAGACCGGGTAGCTCAATCATGATTGGAGAGGCCCTGCGTCTGCTGCTCACTCCCCTGAATCTTCTGATTGTTACCGGGGGGGTGGCAGCCGGAATTATTGTCGGTGCCCTGCCGGGGCTGACGGCCACCATGGCCATTGCCCTGCTTGTGCCGTTTACCTTTGGCATGAATGCCGTTCATGCCCTGGTGCTGATGGGCGGTATTTACTGCGGAGCCATCTACGGGGGCAGTTTTTCGGCCATACTGATTAATACGCCGGGAACGCCTTCGGCCATTGCCACCACCTTTGACGGCTATGCCATGGCCCGCAAGGGGGAATCGTATGCCGCCATTATTACGGCAACCATTGCCTCGGTTGTGGGGGGCATTATCGGTGTGCTGTTTCTGGCTTTTCTTTCGCCGGTGCTGTCCCGGGCCGCGCTGAAGTTTGGTCCGCCGGAGTTTTTCTGGCTCACCGTTTTTGGTCTGACCATCATTGCCACCCTGGCTTCCAAATCGGTGCTCAAGGGTTTGATAGGCGGGGCGTTTGGACTGCTGCTCAGCGTTGTCGGCATTGCCCCTATTGAGGGCTCCGTGCGTTACGCCTTTGGCTCCGTGAGTCTTATGAACGGCATTGCCCTTATACCGGCCATGATTGGGCTGTTCTGCATTCCTGAAATTCTGGGGATGATTGCGAAAAAGGACGAGCATTACAACGTGCTGCCCTACAGGAAGGAGAAAAAGCTCATCCGGCGCATATTTTTCCGTCTTCTGAAAAAGCCGGTTCTTCTTCTCCGCTCCTCGGTTATCGGTACTCTGGTCGGCATTATTCCCGGAGCCGGCGGCAACATTGCCGGCATGGTGGCCTACAACGAGGCCGTAAAGGCGTCCAAATTTCCCGAGCGTTTTGGTACGGGTATTATTGACGGGGTTGCCGCTTCCGAGTCTTCCAACAACGCCGAGGTGTCCGGCTCCCTTATTCCCATGCTCACCCTGGGGATACCCGGCGCGCCGCCGGCGGCCATTCTGCTGGGAGCCCTGCTTTTGCAGGGTATGCGCCCCGGGCCGGATTTGTTTACCTTTCACGGGGAAGTCACCTACGCCTTTATTCTCTCCCTCATTCCCGCCAACCTGCTCATTCTGCCTCTGGGCATAATGGGGGGAAAGCTGATGTCCAGATTCCTGACAAACATTCCGGTAACGGTTCTGGCGCCTTTAGTCTTTCTGCTTTCGGTCATTGGCTCCTTTGCCATTAACAACAACATGGCGGATGTCTACGTTATGCTGGCATTCGGGGTTATTGGCTTTGTAGCCAGGAAGGCCGGTTTTGGGCCCGGGCCAATGGTGCTGGGACTCATTCTGGGCAGCATCTGTGAGCAGGGGCTGGTACAGGCCATTCTGATGGGCCGGGCCAAAGGCTCTGTGCCCGGCATGTTTTTTGCCCGCCCCATATCGCTGATTCTGGTTGGGCTGACCCTTGTTTCGGCATTCTGGCCGCTGTATGCCGGCATTCGGGCCCGGCGGCGAAAGAAGATGTTGAGTGTCAGCGGGCAGGACGGCAAGTCTGCCGGAAAGAAGGCGGTGTAGGTTGCCATGAAAACAGCCGATAGAATTGCCACACTGTTTATTCTGGCCCTCTGTGTGTTCTTTTTTGTCCATTCACGTGATTTCGGCCCCTTGAGCGCCTTGTTCCCCCGGGTGGTTATGGTCATCCTGGGCTCTCTGGCCCTGCTGCAGTTTGTTCTGACCTTTACCCGCCGGAAAGAACGGGAATCGTTTGAGTACATGGCCTTTCGGCATGTCCCCACCCTGCTCTCCCTGGCCCTTATGATTGGCTGGATAGTGTTTATTCCGGTGCTGGGTTTTCTGGTGAGCGCCCTTGTTTTCTTTGCGCTTATTACCCTCTATCTGGACCGCAAGGCCTCACTTCGCAGGAAACTGGGGCGTGTGGGCATTGCCTGGGGCACCTCTGTGGCCTTCTGGCTCTTTTTTACCCATGTGCTGTATGTGCCCTTTCCCCGGGGGCTGCTGTTTTAGGCTGGATTGTCCGGCCCTGGCGGCTGTCTGGCAGGGCGTTCTGCGGCTTCTCCGGTACTAACTGTTTCTGAGGCGAATTTTGATGTTTTCTATGTGCTGAATGTAGCCGGAAAGAATTTCAACGCGGTTACCGCTTTTAATATCATCCAGAATTTTCCTGTGTTCCCGGGGAATGAGGCCGAGGTCTGTGTAATCACTTTGTGATTTGGAGATTTCGCCGTATAAAAAGGAGCGCAGGGTGTCGTATATGGATAAAAGCAGCAGGTTGCCCGAGCTGCTGATTATGGCCCTGTGAAAGCGAAAATCCTCTTCAACCAGATTGTCCCGGCGCCCCTTACCTGCGTCGCTCTCCATGGCCCGGACAATGTCATCCAGTTCCTTCAGTGTGGCCAGGGCCTGGGGGTGCCCGGTTTTACAGCGGTCGACCAGACGGATCAGGCACCAGAGTTCAACGGCGCCCCTCATGTCTATGCTTTCTTCCTGTTCGTCATGACCAAGCAGCAGTGACCAGGTGAGGGCTTCTGTCGAGATGCTGGAACGCTCCTGGACAAAGGTGCCCAGGGCCGCCCGGGATTCCAGTACTCCAAGGTAGTTGAAAATTTTTATGGCCTCCCGTATGGACGAGCGGCCTATTCCGAACTGTTCGGCCAGTTCTTTCTCTGTGGGTATTTTGTCGCCCGGTTTGTAGGCGCCGGAGGCAATCAGGTTTCTGATTTCATCCATCACCTGGGCCACAACTGTTTGCTGTTTAATGGGTCCGCTGCTCATAATGTGATTGTAAAGAGGCCTGTTGATGTGGTCAATGTTTAAATATCTGAATGTCATACAAATAGGACGCTCTGCTGGGGCTGCCTGCGTGGACGGGCCGCGGCCGGCGATATGGCCAGAGTTCTCCGGAAAAGGCCGGTAGAAAAGTCATGTAGAAAAGTCATCCGGAAAAGTCCGGCAAGCAGGAGGTTCAAGAGCGCAGGAGGCTCAAAGCGGAGGGGGGCCGGGCGCAGAAATCCCCAAAAAAGGACCGTGAAAATGTGTGCCGCCGCCGGAGCGCCGAATAAGTGCCGGAATGGGGGCAAAGGGGCTTTACAGGCTTTTGAACTTGATATATCATAATGTCAGACAATATGAAAATAATCCTGGAGGATGATTATGGCGGATAAAGTACCTTTGAAGGTTATGGCAGAAACAACGGATACCGATTACTGGAACGATTCGTGTTCCGTTCAGGAGCTGGAATACGCCATTCCCAATGGCGCGGTGGGAGCCACCACCAATCCGGTTATTGTTACCAATGTTCTGAAAAAAGAGATGCATCTGTGGAAAGACCGCATTGTGGAGATTGCGAAGCAGAACCCCCATTTTACCGAAGACGAAGTGGCCTGGAAGCTGATTGAGGAAATGGCCGTGAAAGGGGCGGAGCTTCTGAAGCCGGTTTTTGACCGGGAGAAGGGTCTCAAGGGGCGCATCTCCATTCAGACCAACGCCAAGTTCTACCGGAACGCCAGGGCCATGGCCGACCAGGCGGAGGGCTTTCATAAACTGGCTCCGAACATGCAGGTGAAAATGCCGGTTACGGCGGCCGGGGTAGAGGCCATAGAAGAGTCCACCTACCGCGGGGTGAACGTGAATGCCACGGTGTGTTTTACGGTTCCCCAGGCTGTAGCAGTGGCCGAAGCTGTAGAGAAGGGCCTGAAGCGCCGCGAGGCCGAGGGCAAGGATACGGCATCCATGACTCCGCGGGAGCGGGGCTATCGGACACGGCTGCTCTCGGCAGCCTACCGGAACTGGAACCATGTGGCCGAACTGATTGGCGGTCATTTAATTCACACCATTCCCTACAAATGGCAGCTGCGTTTCAACGGTTCCGACATGCCGGTAAGGGAAACGGCTCTGGAGGAGCTGGACCCCGGGGTGATTGAAACTCTCAAGAAGAATTTCCCCGACTTTGTCCGCGCCTATGAGCCGGACGGGATGAAGCCGGAAGAGTTTGAATTCTACGGCGCCACAAGGCGCACCCTGCGGGGCTTTATTGCCGGTTATGAAGACCTTCTGGCCATTGTGCGGGACCTGATGCTGCCCAATCCCGACATTGAATAGGATACCGGGCTCTGAGCACAGTCGGTTAATACATGGAATTTGAGCTTTGACGGGGGAATGCTGACAGTTTACCATGCCGTATGACGCCAACGATAAAGGATGTAGCCCGGCGGGCCGGTATTTCTTACGCCACAGTTTCCCGGGCCCTGAACGGGAAATACGGGGTGAGCGAGGAAACCCGGGAAAAGATACTGCGCATTGCCCGGGAAATGAATTACCGCCCCAACGCGATTGCCCAGGGCCTGGTAAACCGTTCCACCAAAACAGTGGGCCTTGTTATTCCCGATATTACCAGCCCGTTCTTCCCCAGAGTGGCCCTGGGCGTGGAAGATACCATGCTGGAGGCCGGTTACAGTGTGTTTCTCTGTAACACCAACTGGAACCTGGAGAGGGAGAAGGCCTGCCTGGATCAGCTGGCGCGCAATCAGGTAGACGGTATTCTGGTGTCCTCCGTTGCGGCTCAGGCCCGGGAGGTTGAAAAACGCATGGCGCCCGGCATGCCGCTGGTGTACCTTTCCAGTTATCCGGAAGGTACCGCGCGCAGCTATGTGCGTGTGGACAATGTGCTGGGTGCCGACATGGCGGTTTCCCATCTTATTTCGCGGGGGCGCCGGAAAATTATTTTTATCGGCAGTGTGCAGGAACCCTATTCTCTGGAAGACCGCCTTGAAGGCTTCCGCAAGGCTCTGCAAAACGGCGGTATTGCCCCCCGGGATACCATGATTCATCTGGGAGAGTTCCGGGAAGACAGTGGTTATTCCATTATTCAGGGTATTCTGAAGTCCGGTGAACGTCCCGATGGCATTTTTGCCGAAAATGATTTGATTGCCATGGGTGTTGTCAGCGGGATACGGGATTTGGGTTTTCGTGTTCCCGAAGACATTTCGGTTATAGGGTTTGACGATATTTCCATTGCGTCTTACAGGGATGTTCAGCTCTCCACCATTCATCAGCCCAGGTACCGGATTGGCCGTGCCGCCGCAGAGATTATGCTGGAACAGCTGGCCCGGGACGCAAGGGAGTGGACGACTCAGCATAAAGTTCTTGAGCCGGAACTGGTTATCAGGGGGTCTTCATAAGCAGAAGGGCTGCGTGGCCCAGAGGGCTTCGTGGGCAGAAGGGCTGCGCGGGCAGGAGGTTTGCGTGGGCAGAAGGGCTTTGCGGGCAGGAGGGCTTCATAAGCAGGAAGTATTCATGGGCCAGGAGGGCTGGAGGCTTTCAGCGTGTCTTTACAACATGGAAGGCGGGTTTTATAGTTGGGGCAGTGTAAACGTTTGCGAAAACAGGAGGCAGCCACAGCTGCAAGACAGAGAGTATGACAATATCAGGGAGTGTATCATGGTAAAACATCAGGACGGCGGCTTTAAGGCCGGCATGAACATGGTGGTGTCCGAAGCGGGGAAGACCGACGGGCTTCTGCTGGATTTCGGTATTCTCAACCTGTCCGAAGGGGACGTATGGACCGATTCCGCGGACAAAGAGCGGGCCCTTCTTCTGATTGAGGGGAATGTGCGTTTTGAATGGAAGGGCCGGCAGCAGGATTCTTCGCGGGCCTTTTGTTTTGACGAGAACCCGGAAGTGCTGCAGGTACCGGCCGGGATGGAAATACAGCTGACAGCCGGTGAGGGCGGTGCCCAGCTCTGCTATGAGGCCTGTGTGAACAGCCGCAGCTTTGAGCCGGTGTTTTACTCCAAAGCCGATATACGCAGTGATGTTTTCGGTGCCGGAACCATGGCGGAAGCTTCTACCCGAACGGTTCGGACAGTCTTTGACGGGGAAATTGCCGAATTCTCCAACATGGTTATGGGAGAGGTTATCAACCATCCGGGCAAGTGGTCCAGCTACCCCCCGCACGACCATCCCCATCCGGAAATTTACCACTACCGCATGTTCCCCAGGCAGGGTTTCGGCGTGTCGCTCCTGGAAAACGACGCGCACATTGTCAGGGACGGCAGTACCAGTCTGATTTATCCGAATCTGACCCATTCCCAGGTGGCCGGTGCCGGTTATGCCATGTACTACATCTGGATGATTCCCCATCTTCCAAATGAGCGCTGGCTGCCGTCCACCCGCTATTTCCGCAAGGAGCATGAGTGGCTCATGGATACCAGTACAAAAATCTGGCCGGAAAGAAAACCGGAAAAATAAAAACCTCACGGGAGAACGAGAGAATGAAAACAGTGCGATTAACCATGTCCCAGGCTTTGGTAAAGTTCCTGGACAATCAGTATCTGGAATGCGATGGCGAAGAAATTAAATTCGTTGAAGGCGTTTTTGGCATTTTTGGTCATGGCTGCGTGGTGGGAATTGGCGAAGCCCTGCAGGAGCCGGACCACAATCTGAAGTTCTATCAGGGGCACAGCGAGCAGGGCATGGGCCATGCGGCCATTGGTTTTGCCAAGCAGAACAACCGGAAAAAAATTATGGCTGTTACCAGTTCCATCGGGCCCGGTGCCCTGAACATGGTTACGGCGGCGGGTACGGCAACGGTGAACCATATTCCGGTGCTGTTTCTGCCCGGCGATTCCTTTGCCTGCCGCCAGCCGGACCCGGTTCTGCAGCAGATTGAAATACCGCACGACTATACCATTACCGCTAACGACGCTTTTCGGCCGGTGTGCCGCTACTGGGACCGTATCAACCGGCCCGATCAGCTTATGACGGCGGCCATGAACGCCATGCGGGTACTGACCGATCCGGTGGACACAGGCGCGGTGTGTCTGGCCCTTCCCCAGGATGTGCAGGCCGAAGCCTATGATTATCCGGAAGAGTTCTTTGCGCGGCGGGTGCACCGTCCGGGACGGCGGCCGCTTTCACCGGGTGAGGCCCGGCGGGCCGCCGGCATGATTGCCGCGAAGGACAAGCCCATGGTTATCTGCGGCGGCGGTGTGCGTTACTCCGGCGCGGGTGCCGAACTGGAAAAATTCTGTGAGCAGTTTGGCATTCCCTTCGGAGAAACCCAGGCCGGCAAGGGTACAGTGCTCTGGAACAACCCATGGAACCTGGGCGGACTGGGAGTGACCGGAACCAGCGCGGCCAACGCCCTGTCGCACGAGGCCAATCTCATTATAGCGGTGGGCACCCGTCTCAATGACTTTGTTACCGCCTCGAAGTGGGGTTTTCAGAATCCCGAGGCTGAAATTCTTTCCATCAATGTTGCGGCCTTTGACGCCGGGAAAATGAACGGCCATCCTTTCCTGGGCGATGCGAAGCTGGCCCTGAACGATATTACAACAGAACTTGCGGCTTTGGGTTACAAGGCCTCCTGGGGAGATGCGGTGAAAAAGGCCATTGATGAATGGACATCGGAAAATACCCGCCTCTACACCCTGGATGACAGTGAAAACGGCTTTGCCCAGACCAGGGTTATGGGACTGATGAACGAGGGCGGTATTCCCGAAGATGCCATTGTGGTGGCTGCCTCCGGTTCCCTGCCTTCCGACATGGAAAGGCTGTGGCGGACCCGGGTTCCGGATACATACCATCTGGAGTACGGCTTCAGCTGCATGGGGTACGAACTGGCTGGAGCCCTGGGGGCGAAGATTGCCTGTCCGGACAAAGAGGTGTACTGCATTCTGGGAGACGGCAGTTTCTGGATGCTGAATTCCGAGATGCTCACGGCGGTTCAGGAAGGTTTGAAGATTAACATTATTCTGATTGACAATAACGGATTTCACTGCATTGATAATCTTCAGGCTTCCCAGGGCATTCCTCATTTTGGCTGTGAGTTCCGCTTCCGGAACACGGAGTCCGGTCTTCTGGACGGAGACTACATTCCGGTGGATTACGCCGCGGTGGCTTCGGGTGTGGGATTTGCCGGTTATCGGGCCACTTCCAGCGAAGAGTTTACTCAGGCACTGAAAGCCGCCCGGGCTCAGGACAGACCGGTGCTGATTGACTGCAAGACCGCGCGGAAATCCATGACGGACGGTTACGATGCCTGGTGGCGGGTTGGCGTGCCGGAAGTGTCAAAAAAAGAATCAGTAGTAAAGGCCAGCAGGGAAATGCTCAGGCAGGCCTCCCGGGCCAGACAGTACTGACAGGTAGAACAGAAAGGAGAAACTGGAGAATGGATAAAAACATAGTGAAGCTGGCCATGGCCCCCATTGGCTGGACCAACGATGACATCCCCGAGCTGGGAGGAGAGAACACGTTTGAGCAGTGTGTGAGTGAAATGGCTCTGGCCGGGTATACCGGAAGCGAGGTGGGCAACAAATACCCTTCCGATGCTCACGAGCTCAAAAAAGCCCTGGACATGCGGGGACTGGTTATCTGTAACCAGTGGTACAGCACTGAACTGATTACCCGGCCCCACGATGAGATTGAAAAAGAATTCCGGGAGAAAATGGCCTTTCTGCGCGTTGTTGGAGCCAGTGTGATTGGCCCCAGTGAGCAGACCCGCTCCTGCCAGGGGAACGAAAGTATCGGCGTGCAGGCCGGCAAGGCTGTTTTCAGCAGCGAAGAGTGGAAGAAGATGATTGAAGGCTTTAACAGACTGGGCCGGGTGGCCAGAGAAGAAGGTTTTAAGATGTGCATGCACCACCACATGGGTACCGGTGTGCAGACCCCTGAAGAAACCGAACGCTTCCTCAATGACACAGACCCGGACGCCGTGTACCTTCTCTACGATTCGGGGCATTTTGCCTACAACGGCTCGGACCCGGTGGCCGAGCTGAAAAAGTTTGTTTCGCGGGTGGGGCATGTGCATCTGAAAGACCTGCGTCCGGACGTTCAGGCCCGGGGCATGAAAGAAGACTGGCCCTTTATGAAGGCTGTTCGCGAAGGGGTGTTTACAGTCCCCGGAGATGGCGGTGTGGACTTCCCCTCCATTTTCAAGATACTGGAAGACGCCGGTTACGAAGGCTGGATGGTGGTGGAGGCCGAGCAGGACCCGGCCAAAGCCAACCCGCTGGAATACGCCCTGAAAGCCCGGGAATACATCCGGAAACATACAAATCTCTAGGAGAGTTTAATGACAGACATTCTGAAAATAGGCATTATAGGCGGCGGTCGCATAGGCCGGGTGCATGCGGGGAATCTTATGACCCGTGTAAATGGAGTACAGGTTACGGCGCTGGCCGATCCCTTCGCGAATGAGGAACTGGAAAGCTGGGCCGCGGGAATGAACATACCCAGGGTTTTGAAAGATTACAGGGAAATCCTCAATGACGCGGAAACCGACGCGGTTCTTATCTGTTCTCCCACCGACACCCATGCCGCCATAACCAAAGAAGCCGCCGAGGCGGGTAAGCATGTTTTCTGTGAAAAACCGCTGGATCAGAATCCGGAGCTTATCCGGGAAACACTGGCGGCCGTGAAAAAGGCCGGAGTGGTTTTTCAGATTGGCTTTAACCGCCGGTTTGACCACAACTTCCGGGCTTTGCGGAACGCGGTGCAAGATGGTTCAGTTGGCGATGTGCATACTGTGCGCATAACCTCCCGCGATCCGGCTCCGCCTCCGGCAGAATATGTCCGGGTTTCCGGCGGGCTCTTTCTGGACATGACCATTCATGATTTTGACATGGCCCGCTATCTGACAGGCAGCGAGGTGGTTAAGGTGCACGCGGCCGGAGCTGTTCTGGTTGATCCTGCCATTGGCCGTGAGGGAGACATTGATACGGCCGTTATTACACTGTGGTTTGCCAACGGGGCCATCGGGGTTATAGAGAATTCCCGCAAGGCGGTCTACGGTTACGACCAGCGGGCGGAAGTGTTTGGCAGCAAGGGCTGCATTGCTTCGGCCAACGACAGCCCTTCCACCGCGGTTCTCCAGAATGCCAGTGGTGTTCACAGCGAAAAACCGTTATACTTTTTCCTGGAGCGTTACGCGGAATCGTTTGCCGAAGAAATGCGCGATTTCCGTAAAGCCGTGCTGGAAGGCGCGGACGTTCCTGTGGGGCCCAAAGATGCGCTGAATTCGGTGCTTATCGCACTGGCGGCAAAGAAGTCACTGGAAACCGGCGCTCCCGTGGA
>PDWJ01007066.1_pt1 | contig 11462 bp, 11 predicted proteins | sample 1430881 | NCBI WGS metagenome assembly PDWJ01 (sample SAMN01162460, study PRJNA174530) | Oral metagenome, whole genome shotgun sequencing project. | biome: Marine environment; feature: Marine mammal; material: Swab sample of the gingival sulcus; isolation source: swab sample of gingival sulcus... | reverse complement strand
GCGCATCGCTATGGTGCGCCAACTGGTATCCACGCGTTACCGCCAGTCCGTCACCAACAGCCTGAGCAAGGATGCCTGTGTGATCGGCAACCCGTCCACAGCGGACTTTCATCATTATTTTGATCTGGGCCTTGAACTCAATCCGGAAGATGACCATGATCTGCCCTCACTTGGCGGTGCGACCCGAGAGGCACAGAAGATCACGGCAGTATTGCGTGATTGTGGCTATAAGGTGGAGCCTCTTTATCCGGCACATCCGGATGAAAAACCCTCCCACACGGCACTGGATGTCTTCAATACTGTCCAATGGTGTCATGCTCACCGCAGCAGAAATCGGCCAGATGGAAATTGTCCCCGACCTGGTATTCCTGAACTGCTGCCATCTGGCGAAAATGGATAACACCCCGCGCCGCTATAACCGTCTTGCCTACAGTCTGTCACGCGAGCTGATCGAGATGGGGGTACGCTGTGTGATTGCGGCGGGCTGGGCCGTGGATGATGCCGCCGCCCTCACCTTCTCGGATACCTTCTTCCGGGCCTTTACCTCCGGCGATACCTTCGGTAAATCGGTGTTCAAGGCCCGGCGCAAGACCTATAAGATGCACCCTGGTCGAAATACCTGGGGCGCTTATCAGGCCTATGGTGACCCGAATTACATGTTACACACGGACAAGGAAGAGGATGACGATGACGATCACTGGCGGCCAGTGGCACCACAGGAGCTGGAAGACCGGCTGAAAAGCCTGAGTATTGACTTGAAGTGCTCAAAATCAAGTTATACTGAAAACCAGTATAACTACCACGAACTTAATAAACGAATTCAAAAAATACTAAATTGCGCTCCTCAAAGGTGGATATGTAAACCCCACATACAATATATTCTTGCTGAACTTTTTGGTACTATATTGCCTGATGGTTTCGAACAGGCAGAACAAGCTTGCCAGAAGGCAATCACTGAAGAAGATAAGGATGGGAATGCTCCAATAAAAGCACTCGAGTTACTAGGTAATCTAGAATCTAAACACTCTGAAAGATTATCAGAAATTGCTGAAGAGAAAATAATAGCTTCCAATGAAAATGATATTGAGAGAAAAGACAAGAGCATATTACTAAATGAAAGTAAACTATTACTTAAAGAAGCTTTATATTTTTCAGAAAAATCTATTAACCGAATTCAGGGTCTAATAAAAATAACCCATAAAATGCATGACTTAAGCCCTACTAACAATAGCAATATTTTTTCAAAAAATACTGAGCGTTTTGCATTATTAGGAGGTGCATGGAAACGTAAAGCTATTATCTTGATAAGAAAAAATGATAATTGGAAAAATATTACATCAGCTCTAGAAAATTCTGTAAAATATTATAAATATGGTGAAGGCTCATCACTCGAATCTGACTTCAATCCTTATGCAGCAGTCAACCGCCTTCAGATTAGTGGCATCCTCAACATTAAAAATACCAACCATTTAATACTAGCTGAAAAGGCTCAAGTTACAGCAAGAAAAACATTTGAGAAATCATTAGATTTTTTTGATGGCATCATGGTTGCTGATGTAGTGACTGCAATTTTTCTAATAGATGATGAACGATTTAAAGAACTATCAGATGAAAAAGATGATGAAGAATTTATAGTCCAGTCTTACATAGACTCGGTAAAAGGTATAAAATATTCAGCCAATGAATTTGACTCTGTAACCAAACAACTTAAATATTTATCACTATTCTTAACAAAAAGATCTAAGTCTTTAGAAGATGAAGATGCCAATAATGCCATAAAAAAAGCAAAAGTACTTAGTAATGTTTCTGCCGCGCTAAAAAGCCACACATTGAGAAAGTATTAATAAATTAGTGGTATATGTGTAGTGGATTGGGATTGCAACTGCCCCCTATGGAGGATTAATTCAAGAGGCCATAGATTTGCTTTAGAAGCATTGAAATGCTTCTAAAGCATGGTGTAATTATGACTCATTAGCTACACGACTTAAGATTTCAATTACACCTAGCATAGCGTTAGCAATATCCTCAGGAAGAACTTCTAAATCAAGCATATTTTTTAATGGACTAGATACAGAACTCAAAACATCTTTCCTATACTTTTTCGGAACTATATCTATAGCCTCTTTATATTTATTAGTTCCTTCACCTTTTAAATCAGAAAAAATATAGGTATCTGCCAAGTTAAAACGCTCCCAATAATCATTGGGCCGCCTATGAACTTTAAACTGACAAAGAGGTCTTACAATTTCAAACCGATGAACTGCATCATCAAGTAAATCAGGTTCTTTTTTTGATAAAATTACTGATAATTTAGCAATATTTAAAATAGCATACATATCATTTTCATCAATATCTTCAGCTTTTTCATAAGAATTTTTTGCTGATCTTAATATATCCCAACCAGACTCATCTGGAAGCTCTTTCATTCCTTTTCTTCTTAGTACTCCACCAAAATTTGACCAAGTTTCCGCATGGTCATCAGAAATTCCTATAGCCCTTTGGAATGAATGAATTGCAGCATCAAGATTGCCAGATTTATTATAACTCACACCTAATTGACGATAAATCTCAACTCTATTTCTATCAAGAGATAAGGCTTCAGTTAAAGATGCAATACTTTCTTCATAGTTTTCTTGACGACGATACTCTTCCCCAAGCCCAAGCCAACAATCGACTGAAGCGGGATTAACAGCCACGCATTTTTTAAACCAATGCATTCTCTCAGATGGTCTATCATCAGCAGTAGCTGCAGCTAATAACTCTGAACTACGCTGAGACTTTAGCTCATCAATTTCAGATAGTAAGTTCCTATATTTCTCTTTAAAAACTATTTGCTTTTCGAAGTCAGAGGAAATCCACGATAAGGTCATCGGAGAGTTCATTAATCGAGAGTTTTTTCAACGCATCTGAATCACGACCCAGTATCTCTTCTAAATTTTGGGTTACCACTACAGTAATAGCATCACGAACAGCCCATCTAACTCCTAATTCCAAATAAACATTTGCATTATTGCCACTAAGATCAGCTATATACACATCGGCTTGCCATGACTCAGCAAACATCGAATCATGTATAATCGCCCCATCCAATTTATCTTTTTCAATAACGAGAACTACTTCACGCTCTATTTGCTTTTCCAACTCTGAACGAATAGGTTGAAAAAAGTGCTTTTTAATTTCTTCAACATTTTTCCAAGGAGATGACATCCCCATATCAGTACCAGGCATGGCAACGAAGACTCGTAACGGAGGAGGTTTAACCATGATTAATTACCTAAATCCCAAATTAAAAAACTGGTTCCGCGCATTCTAGCATATTTTTCGACAGATCATGTGCTGATAACGGGCCAGTGAGCGCCAGGGCTCTTGCCGGGAGAACCGGCTCTCCAGCTCCAGCACCTCATCCAGCACCATTTTCTTGCGGACTTCGGGGTGAGAATAATCATAAAAACAGCGCACACCGGACCAGCTGACCAGTTCCAGCCCCAGCTCCGGTAACCAGCCTGCGACTTCCTCTGGTAATAATGGTGAAATCGGTGCCAACCCGTTGTTACCGTCACTGGCGATACGATTATCCAGCACCGTCTGCAGATCGCCCCCCAGCAGGTGACGCATGACTTTGGCATTACGGTTAAAAAACATCAGCGACAGATAACCCCCCTGTTTCAATGCGGCCAGTAATTGTGCTAAAGTCCGCTGCGGATCTGCCAGCCATTCCAGCACAGCATGGCAAACAACCAGGTCAAATTCAGTGTTATTTTCCTCGGTAAAGACCTGAATTGTACGCTGCTGTAGATTAATCTTGGTAAGATCAACAGCATCATCAAGTTCGAATTGTTGTCTGGCTGCCTCCAGCATTTCCCGGGAAGGCTCGACCAGAGTGACTGAGTGTCCCTGTGCCGCCAGCCAACAGGTCATTTGTCCCATTCCGCCCCCGGCATCCAGTGCCTGTAGCGATTGGGACATGAACGGATGTTGCAGCAGATCCTGCTGGACAATGTGCAGCCGGATCGCGCCACGTGGGTCGTTGTTACTGTAAATCTTGCGTTGAAAACAGTGTGTTAAACCGTCAAAAATCCGGTCATGTTTCATAACAGAGTTTCCGGTAAATGCCCTGTCCTATCGGGGGACGGTGTTATTTTATGGATAAAAAAATGTCAAAGAAAACAGAAAAACCCAAACCATTAAATGGTTGCTATCGCCTGGACGAATGCCTGTTTGATAATGAACTGGGGCAGTTATACCATGCCCACGATGTCCGACATAGCCGAAATACACCCGGCAGCCATGTATTAATCCATCTGTTCCCGGCAGATGCTATTAGCTACCATGCTCTTTCAACCACCTTTAAGCGTTTGAAAAATAAAATCAAAAAACTGAATCATCCGGTTCTGAACGTGCTGGACTATGGCTGGGATGATAGCGGTGCCTACTTTATTATGGAAACTCCGGATTCCTGGTCGATGAATGTACTGCCAAAACTCTGTGGTCAGCCCGGCAACTTGCACCGACAAGCCATTCAGATCAGCAATGCATTACGCACAAGCGGCCATATCAACCATGGCCTGATACCACAAGCCTTTCTGGTGATTCCCGGCGGCATCCGATTATTGGGTACAGCTTTAACAGAATTTTTTCAGAAAACCCAGCCACAAAACCAGTTACTGCCTGCTGCTTTCACTGATCATTCACGGAGGAGAGCAAAATTCATCCCGGTAGCCCTGGGTATGAGCGTTCTGGGCGGAATTGCTGTAGCCGGTGGTAGTTATTTCTATAATTCTACGAGGGAATCTGTATCTGCCAAATCAACCGCAACAGAACTTTCCACTTCACTCTCCAGCGCGGAGATTATACCTGATGAAACAAGCCCGTCTCATACGACGGCTGATCCTGTGACTATCATCGCTAAAGCAGATATACCGCAGATTGATGAAAGCATCATTCCGGAAATGACTGAACCGGAGCCAGCAAAGAAGAACATTGAGGTCACAGAAAAACAAGGTAAAACTGCGCAGCAAACACCCGTTGCTGCACCAAACAATCCCGCAGAAACTATACCAGAACCGACCGAACCTATAACCCGAACTCAGGCAACTGAGACAGCAAAACCTGAACCAGCAGAAGCCAGGTCGGTAAAAACTGAACCCGTAGAACCTGAGTTAGCAAAAACCAAACCGACAGAAGCTGAATCAGCAAAAACTGAACTGACAGAACCCAAGTCGACGGAAGCTGAGTCGGCAAAAACCGCATCGACAGAGCCTGAAAAATCCACTGAGGACAGTGACAAAAAACCAGCGACCCGGCAACATCAGCCTAAAATCAATCCAGCAAAACTCACCGCCAATGGCATGAACCAGACAGAGCTGATTGAAAGAGCCTATGCTGCGATAGAAAACGGCTCACTCAGTGAACATCCCGGTTCCGGCAGTGTTTACTACATCCGCCTGTTAAAACGGATTGCGCCAAGGCATCTGCAAATCCACCGGTTATCACGGGAAGTCGTCTCCGCCTATCACGTCAAGGCCCGTGCCGCACTACAAGAAAAAGATAAACACAAGGCACGTCATCATCTATGGATGGCCGGACGGCTGATAGAAGAATTTAAGCTGACCCAGATGAGGCAAGCCCAGCTGATCCTTGAGCGTCGCAGCAAGGAATAATCGCTGGAAGTCTGTATGACAACGGCTCAGCTTATTGCCTGTTATCAACCACGTCATCAGCCAGTGATTCCGGTAAAAAGCGCAAGACCTTGACCCCGACAGTCACTATCAGTAAGGCCAGACCCACTCCACCCAAACCCAGCATCGTTTCCCGAATGCTGGGGGTGTAAGTGGCAATGACCCCGTCAAAATAACGACTTTCAACCTCCGCCCCCGGAAACAATACCAACGGATAAGCCTGACCACCAATCAGAATGACATAAATCTGAGCCAACCCACCCATAATCACCAGAGCCGCAGCAAGCACCAGCGACAAACGACTGGCACGCAGGAAACGACAGAAAATCAGTAATAGCGGCACCAGACTTCCCAGCAAGATCTGCCCTCCCCAGAACAACTGCGTATAAATACCACCCTCCAGTAAAATGAACCACTCCACACCATGATGTTCAGTGGCATACAGATTAGCCAGATGGCGGATCAACTCCAGAAACATCACCGCCGCAATAAAGATTGCCAACAGATAACGCAGGCGATTAACCACGGCATCCCCTAGTTCACGGCCCGTCCATTGATAGCTGGCGAACAGTACCAGAATAAAAACCGCCAGTCCCAGAGAAAAGGACATCGCAATAAACAGAGGCGCCATAATCGCCGCATAAAATGGCCGTGCCACCAGAAAACCGAAAATGAAACCGGTGCCCATCGTGAGAATCAAGCGCCAGCTAAACACCATAAAACCGGCATACAGGTAGAGCTGTTTCAGCTTGCGATCCATCATTGTCCAGATATAAAGCCCCGCCAGCAACAGAAAGCCGTTATACAAAATCATATTCCAGGCAAAAATCGACTTGAAATTATAATGCGTCATGGCGATAACCAGCCGGTCTGCCCGCCCCAGATCCATCACCAGCACCATCAGGCCACCCAGCAACAGGGAAACAGCCAGCAATGCTGATAAACGCCCCAGTGGCTGATAAATTTTCTTGCGGAACACGGTGCCGATGGAACCGACATTCAAGGCACCGGAAGCCGCCACAATCAGAAAGATAGCGAAAACATGCGGTAATCCCCAGACAACCTGGTTATTCATGCCGGTGACATAGTGCCCTTCATGCTCCAGATGCAGAAAGGTCAAAAAACCTGCCGCACAAAGCGCAGCAAAAACAGCCAGCAGCGCATAGAAACCTCTCCCCGCCCCCACTTCGCGATAAATGATCGGCTTGCTGCTCATCATTGCCTTCTTCCTTCCAGCCTAGATATTCAGGTAGCGAACACCGGTATTCAGACCAAGATCACTGCGGATCTGCTCGCCACCCAGAACCTTCATTGTCCGGCTGATGCGGCTTTCCGGATCATTCAGATCACCAAAAATAACAGCCTGCGGAGCTGCCTCGGCGCAGGCCGGAATGCGTCCATCATCAATACGATGCACACACATATTGCAGGATTCCACCGTCCCCATTCCGCGCGGCGAGTGTGGACGCTGATCCTGCAACGGCTCGTGTACAAAACTACGCGCCTTATACGGGCAGGCCATCATGCAATAACGACAGCCAATACAAATATGCTTGTTGACCTGTACAATGCCATCGGCCCGCTTCATCGAGGCACCGGTCGGACAAACATCCACACAAGGTGCCGTCCCGCAATGCTGACACATGACCGGCAATGTAAGGCTGTGTCTGGTCAGCTTATCAGTCACAGTTACAGTACGAATCCACTGCGCCTGCTGATCGGGACGTGCCTGCGGATCATTGCCCCAACCATGTTCCCGTTGACAGGCTTCGACCATCGCTGCGCCACCATCATCAAGACGTTGGATGTCGATTAACATGCCCCAGCGGGTCTTGTTACTCACCGGCTGGTCTGCCGGTTTTTTCGTAATATCTTCTGCTGCCTGTACTTCACGCAGCATTATGCCGGGGGCTATGGTTGCCACAGCCGCCGCACTACTGACTGCCGCCATAAACCGACGGCGATAAGTGTCAATTGGATCAGTCGTCGGTTGCTGATTCTGATGGATGATCTTATCGCCCATTCCTCAGCCCTCTGCCAGTGACTAGCAACAGATCAGCAATATCCGGTGTAGCCATTGCCGCAGATAACCGGTGATCAGTATGCGCACTCATACCCAGTTTGTGCGGATAATCCGGGGTATCCATCACTTGTGGGCGATCAGCATGGCACTGGAAGCAGTCAATCTTCACCCCGACATAACGATGGCAACTGGCACAGAAATGTTCTTTATCCGGATAATGCAGTGCTTTGCCATCCGCCCTGGTCGCTGCAATATGACAATTGATGCACTCGTTCAGACTGTGTTGCTGCGTACGGATACCTTTAAGTACGGTCGCGTCACGGTGTACATCCAGATAGACCATGTGATTACGTCGCATATCCACCGTCGGCTCTACACACTGCTCAGCCTTTGCTCGCGCTGTGGTCAGATTTGGCCTGACCTGTCCGGTATCACAGCCACTCATAAAACCGGCCAGTAAGATTAACGACAGTAACAGAACCCACCTCAACGGACTGAACATTATCATTCCTGCTCTTACGGTGACTTATCCATGTCCCGGCTATCCGGACACGCCTGCACAGACACCTTGCGCTTCAGAACCAGTGCATTACTCACCAGCTGATGAACACTGACAATCTGATCCATACTGAAGCCATAATAAGGAATAACCTTGGTGAACTGCGATTTACAGATCGCACAGATCGCCGCCATATGAGTCACACCCTGCTTTTCCGCAACGTATTTCAGGGCCTCCATTCGCGGTTGCGCCCCCTTAACACGCAGTTCCATTAAATCGTCGGTCAACAAGCCACCGCCGCTACCACAGCAATAAGTGGCATCATGAATCGTATCCTGTGGCATATCAACGTAATGATTACAGACCGCCCTGATCACATTACGCGGAATCTCGAACTGTCCTCCCGGCTTGTCTCCCATACGGGTGGCCCGTGCCACATTGCAGGAGTCATGGAAAGTCAGCACCCTGTCATCATTTTCTGCCGGATTCAGTTCCAGCCTGCCGTCCTGAATCAATCCCCAGGTAACTTCCAGAATATGCTGCGGCACCGGGTATTTGGGATCAAGAAAATCAAACGGCCCGGCCAGCGTGTTCAAAAAATTGTAAGCCACCCGCCAGGCGTGACCACACTCACCGAAAATAATGCGCCTGACCTTCAGCTGTTCAGCCGCCTCACGAATCCGCAATGCAATACGGCGCATATTCTCGTACGAGCCAATGAACATCCCGAAGTTGGCCGCTTCCGAAGCATGTGAACTCAGTGTCCAGCTGACCCCTGCTTCGTGAAAAACCTTGGCATACCCTATCAGGCCATCAACATGCGGCTCGGCAAAAAAGTCGGCGGAAGGTGTCACCAGCAGCACGTCCACGCCTGCCTCATCCAGCGGGAACCGCACCTTGATACCAGTATCGTCTTCAACATCCTCTTCCAGACCTTCCAGTGTATCTTTCAGCGCCAGACCCGGCAGACCGAGGTTGTTACCGATCTTAAAGACCTTGCCGATGATTTCGTTATTGTATTTGGAGCCACGTCCGATGTGATTGAGGATTTCCCGTGCCGCCATGGAAATCTCTGCAGTATCAATACCATAGGGGCAGAATACGGAACAACGACGGCACTGTGAGCACTGGTGATAATAATTATACCAGTCGTCAACCACATCCTCTGTCAGATCAACTGCGCCGACCAGCCAGGGGAAGTACTTACCGGCAAAGGTGAAGTAACGGCGATAAACCTTGCGCAACAGATCCTGACGTGCCACCGGCATGTTTTTGGCATCCTGTGTACCAATGAAATAGTGACACTTATCGGTACAGGCACCACATTTTACGCAAATATCCAGATAGAGCTGCAATGAACGGTAACGATGACGTAAATCATCCAGTTTTTCCAGGGCGCGGTTTTTCCAGTCAGGCACCAGCTCCCATTCACCATAATCATTTTTGCCGAAATCCGCCGGAAAGCACATCGCTTCCTGAAAATCAGGCTTGGCTATAAAAGGCCCCTTGCCTTTCATGGTATCGTGCAAAACACTGGGGATCCCGACATATCCCTCACCCTTCAATTCAGGTACTTCGTAATCTGCCACGATGGTTTACCTTCAAATAACGCACAGCCTGATTAACGGGTCAGTCTGATCCGTCACGATACCGTTTATCCTGTTGTTCCAGTTCCAGTGCCCAATCGGCCACATGCCGTCTTTCACGTGGATTATCCACCTGATTACGGGTCGGACTGAAAAATACTCCCGGTGCATGCAATAACTTGCTGATCGGAAAAATAATCATCAGCACAGCGACCAGCAATAAATGCACCAGCACCATCAGATCAGGCGGCAACGGCTGCCAGTTAAATGACAGCAATCCCTGGAAAAAGGCTTTGACCTGTATAATATCCGTCCTGCTGACAAAGGTCATCGTCATGCCGGAGAGAGCAATCCCCATCAGCAACGCCAGCATCAGGTGATCAGAAGGTGCTGAGATATAGCGTACACGATCAACAAAGATACGCCGTACCCACAAACCGGCCAGACCCATCACCATAGCAAAACTGGCGTACTTGCCGAATGGCTGCAGAAATACCAGCACCGCATTCATCTCCACGAAATAGCGGGTATGACGAATCAGCACCAGCCATAATGCCATGTGGAACAAAATAGCGAACACCCAGGTGTATTTATTAGAGCGAAACAGACTTTCGAAAAAAACAACTTCACGAAACATCCGCCAAACAACACCACCTTTTGTCACCGGAGCCGGAGTCGTAACAATTTTCAGGGGGGCCGGGGTTATAGCATAAAGGTAAACTTTACGGCCAACACCAATGACCAGTACCAATGTTGCAACCCAGAACAGCAGCCCGTAGATAATGCTTACGAGTGTCACGAATAACTCCTGATAAAAACTTCTTTTGTTAAGTTGGAATTGCTACAGTTTTATGCCACGAAACATACATCAGAACGCACGATAAAGCGTTTTCCTTCGGGGATTTCAAGGGAAAAACTCGCGCCACGACCAGCGACTGCATCGATAGTTAAATCGGTGTGTTGCCACAGTTCGTATTGAGCTTTACCCATATAAAATGGACAGCCTGCTAACTCACCGACTTTAACATCACCATCGCCAACCTTAAATTCTCCGAGCGGATAACACATCGGCGATGAACCATCACAACACCCACCCGACTGATGAAACATCAAATCGCCGTGTTTTGATTTCAATAATTCTATCAATTCTATGGCTGATTGTGTGGCTTGTAATTGCATCGTAATACTGACCTATCCTTGTTTATAGGCGTAGAGCCATTGGATGCAATGGCTCTACTAACTTCTACTCTTTTAATTAAAAGAATCCCATGGCTTTTTTATCGTACGAAACCAACATATTCTTGGTTTGTTGATAATGCTCTAGCATCTTCAAATGATTTTCTCTGCCAATACCCGACTGTTTATAACCACCAAAAGTAGCATGAGCAGGATATAAGTGATAACAATTCGTCCATACTCGACCCGCCTGGATACCACGACCGAAGCGATAGGCACGATGCACATCTCGCGTCCAAACGCCTGCACCCAGGCCGTAAAGCGTATCGTTAGCTATTTGCATGGCCTCTTCGTCAGTTTTGAATTTGGTTACGCATAGCACCGGTCCAAAAATTTCTTCCTGGAAAATTCGCATGCTGTTGTCGCCTTCAAAAATGGTTGGCTTGACATAGTAACCACCTGCCAAGTCGCCATCACGCTTGTCTTGTTCGCCACCAACC
>PDWJ01005811.1_pt1 | contig 11462 bp, 14 predicted proteins | sample 1430881 | NCBI WGS metagenome assembly PDWJ01 (sample SAMN01162460, study PRJNA174530) | Oral metagenome, whole genome shotgun sequencing project. | biome: Marine environment; feature: Marine mammal; material: Swab sample of the gingival sulcus; isolation source: swab sample of gingival sulcus... | reverse complement strand
CCTGGCAATGGAACTCTTGATTGAGTATGGATTTGAAGGAATTGCGGATTGTGCTGCAACCCTGATGCACTCAGCGATGCAAGGTGAAAGATTTCGTGCCCTGAATGCCGAGCGCTTACAAGCGGACAGGTCACCAGACTGGCTAATGAATAATTATTGCAGAATGTACTGTGCAAAAGGATGCAGAACTACTTCACGGCCAGCAGTATATCAACCAACTCTGCGAAGCCGTATCCACCTGCTTGTGTTGTGATCCAGGCAGGTGGCATTGGCAGGTCATCAAGGAAATGTAAAATATTGGCAACCCCAACCCCATGACAGAAGTAGGCGAACATCGGCGCGTCGTTGGGTGAGTCGCCGGAAAACAGCACCGATTCGTTGTTGCTCTCAAGATCAAGTTGAAAAATTTCTTTAAATAAGCTTTTTGTCATGGTCAGCTTATCATAGTTGCCAAACCATCCGTTGACATGAATGGAACTGATCTTGGCAACAGCACCCGCTGCCTGAAAGATTTGAACGATGCGGTCCACCTCAGTTGTGGGCAAGGCAGGAACATCCTCACAAAAATCAATGGCAAGATCAGCCTCACGATACGGTTGATCTACAGATATGGCACTGCCAGGTACTTCTGCGAGAATTTCCTGCGCAAGCTGGGTGAGTTTTTGCCGATCACGTTTTCGCTGTTCTTCATTTCTCCAGAATCGCCTGATCATTTTCTGCCGGGTATGATCATAATAAAAATAAAACGCTCCGTTTTCGCCAACCAACCCGTCAACAGGCCACATTCTGGCGATATGATCGCACCATCCGGCAGGTCTTCCGGTTATGGGAATAACTTTAATCCCTGCCTGCTGTAAACGTTCCATTGCCATATAGGCAACTGCTGGCAGATACCCTTCATGGGTGAGGGTATCATCAATATCCGTGAGCACAAATTGTATTTGGGACTTAACTCTGTCGGGAAATTCTTGTATTGGTTTCATTGAACGTTGCCAAATTGGATGAAAACATGAACACTTTTCTTAATCGTGAAGCACTTGCCCCAAAATGGTTTGCTTCCTGCGACGTGCTGTGCCATGAAATAGGCTGTGATACTCCTTTCGGCGTGCAGAGCCATTGGAAGCACGTTCAAGCGTTGCAGGGTGCGATTCCGGGACAGGTATTGTGCTATCATACACCCTTTCTTGTAAATGTGCCCCTGACTATAGTTAAGGAAGGGCAACGATATTATTTGGACTGATTTGATAAGAGGTACAGTAAAAAGATAATGCAATGATGCTTGTTAAAAAATATTTGACAGAAGAGGTACGAAGAGCCCTTAGTGGCGTGCAGTCAGAATGCGGTTTCACGTTAGATGATGTCATTCGTTCAGGACGTGAAAATCCAGACAGCACTATTGGAGCCTATGCTGGAGATGCGAGCTGCTACACGTTGTTTTCCCAACTCTTTGATCCCATAATAAGCGATTATCATGGATTTCCCAGTGAAGGGGTCCATCATGAAGACTTTAGACCGCTGGATGCTGCTGCAATGCATACCTTGACCCCTGGTAAATATGCCAGAAGCCGTACAACAGCGACTCACCAGGCTCCACTTTCTTTTTAAAAAAGGAGATAGATTTCTGGAAGCTGCAGGGGTAAATCGTAACTGGCCATCTGGGAGAGGCATTTTTTGTACACCAGACAAAACGTTTCTTGTTTGGGTGAATGAGGAAGATCATCTTCGTATCATAGCGATGCAGCAAGGGGGAGACCTGGCCACGGTTTATGAGCGACTGCGGCGAGCCGTAGGGCATATTGAAAAGCAGCTTCAGTTCAGTCGTCATGGGCGTCTGGGGTATCTCTCAAGTTGCCCGACAAACGTAGGCACTGCAATGCGTGCCAGTGTACACGTAAAACTTCCCCGCCTTGGTCAGCGTGAGCATTTTTTTCAGCTGTGTAACGAGATGGACTTGTCCGTTCGTGGAGTACACGGGGAACATAGTGCATCTGAAAACGGAGTCTGGGATATTTCCAACAAAAAGCGTCTTGGGATCACGGAGGTAGAGTGCATCCAGGTACTCTATGAAGGAGTAGAAAAATTACTCCAACTTGAAGAGAGTTTGCCTTGATACTGTGATCAGTTACCTTGGATTTGGCCTGCTGAATACGTGCAGACTCAAGGGGAGGCATTCCTGTAAATGTAAAAAAACAGGCAGTGCAACTTTACACCTAAACGAGAATGATTACCCTATGTAACAAATTGTTATTACCAATGTAATTTTCAGCATAATCCTATTGACGTGTAGATATTTTTAAATAGCAACCAAATTTAAGGAGAACCTATCATGGCCCAAATTACCCTTCAAGGAAACGCAATTGAAACCATCGGCGAACTTCCAGCGCAAGGTGCAGCAGCACCAGGATTTACTCTGGTCAAGACCGATCTTTCCGAAGTTTCTTTAAGCGATTTCAGCGGTAAAAAGGTTGTGCTCAACATTTTTCCAAGCATTGATACGGGCGTTTGTGCAGCTTCAGCGCGTCGTTTTAATGAAATTGCCTCCCAGAAAGATAACACTGTTGTACTTTGTGTTTCTGCTGACCTGCCATTTGCCCACCAACGTTTCTGTGAAGCTGAAGGCCTTGAAAACGTCATTCCTGTCTCTGTTTTCCGTGCTCCAGAATTTGGTAAGGATTACGGTGTGACTGTAACCTCTGGGCCACTTACAGGTCTGCTCTCCCGTGCTGTTGTAGTTGTTGACAGCGATGGTAAGGTTGCCTACAATCAGCAGGTTCCTGAAATCGTAGAAGAGCCTGATTACGACGCAGCTCTTGCAGTGCTCTAGTTCTCTAGCACAACACTTTTTTTCAGGCCGGCTTTCTTGCCGGCTTGATCTTTTTTAGGAGGGATATCCCATGCGCTGGAAACAGTTCCTCACCCCGGTAAAGTCCTTTACCAATCTTGAGGCAGAAGCCTTTCTTGAAAATAACAAACCCGGTACTTTCACCCTGTTGGATGTCCGTCAGCCAAAAGAATACCAGGCTGGTCATATTGCAGGGGCTAAACTCATTCCGATTGGTGAACTTGATCGACGTGTAACAGAGCTTGATCCTAGCCAGCCCGTCATTGTCTACTGAGCCATAGGCGGCAGGAGCCGAGTTGCGGCTCAATTACTCAGTGGTAAAGGGTTTCAAGAAGTGTACAATCTCGCAGGCGGTATCAAAGCGTGGAAGCAGCAGTCTGCTGTTGGCCCAGAGCAGGTTGGTCTGGAACTTTTCCCTGCTGATCAGAGTGTGGAGGAACTGCTCATTACCGGCTACGGTCTTGAGATGGGGCTCCGTGATTTTTACCTGAAAATGCTGGACCAGAGCCAGAGTGACGAGGTGAAGAAAACCTTCACCCTGCTTGCAGATGTGGAACTACTCCACCAAACGCGTTTACTGGAACTTTATACAGCGTGCACCGGTACAGTTAAAAGCCAGGACGAAATCGAGCAAAAGGTTGCCTCCCAAACCCTTGAAGGCGGAATGAGCACCGATGAATACCTAGCCCTTTACACTCCTGATCTTGGTAACCTAAGCGATGTGCTTGCCCTTGCCATGGCCATTGAAGCGCAGGCACTGGACCTGTACCTCCGTGCAAGTGATGCTGCGAAACAGGATGCAACCAAAGAAATGTTGCATGCCATTGCTGAAGAGGAGCGGGTACATATCAAACATCTTGCTGACTTGATGGAAAAGCACGTTAACTGATAGGCGTCAAGCTGAGTTAACAGGCAAAGCGGAGGAATAATGGCACAGAAAAACCTTGTACTTATCGGCGGGGGACATGCCCACATGCTCACCCTGGCAAGGCTCAATGAGATCACTGGCAAAGGGTATGGTGTTACCGTCATTCAACCTTCCGAGTACCATTATTATTCAGGGATGGGGCCAGGCGTTCTGGGCGGGTTGTACAACCCTGATGATATCCGGTTTGCCACCCGCAACAAGGTCGAGCAGCAGGGGGGGCGGTTCATTAATGATAAGGTGATCCGCATTGATCCTGACAAACAGCTTGTTTTTCTGGCAAGCAGTGCTGAGCCACTGCCCTATGATGTTCTTTCCTGCAATGCTGGGTCGCAGGTGGATGAAGGAATCATCCAACCAGACAATGAGCGGGTGTTTTCGGTCAAACCCATTGAAAAGCTGGATGCTGCCCGGCGAAAGATCATTGCACTGGGGAAAGAGAAAAAACTGAAGATCGCTGTCCTTGGTGGAGGCCCCTCAGCCCTGGAAATTGCCGGAAATGTGTGGGGGCTGGGGCAAAATGCTCCCATTGAGCAGCCAGAGGTCAGTATCATTGCTGGAAAAACCTTTATGGCAAAGGTGCCGCAAAAGGTGCGTAACCGGGCCAAGGCATCGCTTGCTCGGCGAGGCATTCAGCTTTTACTCGGCAACTATGTTGAGTCTGTACAGGGGGCCACTATCACCCTGGATAATGGCTCCACCACCTCGGCTGATCTCATCTTCTCTGCCATTGGCATCCATCCCTCTCCAATTTTTGCTGATTCTGGCCTGCCAAACGGGCCTGATGGTGGCTTACTGGTTAACTCTTTTTTACACAGCCCCAAATATCCTAATATTTTTGGCGGCGGGGATTGTATTTATCATGAACCCCAACCGCTGGATAAGGTAGGGGTGTATGCAGTTCGGCAGAACGAGATCCTGTTTAACAATATCTGTGCAACACTTGAGGATAAACCACTCAGAGAATTTGACCCTGGTGGAAATTACCTGCTCATCTATAATCTGGGGGATGGTACTGGTATTTTCTGCAAATGGTCTATCGTCTTTGGCGGACGCTTAGCCTTTCTTCTTAAAGATTATATTGACCGAAAATTTATGCAGAAATTCCAGCCATGAGTTGGACTCATTGCCTTTCCTGATTCCATAGGCGTACTTTTTTAACAAGAGGACTGTTATGAAATTTTTTAAAATTTTTGTGCCACTGCTGTTGCTGGTGGTTGTACTCGTGGTGGGGGCACTGATGCTCGCTCCTCGTCTTTTTAATGTCGAGAAATATAACCAACTGATAGAGCAAAAAGTGAGTGCTGCAGTTGGTCTGCCTGTTCGTTTTGGTGAGGATCTACAATTCTCGCTCTTTCCTTGGGTGGGGTTTTCCTTGTCTGGTTTGCAAATTGGTAACCCAGAAGGATTTACCGACGAAAATTTGCTGGAAGTAAGCCGGGTGCAGGCTCGCGTCAAGGTGATGCCACTCTTTTCCAAGACCATTGAGATTGATAAGGTGATCCTGGATGGTCCCAGGGTGTTCTTGGAGAAAAAGGCCGATGGCCATGCCAACTGGATGGCTGTTGGTGGTGGTAAAAAGAAGGAAACCGCTGCTGCAAAAAAAGATGCTGCAGGGGATGTGACTATCCCCGCCTTTTCCGCAGAAAAGCTACACCTTGCCGATGGTCGCATAACCTTTCGTGACGGAACCAAGGGAAGTGTCCGGCAGGTGAGTGACGTGCACCTTCAGTTATCCCAGGTGAGTCTGGTAAACCCTGTGGCCCTGGATTTCCAGATGAAAGTTGATGGCAAGCCGCTGGCCATATCAGGAACCATAGGGCCGATTGGGACAAAACCAGGGTACGGGGATATCCCGTTTGACCTGCACCTTTCTGTCATTGATGAGGTACAGGCCGGGATCAAGGGCGTCATTACAGAGCCGGTGACGAAGCTTTCGTACAAGATGCGCCTTGATTGCACCCCGTTTTCGCTCCGCTCCGTACTCACTGCTTTGAACATCCCGCTGCCGCTTACGCCAGCAGACCCGCAAGTTTTGAATAAGGTTGCTGTGGCAATGGAATTGGCCGGTAATACAAGTAGTATAACTGTAAGCGGTGGGCAGTTTACACTTGATGATTCTACCCTGAAGTTCACTGCGGCTGCCCCCTCGTTTACTCCTCTTTCTCTGCGCTATGATGGCAAACTGGACACCATAGACCTGGACCGTTATCTGCCTGCCCCCAAAGAGCTTCCCAAGCAGCAAGCGACGGAGCAAACAACCAGGCAGCCCGCCAAGGCAATCGACTATGCGCCTTTGCGTGCGCTCGACATAGAAGCGGGTGTGCATGTGGGGCAGTTGAAGATGCGCGGGGGCGAACTGCAGAATCTGCTTGTTCAGCTTAAAGGGAAAAAAGGTGTTTTCAATCTGGCTCCTTTTTCTTTTGATATTTATGGGGGAAAATTTACCTCCAAGAGTATTGTGAATGTGCAGGGCGCGGATCCCAAAACCGAAATAGAAATGACGACTTCTGCCATCCAAGTGGGACCGCTCTTAAAGGACTTTCTGAATCAGGATCGTTTGGAGGGAGCACTGGAGTCAACAGTTTCCGTCCGTCTTCAAGGTGACACGCCCGATGAGATCCTGCCAAGTTTACATGGTAAGGGGAACTTGCTGTTTACCGATGGGGCCGTGGTTGGATTTGATCTCTCCGGCATGGTGAACAATGTATCCACTGCCTTTGGGGGAACTCCCTCCGGGGAGCGTCCACGGACTGATTTTTCGGAACTCTCTGCCCCGTTTACCTTAAAAAACGGCATATTTACAACCACAGGAACCTCGCTTTCGTCGCCACTTTTACGGGTTAATGTCCAAGGGGACGCAAATCTTGTTGCCCAGACCCTTGACATGCGCGTTCAACCAAAATTTGTTGCTACTCTGGTTGGCCAGGGCGATACCGTGCAGCGATCCGGGGTGATGGTCCCGGTTACGGTGACGGGTACCTTTACAGCACCGAAATTCAGGCCGGATGTGCAGGAACTCATGAAGACTCAGGTGGTTGATGAGCTGCTGGAGAAGAATATACAGAAAGATGTGGTGCCCAAAGAACAACTCGACACGGTGAAGAAGGGGGTAAAGGGACTGCTTTCCTTTTAGAATACACAAGCCGGGCCCAGAAAGGCCCGGCCATAAACCATTCCTGACAATACTTGAACTACCAGTTTTCTCCCAACAGCTCAAAATGTGCTTGAGCGTGGTCACAAGCCGGACATTTTTCAGGAGCATCTGAACCGGTGTGCAGGTAGCCGCAGTTTCTGCAACGCCAGGTTACTGCTGTGTTGCGTCTAAAAACCGTACCATTTTCAATGTTGGCTTTCAGGTCAATGTAGCGTTTTTCATGCTGCTTTTCAGCCACCGCAATGGCCATGAAGATGGCTGCAATCTGGGGAAAGCCTTCTTTTTTAGCTGTTTCAGCAAACTCAGGGTACATGACGGTGTGTTCGTAGTTTTCACCGCCAGCAGCCTCGGTCAGGTTTTCAACGGTGGTACCAATCACTCCTGCTGGAAAAGCTGCCGTTACTTCCACTTCACCACCTTCAAGGAGCTTGAATAACCGCTTTGCATGTTCTTTTTCCTGATCAGCGGTTTCTGCAAAAATATGGGATATTTGCACATACCCTTCTTTTTTCGCTTGAGCAGCAAAGTAGGTGTAACGATTACGGGCCTGCGATTCTCCGCAAAAGGCTGCGAGAATGTTCTTTTCTGTTTGTGTTCCTTGTAAAGACGCCATTGTGAACCCCCTAAAATGTACAGCGTAAGGTTGGTAAAAATACAAGGGTCACTACACAGGTGCCCCTTGTCTAAACTGTTGATGGGGGTACAGTAAATAGCAAAGTTTGGCCTGTCAATACTAAATAAGAAAAATTCTTTATTTTCTCTTTGAAGTTTATTTTTATTATGGTTTTTTGTTTATGCAGGTGGCGCATGTGCCATGGATGACCACGTTTTGCTTCCTGATATTTCCAATCTCAGTGAGCGTGGTCGGGACGGGCATGGTATCGAAACTTTGCCAGTAAAAATCAGTCACACCACCACACTCATCGCAGATGAAATGATGGTGTTGCTCGTCGCATATCTCAAACCTGGCATGACTCTCCACGGTTTCAATACGTTGGATAAGCCCAAGATGCTCAAAAGTGGATAAGGTTCGGTACACCGTATCCAGCGATAATGAAGGGATGCTTTTGACCAGTCGCTGATGGAGGATTTCTGCAGATGGATGGTCGTGGGTTTTGGTGAGCTCACGGTAGATTTCCATCCGTTGATGCGTCACCTTGAGCCCACCGGCTCTGCAGGTTTCCTCAAAGTTGGCCATGGATTGCCGAAGTTCACTCATAGGTGTGTTGAGGTTGAGATTGTTGAAAAAGAACTCTATTATAATTGCTTAAAGAGTACCACTTTTTTAACCTTCCACACAGAAAATTTACTTGCCATCCAGTTTGTCGAGTAACGACAAAATGTTTGTGTAGGCATGCATCTCTTCAAGCCACTGGGCGGGAATACCAGCGGTTCCCGTGTGGGCGCCAAGCAGCATACCGGCTGCAAGTCCTCGTGCTGCAGAATCTCCACCTGCCATAACGTTGGCAATCAGTCCATTTTTCAAGTCATTTTCGTAATTGATTGCCAGGTGCACAGCTCCGGGAAGAGCAGAGGCTATGGCACAGGGCTGACCAAACTGCTGGATAACTTCATGGCTGTCTTTTCCCTTGGTATCCAGGCTGGTTCGGATACGAATATCCAGATCCATATCATCAATGCCTTCTTCAACAGCCTCTTCAATTGCCTGAGTTGGTGTTTTTCCTTGCAGCACGCCATAGGTAGACCTAGCGAGGAAAACAGCTCCTGCAACGGTTGCAGGGTGATTGTGGGTCATGGTTGTTTGCTGGATAACTGCTTGAATGAGTTGTTCTTTATCATTGCTGTAGAGATAGACAAGTGGAGCGATCCGTGCAGCACCGCCCAGATCTGTTGAAGTAGAGCCACTGGCCTCAAGCGGGTTACCTGCCGCAAGGTTGTTCAGCGTGGTCGTGGTGGCGCCATCAATATAGCCAGTATAATCGACAAATAACTGTTGCCACCTGGTGGAGAAGGTTGCTGTATCAAACTGATTGCTTGCAGCTAGAGCCTCTAGTAGAACCAGAGTCTGGTCACCATAGTGGGTGAAATCACCCTTGCTTTTATGTTTATGAAAGGAGTGTGGAAGCGGTGCGATAAGCCTGTCCACCAGGCCCAAGGTATCCTTGATTTCATCGGTATTGTATATCCAGTGTGCTCCGAGGGCATGGGCGTCAGCCACAAAGGACGCCAACACCATTGCTTTTGCTTTATCATTTCCCATATATTGCTCCATAATTGAAAAAAGTGGATTGCGACAGTATGTACCTTAGACAGGTAGGCTTGGTTAGTGTATTTGTCAAATAATGGGCTTGGTGTGAAGAAGCTGATGTGTTTGCTCATGAATTGTTTCTTTGCCTGTAAGTGTAAACTACGGTACACAATCCTGTTTATTCAATGAAGATTTTGGCCAATTTCCCGGATACAATGTAACCTGCTCGTTCAAGATGAAAAAAATCGTTGGCGTGCTCACCGTCTGCACGCTGGTTCTGTACATATTGAGTTTTCTCTTGCCTCAAGTTTTGTATGTGGCTGCTGTTCCTGCCGTGCTGGTTCCCATTCTCAATTGGAGAGGGCTTGGTAAAACAGCTGTGCGACAGGCGCTGGCGCTTCTGGGGACAGGTGCCTGTGCGCTTGTTTTTGCTGCGGGCAAAGGGGTTTTTCTGGGATGGGAACAGGTTGTGATGGTTAACCTCCCTCTCTTAGGCATGTTTGTAGCGGTGTCCTTTCTTTCCTTAACCGCCAGGGAACAGGGGGAAGAGGATCTGCCACAGGGAATAAAGGCAATGGTCACAACCGGAAGCGGTATTCATATCCTGGGCGGGGTGATCAATCTTTCTGCCTTATTCGTTTTTGGTGATCGGCTGCAATCCAAAGGACGGTTAACGCTCAACCAGATGGTGATACTGGGTCGATCATTCAGCGCAGCAGCATGGTGGTCCCCTTTTTTTATTGCTACAGGGGTGGCGTTAACCTACGCACCGCAAATGGAGTGGAGAGAGACCCTGATACCTGGGCTGGTGATGAGCATTATTGCCATAGGCTACTCTGTTGTTGAGGTAGCTGTGGTGAGAAAGGGGCCGTTTTCCGGCTATCCTTTAAAACGGGAGAGCTTGACTGTACCACTGTTTTTAGCAGCAGCTGTACTCATCGTCCATCATTTCTGGCATGATTTAAATATCCTGCTCATTATCTGCCTGGTTGCTCCAGCAGGTGCATTTCTCTTCATGCCAGGTCGGCCTCGGCTTGCCACAATTCACCATTTTATTGACAATAAGATTGCATCGGTTGCAAACCAGTTTGCCATGTTTCTTGTTGCCGGGGTCTTCTCTACCGGCCTGAAATCCATCCTGCAAGTATATCCCCATTTGATACAGCTGGAGTCTACAACCCTTTCTCCGCTGCTTTTTGGCGCTGTTCTTACAGCAATGATAGCTGTGGGGATGATGGGCGTGCATCCCATCGTATCCATCGCCATTGTCAGCCCCCTGTTGCTGCCGCTTACACCTGATCACTCCCAGCTGGCCTTTCTTTTTCTCACCAGTTGGTCAGTGGTTGCCGGAGCAAGTCCACTCTCAGGGGTCGGGCTGGCGTTGGTGAGTCGCTACCAGGCATCACCAAAACACATTTTGCTGGTTAATCTTCCTTTTGCAGCAGCAATGGTGCTGTTCGCATCCTGTGTTAATATGCTTTGGTTTTAACTTCGCCCTTCTTGAAGTAGAAACAACGCAAACACCTCTGCAACAGGGGAGAGTTCACGGTTTTTGCGTTGCATCAGAGCAAAGGAGCGTTCCATGCTGACTCCTTCCGCCTCCAGAGCCACGATGTGTTCGCTCACTGTGGGGGTGAGATGAGCGCCCACTGCGCTGCCCTGGTAAGGCTCTTGTCTTCTATAACCTTGCAGAATACTTCAGGTTTGCGGATGTCCACAGCTCCTTCTCCGGGCAGTTAAATACCAGGCGGTCTAAGTTTATGGGAGAGACCTGAAAAACGAACTCCAGGCCGGGTCACAGCAGTCAGCAGTATATTTTGCACAGCATGAATCGTCAGTTTTTGCTTTGCCCTGGTCACAGCAGTGTATATCAGCTCACGGGTCAGGACCGGGGTGTCGGTCTCCGGGAGCACCAGCAGCACATTTTGAAATTCAGAACCTTGGGACTTATGGACTGTGATCGCATACCCTGTCTGGTGGTGCGGCAGTCGAGAGGGCAGATAGCTGCACAAGCTGTTGTCTGGCTGCAAAAACCAGGCCCTGAGCTCACCCGATTCATTTGGCCACAGGACACCGGTATCGCCGTTAAACAGGCCAAGCGAATACTCATTGCGCAGAATCATGATGGGACGCCCTGGATAGTTTTCTGTCTTGTGGTGGATGAGTTTTCTCCTGACCAGAATATCGTTCACCTTTTGGTTCAATGTTTCCACTCCAAAGGGGCCATGCCGCAGACTGCAGAGAATCCTGCTCGTATCACATCGTTCAATTGCCTCAAGTGGTGAAGAGGCAGAAAAAAGAGCCGTGAAGTGATGGTCGGTGAAGCGGG
>PDWJ01006507.1_pt1 | contig 11463 bp, 8 predicted proteins | sample 1430881 | NCBI WGS metagenome assembly PDWJ01 (sample SAMN01162460, study PRJNA174530) | Oral metagenome, whole genome shotgun sequencing project. | biome: Marine environment; feature: Marine mammal; material: Swab sample of the gingival sulcus; isolation source: swab sample of gingival sulcus... | reverse complement strand
AGGGATAACATTGATGTCGTCAAATTTTTTCATTGATTTACTCGGCTATGATTGTGATTTATTAAGGGCTTTCCATGCTAATTGTGTCGCCTCAATCTTTGCAGTCAGGGCGTTATAGAACCAAACTGATGGGATTGCAACAAGAATACCTGTGGCAGTGGCTTTTAAGGCAAGGGCTAAGCCAAGCATGATTTTTTCTGCCTCGATGTTGCCACCTGCTTGTCCCATATCATAAAAAGTAATCAAAATCCCAATGACCGTACCAAGCAAGCCGACATAAGGGGCAGTCGCTCCCACGGTAAAGACAGGGGTTAAGCCCTTTTGTAAATCTAATGTTAGCGAGTGAATATTATCATAGCTATTAATATTCACTTTTTTATAAAACATAAAACGCTCAATGACTTTATAAAGCATAATAATGCTCATTAGTGCAAGCGTGCCAAAAATTGCATAATCTGTATAATCTTTTATTGTATCAATAAATTGCATGGTTTTTTACCTTGTTGGTTTGTGTGTAACTGAAGTTACGTATTTAAAAATTTTTATAATTTAAACTCAACCGCAGAGACGTAGCATGCTACGTCTCTACTAAAGTTAATTATTTTTCATTTAAATTAGCATGTTAAAATTTATAATCTAAGCTAATTTTAAAGTTACGCTCAGGATTGCTAAAGCGTTCAATACCTTGATTAGGCGTATTACAACCTAACGCACTGTTTTCTGAACCACAAATCATATTACTTGTACCAAACGAACGAATGGAGCGGATATTATCCCAAGTCGAATACTTTTTATCAAATAGGTTATACACGCCTGCTCGAACAGTGATATTTTTCTTTGGTTTATAAAAACCAACCATATCAAAGGTATCATAAGAATCGCTTACATGTCTAGCATACATGGTATCGCTATCATAAGGATTATAGGTATCTTTTTTATCTTTGGCGGAAACATGTGTCCAATAAGTATCAACACCATATTTATTGTCAGGTGAGGTATAGCCTAAACTTGCCACTTGTTTCATTGGATTAATGGCATTGATAGCGTGCCAAATTTCTTTTTCTTCACCTAAAGCATTGGTATCAATTCCTAGCGTTTTACCTTTTTGATAAGCTAACTTATAACCGACATTAAAGCCGTCAAGTTTTTTATTAACATCAGCTAAGTCTAACTTAGAATCAATGCTAAAACCTTTGACTTCTGCTTCTGAGTTATTAATGTTTTGATAGGTGCGATAGGGGATACCACTTTTCGTTGGATTACCGTCTTTATCAAAACCTGAAAATTGCTTATAACCTTTAAACGCTAATTCAATAAAGTTATCATAATCAGTCTTAAATGCCCCTAAAGTAACATAACTTTTATTTTTATGAGCGGTGACTGCAAGTTCAGCGGTTTTTGCAGTTTCCGTTTCTAAGTCAGGGTCAGGAATAATACTAAAATCTGGGTGTTTAAAAGTAAAATATAACTCATCAGAAGTTGGTATGCGATAACCTTGAGAATATTTTGCTTGCACACGCAGATTATTCGTTGGGTCAAACGTGCCTGCTAAACTATAAGAATTTTGTTTAAATTCACGCTCTCTATTTGCTAAATAATCAATATTTTTTTGTGGATTGTCTCGCCATTCTTTTAAATCCGCTAAATATTTCGGGTCGTTACTACCTGTATATTTATCACTACCATCGGGGTTTTTATCTTGCCACCAACTAGGTTGTTTCCCTTGTGGAACAAACATACCCTCATATAAGCCTGATGGTAATCGAGGGTCAATTCCTTGGCGATAATGTGGTTTATGGTTGATTTTTTCGTGACGATAACCTAAATCAAAGGATAATTTATCATTAATACGAATATTATCTGATAAATATAATGCTCCTTTTTTGGTTTCTACAGGCATTAAAAAGGTTTCAGCGACAGGCTTGCTTGCACAAAAACTAGAATATCTTTTATCACATTTTGGATTGCCTTTTTCATCAATACCATCAATGGCGGTCATTTCGCCCCACCATTTTTTATTTAATGGACGATAACCTGAATAGTTAATCATGGTTTTATCAGTTTTGCTAAACGAGCCACCATAAGCCAATTCATGCTCTAGTGACTTGGTATCAAAGGCTTTTTCAAAGTTTAAATCCAATTGTTTACTATCAGTATTTAAGGTTCTATCTTTCCACATTGAGGTGTCAAAACCTCTTGAAGTTGGCAAAATTAGGCGATATTCTTCCGAAAATCCATAACCTTGTTTGCCTTTACCGTCCCAATTCGGTGCATCAGCTCGCCAGCCCTCATAGTCTTTATTGCAAGAAGATGACTTTTTTGCGTTGCTCAACAGGTATTTTTTTAGTGTAACTATCATTCCATTTCATTTCCTGCCATTTTCTTTCAATACTTTGTTCTGATTTGGATAAATCAACATCAAAATATTTGTTGTCATCAACAAATTTTTGAATATTTTTCCCTTCACTACCTGAAGACACTTCTTGTTCGATATGGTGATATCTTAGGGTGCTATTGCAATCAAATTTTGAACAATCTAAAAATACTTCGGTTGTTCCTCGTGGATTGTTCCATAAATCGTGTTGGTTCATTTTCATACCAAAACTGCTAGTATCATCATAGGGAATTTCTTTGCCCTTGCTATCAACTAAGGTTAAGGTTTTATGAGCCGTTTTTTTGCCTAATTTGTAAGAATCGACTTCACCAAACTTAAATTCTTCACCATTTTTATCAACAATCTTGCCATCTTTTAGTTGAATACCTAAAGGATTTTTAACGCCTTTACAAGCATCGACGCCATCACAATATTCATCAGTTTTAGCTCGTTGGGCAATTTTTTGTTGTGAATAAGTGACTTTTGCACTGTCCCAAAATGGGTTAGAGCTATAATTTTCAAAACTAAATGCCATATTGCGACGAGTGCTTGTATCATCAGTATGGCGTGATGATGTTTCGGGTTTCTCTTTATTGGTTTGTAGTGGAGCTAAAGTATAAGACCAATCCGTGCCTTTACTATGATTTTTTGCATCATCATACATAGCAGTAAAGCGGTTGTTATCATTCGGATTAAAAGAAAGTTTTAATAACGTACTTTCTTTTTTAATGCTATAAGGGTCGGTTTTTTGTCTTGCTCGCCCTTGTGAGCCTTTTTCAGGAATATCAGGAAAATTATCATAACCATAATTTTCTAATTCGTGAGACTTTCTATCAGTACGCACAAGCAAGGCATCAAAATTTTTCAGTTTGCCTGCAATGGTATGTGACATCATTTTTTCATCATTGCGACTTGCAAAGCCGATTTTTGATTTAGCATACCAATCTTTATCAAGTAAATAATCTCGAGCATCTTTAGTTTTAAAGATAACTGCACCACCCAATGCTCCGCTACCGACTTTGGTGGAGTCTGCACCTTTGGCAATATTGACATTTTTTACCGTTTCTACTTCGATACCGTTACGAGTGTTATTAAAGTTGCCATAACCTTCAAAAAGCTCTTGAAAGCCTTGTGATGATAAGGTTTCTGCTTGTTGCAAGCCGTCAATGGTGATATTAACTCGGTTTTCTTCAACGCCACGAATGGCATAACCACTTGAACCCATACGCCCTTTTTCAACGACAGAAATCCCTGTTTCATATTTCACAAGGTCACGGGTATTTTGTACTTGTTGTTTTTCAATGGTTTTTGCAGTTTTAACCGTTTCGCCGACTTTTTTATTTTGCACATCATCAGGCATAGTTGCGACGACATCAACGACATCTAATTGCCCAATTTCTTCGGCAAAGGCAACTGATGAGCTGACTGCAAGTATGCTACAAACGACATAATACAGTGGTTTTATACGAAAATTAGGATAATGGGGAGGAGTAGAAAGTTTATTTGTCATAATTGATTTGCCTAATTGGGTTTTTATGGTAAATTTGTAGAGACAGGGCATGCCCTGTCTCTACGCTACAAGTTTTTAAACAAAAGGGTTAGAATTTATATTTGAAACTCATACCAACTTCACCACCTTCACGCTTACCAAAGCTACCTTTTACGTCCATATTGATATCAATATTCTTACGAGGAGCAAAGTGGATACCAGCACCAACAATACCTGTATCACCTTCTAGTGATGGAGCAGGCATATTTAATCCTAGTACTTTACCATTAGCTTGACCGTCATATTCTCTTTCCCAAACAGCATTGGTATAAATATCAGTTGTATCTGTTGCTTGATAAATGATATCAGCACCGAGTTGACTTCTTAACGAACTGATTTCATCAAACTTAAAGGTTGAACCTTTAATCAATTTTTCTGCACTGTTAAACTTGGTATATAGAAGTTTTGCAGATGGAACAGCAGTTACTTTTTTATTCAATTCAAGCTGACCACCAACACCAAGATTAACCCCTGTATAGTTACGTTTTATATCATAATTAACGTTGGTATAGCCTTGACTATTTTTTAAATCATAACTGTTGTAGTTTGTATCACTATTACCAAAGCGTGCACTTGCTTCAGCAAAGGCACCATTACTATACTCTTGTTTTAGCATAGCACCAAAGCCAACATACTTAGAATCACCTTCTGCGATAACACTGGTATTATCACTAAGTTTGTTATAAGTATCATATATGCCTTTACCGCCTTCAACAAAGCCACCAACATGTAATTTGCCCATTTTATTCGGTAATTGTTTTCCAACGCCTACCAATAGGGTAGTGCCTCGTACATCGATTTCTGAACCTGTTTCTGTGATTAGGTCAGAGCCTGCAACTGCACCAAAGACATGCAAACCGTCTTGACTTTTATTGTGAACTCGAGTAAGTTGGTGCATACCTTGTTTACTTAGTAAGTCAGCACCCGTATTCACAAAGTTAACGCTTGATAATGCACTTTCTAATAATGACTTAGTTTGTGGGTGAACTTTGCCTGCAACTCTGGCAATTTCTTGCTGTGCTGTAGGCTTAACAGGCGTTGTTGGTTCTGTAGGCGTAGGCTTAACAGGTGTTGTTGGTTCCGTAGGCGTAGGCTTAACAGGTGTTGTTGGTTCTGTAGGCGTAGGCTTATAATTTGGGTCTTCTTTCGCTTCTGTTGTTTCTGCTATTAAATTTTCACCCTCTTTTTTTAGTTTAAAGTTATAAGTAGCAGCAATACCTTGCATACCAGTAACTGTTTTATCACCTTTATAATTGGTTAAGTCACCTGTTAATAAGCTACCACCTTGTTTTTCAATCAAAGTTAATTTATCACCAATATTTAAAGGTGCAACATCGCCCTCGACACCAACACTGATTTTTGCCTTTGTAATATCAGTATCTGCGGAATCAGTTAAAGTAATAAATTTTGCATTAGGCTGAGTATCTTTTTGCACATAAAAATTTAGGTTATTAAAGTTTTTGATATTTTTAGCAGTTAAACCTGTAGTATGCAAATTAAGGGTATTGTTTTTACCGTCTTCATTAGCTGGGGTAGAATTAGAGGAAGAACCACTTTTTTCTCTTTTAACATAACCACCTAAAATAGTTTCATCGCCAAAAGTAGGATTACCTTTACTGCCTTTTTTAATAGTAACCGTATTATTGTTCGCTTCACCAAGGAATGAATAACCACCATAAACATCAGCATTGATTTTACCGCCAGTAATTTCTACACTATTGTTTTCGACAACATCATAACCCCAACCACCGACAATTTTTGTATATTTACTACCAAAATCTTCAATCGTACCACCAGTAATTTTTACTGTATTATTCTTTGAAGAGCCTTTTTCATTTGTAAGATTTTTTTCGGCTCGCCCACCTGCAATCATACCACTCGGGCTATCTTCACCACCAAGATTAACTGTACCACTATTGATAACGACCGTGTTGCTATCTGCATCACCTGATATTGAGTTACCACCAATCACTTCTTTAATATTTAACGTACCACCATTAATAGTGACAACATTTGACTTAGCAACGCCACTTTTCGACATACCACCTAGTAGAAAAGCATTCGCCTTTTTTGTTCCATAAGGGAAATCCAGTTTAGCATTATCACTTATGGTAACAGAATTGTTGATAACATCACCATCACTTCTCGCCCCAACTACATAAGCATTACTTCCTACAGTTTGTGTGTCACGGCGAACCGTACCACCAGACATTACAACTTTATTGTTTTCAGCGGTTGTATTATCGTCGCGATATGCCCCATAGATACTGCGAGCCTCCTTAAAAGGAGGAATTTTAGAAGTATTTTTAATGGTAACTGTATTACCACTTGCATTTGTTTTATTATCTGTCTTGGTTGTTGCAATAATTAAATCTAATTTTGATTTTGGTGCTCCCTCTGTCTCAAATTCAAAACTTGTCGTTTTACAGCCATTATCATCACAGGTTGTATTATCCGCATTTGCCGTATTCATACCCAATAAGGCAACAGATACAGCTAAGGATAAAGCCGTTTTATTTACTAGATTTGTTTTCATAATTTTCACCGATTATTAATAAAATAAAAAATAAGTTATAAATTTGTTAAGCAATAGTTAATCGTTTATAACCAATTCATTTCTAAAAGTTACATAATGTTTGACATTTTACTTGAATCTATCCAAAAAATAAAGCATAATATTAACAATATTTATTATCATTTAGATAATGGGTATTAAAAAATAAGTAATTTAAACATTTTTAACTTATTCACTTAATTTATAGAAAAGGTAATTTTATGAAAAACAGTACTTTTGCAAAAACCGCATTATCCACGCTAATCGCACTTAGCCTTACCGCTTGTTCACATAAGTTCGCTGATAATGACCATACTGCAACCCAAAGTGTGATAAAACAAGACACTACCGCATTAAATGAGGCTTTAACAGCCAAAGAGAAAGCGGAAACAGCGAAAGCTGAAGCTGAAAAAGCGAAAGAAAAAGCCCTAGCAGATAAAGCTGACGCTGATAAAAAAGTTAAAGAACTTGAAGCTAAAATCGATGAACTTAAGAAAAAAGGTGGGGATAGTGCTAACAATACCGACCTTCAAAAAGAACTAGAAAAAGCACAAGCACAAGCAAAAACAGCTGAAGAAAACTTAAAAACAGCCGAAGACAAACTTGCGAAAGCTCCAAAACAAGAAGATTTGGATAAACTTAAAAAGTTAGATAAAGACTTTGAGAAAAAATCTTATTCTGTTAGTTATATAGCAAAAAAAGTTGCTACACCTAGCACAGATAGAGAGAAAACAGAGGCTTTCTTCCGTGATGAAAGTAAGTTTAAATTTGAACAGGTATTTGGTGATGAAGATGCATATCACAATGGTAGCAAAGGATTACTAAAGGGAGATATAGAAGTAAATGGACGTACTATAAACTTTAATCGTTTTGACCTTGAGCATTCTAAAATTGCAAATATGTGGACTGCTAAAAGTGCAACTGACTCAACACAGACAAATGTTCTAGCCTATGCAGGTAAGCCAACTGATTTAACTAAATTAAGTTTTGATGAACTAAAAGGTCTAAATGATGGTGTATTAACCTATAAGGGTAGAGCATTTATTGGTGTTCATAAAATAAAAGAACAAAAAAGAAGATCCTGTGGTCGTGCTTGTAATTGGGGTTATGAATTAGGTCCTGTAAAAGCTCTTGATAAAGTTACTACAAAAGATGCTAGTGCTAACTTTACCGTTGATTTAGCAGGCGGTACTATGTCTGGAACCCTTACATCTGATAGCTATACAACATCTCCTATACCTAACTCTACTGAAAGAAAGAAAACCTATGATGTAGTAGTTGATTTAGGTAGTGCAAAAATTGAACCAGAAAATGATCAATTAGTGTTTAAAGGCGAAGGTGTGACGATTACAGCTGATTATGCAGATGCAAGTAAAAAAGGTACTTATGAAGGTAAGTTTATGGGACCAAGAGCCGAAGAACTTGCAGGTAAGTTTGACTTTGCTCAAACTCATACAAAATATTCAAAAGATGGTGATTATGCCCACATTGCGGGGGCATATGATGAGTATGGTGATATACAAGGTGTGTTTAATGCTAGAAAACAAGGAAAGGATAAGGATAGCTTTAAGCTAGAAAAATAACACCACTACCACAATGTAAGTTATGACTGTAGAGACGTAATATGTTACGTCTCTACTTTGCTATTATAGTAAAATACATACTATTCACTAATAAAAGAATTGATACAATGACAATAAATGTATTAACAGATGATGAAATTGATAAAAAGAGCTTACAAAAAGCGATTGCATTATTTACAACAGGAAAAATTAACACCTTTGAAATAGGCACAACAAAAGCCCTCTGCGATATTCATTATGCTATCTTTACAGGATTATATGATTTTGCAGGTACAATTCGCACAGTCAATATGAGTAAAGGGGCAACTCGTTTTTGCCAAGCGATGTTTTTACAAAGTAATCTTGCCATTATTGAACAAATGCCACAGAATAGCTTTGATGAAATTGTAGAAAAATATGTAGAAATGAATATGGCTCATCCTTTTCGTGAGGGTAATGGACGAGCTACAAGAATTTGGTTAGACCAAATTTTTAAAAAACAATTAAAAAAAGTGATTGACTGGTCAAAAGTTGATAAACAAGAATATCTTATGGCTATGGAACGCAGTCCATTGAGAGATTTAGAAATTAAAGATGTATTAAAAAGAGCATTGACTGATGATTATGAAGATAGACAAGTGATTTTTAAAGGGTTAGCTTGTTCATATATTATTGAAGGTATGAATAAAGAGTATGCCGATGATTATATCAAAAATTATCTTCCCTAAACACACACCCGAGTATAACATAATTATGATTTACCTTGACAGACCTATTATGATAAAATTTATCTCATTATTTTTTTTAATTTTAGTTTCCTCATTTACATGGGCAGAAACCGCCCCCTTTTACGCTGAAACAAATCCTGTCATCACAGAAAATGAAGAAATAAAAGAAAAAGCCTTTCTTCATATCACCAACCAAAATAACCGTGAGTTTTCCTACACTCGCCAAGAATTACAAGAAAATCCGCAATTTACAGGGCAATTATTACAACTTGCCTTATCCAATAATAACCAAGAATTAATAGAAAAACTGCTTTCTGCCTATGCCGAAGCGGAAAATAATGATGCCGTTTTGGTCGATTATGCCACCGCAAAACTTGCCAAAGCACAAGGCGACTACCCAACCGCAATTAAACATTATAAAAATATCCTCTCTAGCAACCCTAATTTTGACCAAATTCGCCTAGAACTTGCCCTTGCCCTCTTCCGTGACCAACAAAATATTAACGCAAAAAATCAATTTAATAAATTAAAATCATCAGAAAAAGTTTCCTTAGAAATTAAAAAAATCATTGATAGCTATTTAGAAGCCCTTGAACAACGCAACGAATGGGATATGTGGGGCAGTGTTAATTATGTCCGAGAAAGCAACATTAATAATGTTTCTGATAGCGAATATGTTGGCGATTGGAAAAAGCCAAAATCGCACCTACCGCAATCAGCGAATGGCGTGGAATATAGCTTTGGTTTTGGTAAAGATTTTAATATTAAAGATAAGCACTACCTCGCCCTTGAAAATTACACCAATGGCGAAAAATATTGGGATAATAAGGCGTATGATGATTTAACCAATCGTACCTACTTGGGCTATCGTTTTAAATCAGCAGATACAACTTTTAGTTTTTTACCTTTTTATAAAAAAAATTGGGCAAGTAACGCAAATTATAACAACTATAGTACAGGGATAAAAACAGGTGTTTATCATAAAATCAACCCTAATTTTAGCTATTCTGTGAATGCCGAATACAGCAAAAATCACTTTCCAAAAGACAAGGACTTTAATGGTAATAATAAAAGTTTATCAAGTACCTTTTATTGGCAACGCAACCCTAAACAGAATTTTTATCTAGGGGCAGGGACGAGTCATAAAAAAACCAATGTAAAACGCTTTGATTCTGTCAGTAATTCCATTCATACAGGTTGGAATCAAGAATGGAATAAAGGCATTTCCTCACGCTTTGGGATAGGCTATAGCCACACAAAATACGGCGATATGGCAAAATATGGCGGTCTAATTCCACTTGGCAAAGTGCGTAAAGATGATACTTTTACCAGTAATTTAACCTTGTGGAAACGAGATTGGCAATTTTTTGGCATTACTCCAAAACTGAATTTTAGCTTTAAAAAACAAGACAGTAACCTACCTGATGTCTATTCTTATGATAAATCTAATGTTAATATTTTATTTGAAAAGACGTTTTAAATAATCCCTCCCTAACCCTCCCTTTTTCAAAGGGAGGGAATTATTTTTTGCAAATTTTATATGAATAGTGGGAAAGTCCCCCTTTTTTAAAAGGGGGATTTAGGGGGATTGAAAAACATACACCACAAAACAGGCCTCAGTTACCAAGCCCATTTTTTCGGCTTGGGCTAATAACTGCTCTCGTTTCTCACGTTTCGCACGGTACGAATAAGGGGTCATGGTCAATAAATCAGCAAGTTGCTCACTATTTAAGGTAAACTGATTTTTAACGGTTTTTTGCTCAATAAGCTGAAAACCGACCTTTTCCAACTGCCCAATAAACTTATCGGAATTATGGGCTTTTACCGTATCAAATAACCCTTGGCGGACGCTAGCAAGATGATTTTTATCAGGTTTTGCAATGACTAAAATCCCTTGCGGTGCTAACACTCGTGATAATTCTTCGGCAAAAATTGGGCTAAAAATGCTTGTTATCCCTTGTACGCTATTATCAGCTAATGGCAATTGTGAAGCACTTGCAACAAGGGGATAAATTTTATTTTTATTTACAGAAGTTTCCTCATTTCGCCATAAATCTTGTTTATTAGTATTTTTAGCTAATTGCTGAACTGCGGATTTACTAATATCAATGGCGATTAGGCTTTGAATTTTTTCGATATTAGTAATCGCATGAGAATAATAACCCTCACCACAACCCACATCAAGCCAAGTGTTTTTAAATCTTCCCCAACCCCTCTTTTGTAAAGAGGGGGGAAGTCCCCCTTTTTCAAAGGGGGATTTAGGGGGATTTACGGATAAATTTTTATCAATTAACTGACAAATTAAGGCTTGTAACGGCTGATAAAAATTGTTGTGTAAAAAGTTTTGTCGTGCTAAAATTGATGCTTGGCTATCACCAGGCATCTTACTTTTTTTCTGTTGCACAGGTAATAAGTTGATATAACCTTGCCGAGCAACATCAAAGCTATGTTTGCTATTTTTTGGATTATTTGAGCCATCACAAACCCAAGTTTTATCATTGATTATTAACGGCGATTGGCAAATAGGGCAGGTAAAGAGGGGCATTTTGTTTTCCGAGTTATTGAAACCCCCATATTATAGCAAAAATCAAAAAAAATTATAATTTATAAAAAATATACTTGCCAAAAATAAAAAATATAGTATAATGACGTTTCTTTATATCTAAAGGCGATTGGCTCAATTGGTAGAGCATCGG
>PDWJ01012101.1_pt1 | contig 11468 bp, 11 predicted proteins | sample 1430881 | NCBI WGS metagenome assembly PDWJ01 (sample SAMN01162460, study PRJNA174530) | Oral metagenome, whole genome shotgun sequencing project. | biome: Marine environment; feature: Marine mammal; material: Swab sample of the gingival sulcus; isolation source: swab sample of gingival sulcus... | reverse complement strand
AAGACATCTTGCAATGTTGCCTTATGTTACAGATTTATTAAAATAAGCTTAAAAAAACAATAGTATGGAACTTATATTAAAACAAGATGTAGCCAACTTGGGCAATGCTGATGACTTAGTTACTGTTAAAGAAGGTTACGGAAGAAACTATCTTATCCCACAGGGATACGCTATATTGGCAACAAAAACAGCCAAGAAAATTCATCAAGAAAACATGAAGCAAAGAGCGCATAAAGAAGAAAAAATCAGAAATGATGCTCTTGAATTAGCAGAAAAATTAAAAGACGTAAGCGTTACCATAGGTGCTAAAACAAGTACTAAGGGTAAAATCTTTGGTTCTGTTAATACAATTCAGATTGCAGATGAATTAGCAAAGAAAGGATACGAAGTAGATAGAAAGAAAATTTCTATAAATGAAGAAGCTGTTAAGGAAGTAGGTAACTACACTGCAATTATAAAACTTCACAGAGACGTTAAAGTTGAAGTAAAATTTGAAGTTGTATCTGAATAGTTTTTATTTTTAAATTTCGCAATATATTAACCTGTCGGCATTGTTTTGTTGGCAGGTTTTTTTGTTGTTTGTAGGGTAGGGGCATTTTTGTTTTTTTATTGAATATAGCAATTGTTTCATTTTCTAATTATACGTTAAATTATTATCTTTGTTGGGAAATTTTTAGTATTATAGATACTAAATTATGTGTAATACAGATATAATAGGTGTATGCAAGAACAACAAAACATTGAGTGGAAAGAAAGTTGGAGAGATGAATACTTGAAATGGATATGTGGTTTTGCCAATGCTAAGGGAGGAAAACTAATCATAGGTAAAGATGACAAAGGGAATATTGTGGGAATTCAAAATTACAAACGATTAATGGACGATATTCCCAATAAAATATTAAATCATCTGGGCATAATGTGTGATATTGATTTAAAAGAGCATAATGAAAGATACTATATTGAAATTTTAGTAAAACCATATGATATTCCCATTTCTTATCAGGGGAAATATCACTATCGTAGTGGAAGTACAAAACAAGAACTAAAAGGAACAGTGTTAAATGAGTTTTTACTCAAAAAAGCAGGTAAAACTTGGGATAACGTAATAGAAGATGATGCTACCTACGATGATATTGATAAAGACACTATTGAAAAGTTTAAAAAAAATGCGACTAATAGTAAGCGTTGGATTGCTGTAAAAAATGAAACTGATTACAAACAAATATTTAACAACTTACAACTTACTGAAAATGGTCAATTAAAGCGAGCGGCAATATTACTTTTTGGTAACAATCCAAGAAAATATTTTATAAATGCTTACGCCAAAATTGGCAAATTTGGCAAATCAGACCATGATTTACAATCGCAAGAAGTAGTTGAGACTAATGCCTATTCTTTAGCCGACGAAATACTTGAAATCTTAGATAAAAAATATTTTATAAAAACAATATCATACGAAGGTTTGCATCGTATTGAAACCCCACCTTATCCTTACGAGGCAATTAGAGAAGCATTAATAAATGCAGTGGTACACAGGAACTATTTCGGACCTCCTATATTAATAAGTCTTTACGATGATAAAATCATGATTTGGAATGTAGGACAACTGCCTGAGGAATTATCGATTGAGGATTTGCAACGAAAACATTCGTCATTCCCAAGAAACCCAAGGTTGGCAGAAACATTTTTTAAAGGAGGGTTAATAGAAGCATGGGGACAAGGAACATTGAAAATTATAAATAAGTGTGTTGAATATGGTTTGCCTAAACCTGATATTGACATAATGAGTGGTGGTATTTGTGTTACCATATATAAGAACAGACTAACCGATAGATATTTAACAGAATTAAAATTAAATGAAAGACAAAAAGCTATAATTAATTACCTGAAAACAAATAATCAGATTACGAATAAAGAATATCAAAAACAAACCAATTGTTCTAATAGAACAGCAAGCCGTGATTTAAAGTATTTGGTAGATAAAGGTGTTTTAAAAAGTTCTAAAATAAAAGGGGTTGGAGCATATTATGAATTAATAGCGCCAATAGCGCCACTATAACGCCATAATAACGCCATGAAAATAACTCGTAATAACAAATAGAATAAAATTGTTTTTTTATTGTGTTGTAAATTAGGTAGTTATTGGTTTACGGCATTGTTTTATTTGAGCTATTAATACCGCCAAACAATTAAATAACTTCAACTCAAAATATGAGAATCCTACAACGATACCTGCAAAAAAGAGTTATAAGCAAACCATTACTAACCAATATTTCCGACAATAATTTGGGAATCATGGTGGTAATACCTTGTTATAATGAACCCGATATTATTTCAACTCTGATGTCGATAGAGGCTTGTGATAAACCCAATAAAAATGTAGAAATAATAATAGTGATTAATTCGCATGAAATATCTGATAACAAGATAGTTAGTGTTAATGATGAAACGGAGGTAAACATAAATAAATGGTTGCAAAAACAGCGCAATTACACATATCATATAATACATATAAAGGATATTCCCAAAAAATATGCAGGCGTAGGATATGCTCGCAAAATAGGAATGGACGAGGCGGTTAGACGCTTTGCCGATAATGGCATTAGCAACGGAATTATATGTTCATTAGATGCTGATACCTTAATTGCAGAAAATTACTTCACAGAGATTGAAAAAGCATTTCAAAAAAATAACTATAATGCTTGTTCGATATATTTTGAGCATGATATTGTGGGCGATAAGTTTACGAAAGAAGTATATAAGCGAATAATTGAATACGAATTACATTTAAGATATTATGCTAATAGTCTTATATACAGTGGTTTCCCATGCTATTACTATACTATTGGTTCGGCATTTGCATTAACGGCCAAAGCCTATTGTGTGCAAGGAGGAATGAACAAAAAACAAGCAGGTGAAGACTTTTATTTTCTGCAAAAAATTATGAAATCAGGAGGATTTTATGAGCTGAACAGTACTATGGTAAAGCCATCGTCACGCCCCTCAGATAGAGTGATTTTCGGCACAGGTCCTGTAATTAGAAAATATATGAAACAGCCCGAAAAAGAGTTTCTGACTTATAATTTTGAGGCTTTTAAAGCTTTAAAGCCGCTATTTAACGACAAAATGCTGTATTTTAAAATAAATAATACTGATTCAGAGAAACTTATATCCCGTTATCACGTATCGCTTCAAGATTTTTTAAGTAGTAGTGATTTTAAGTCAGCTATAAATACAATCAACAACAATATTGCTGACAAAAAGAATTTCAGCAGAAAGTTTTTTCATTGGTTCGATGGATTCAGGATTGTAAAATATCTTAATTTCAGCCACGAAAAATATTTTAATAAAATCCCCATTGTTGAAGCAACTAACACATTAATTTCGTCAGCTGAATCCATAAAAATTCTCCCACGAAAAAACAGTAAAGATTTATTACTTGCAATGCGCCAATTAGACAAAATGCGTCATATTAATAGATAGTTGTTTTTTTTGGTAATTTGCTTATAATCAGTGTATTGACGTCGTTGTAGATTTGTTTTATAACTAACTTATTATCAAGAATACAATTTTTAACTCTTAACTCTTAATTTTTAACTCTCAACTTTTAATTTTTAACTCTTAATTTTTAACTTTTAATTTTTAACTTTTAATTTTTAACTTAACCACGCGTTATTCAATAACAATTTTCTGTGTTGATACAAGCCTTTTATTATCAATTACTTTCAAGAGATATACTCCACTGTTGAGATTACTGCAATTAATCAAGTTCATATTTGAATTAATGCCTACGTTTAGTTTCTGTTTGCCGCTTATGTCGAATATTTGCACCATTACTTTATCGCTTTTGCCAATCTTGTTGTTAAACTCAACAATAATAAAGTTCTTGGCAGGATTAGGATATGTTTTTACTATGTATATGTTTTTTAATTGTTTAATTCCTGTAGAAGATGCCTCACCATATATTAAATTTACAAACTCGGGGTGGTCAATAAACGGATTTCTGTTTTCTTGATATTTAAACACAACTTCATTTCGTCTTATTTCCATGCTGTCTACAGGGTCTTGTTTGTGCCATTTTAACAGGTCTGATAATTTACCATGCAGAGCTTGTTTTTTTGAGTATGAACCAACATAGTCAATAAGCTCTAAATCAAGCTCGTTTATAGTTTCTCCATTTTCCTCATAATCGCCTTCGTAGCGAGTTGCCATATAAAAAATCATTCGGGCAATATCGCCTTTTACGGCATCGCGCGGTTCCCAAGAATTTGAGGTGAATTTACAACCTGTATCTTCACCGGCTAAAATATATGGTTCTCCACCTTCCGCAAAATCATAATTACTGCGAGCCGAGTTAGCCTTAGGATTACACGGACGAATAGCGTGTACATCGGTTCCTGTACCTATTGCGGTACCAAAATCGCCATGTGATTTAGCCCAAACATGCTCCCTATTCCAATTTTTAGCATGATAATTATCATTAGCATTTATTGATTTACCTGTGTAAATAAGTATTATGTTATCGGGATTTGCTGTATCGCGGTCGCTTTCTTTTAAAATTTCCCAAACATTAGGTTTGCCTTTTGTATAAACAAACTCCTTGTGTCCTCTTATTATTTTGTGTAATGCTGTTTTCAGTTCCTCACCTTTTAGACCCTCTGCACTTTTATAATAGTCTTCAGGAATTTGAGAATATGCCAAATATGTAGAGCATATTAATATTATGGTAAAAATTTTCCCTTTCATAATTTTATACTTTTAAGTTGAAATGAACAATGAAGTTTAAAAGCTTTTTATTTATATTTCAATTTGTACGACAACAAAAGTAATATTTTATTTGGGGATATTAAATCTTTTCTCTATTTTTGGCAGTGTTTTGGTTCTATTATGATTATTCATATACCAACGAGCTAATGCTAATTTAAGTACATAAATTATTATTGAATAGTAATATTACTATATGCCGGTTTAAATATTAATATTATGAGCAAAATGGATATTGATACTAATTCTAAAAATGAGTTTTTAAGTGATAAGTACGATCAGTTTAACTTTTGTATTGACAATTTGCCAATGCCAATAGCAATAATAGATGCAAACAATGATAGTATTGTAGCTTGTAACAGAGCCATGCAAACTTTTTTTGATTTGGACTCTAAAGAAGACTTGCTTGGTAAGACTTATATAGAATTTTCTCCTTCTACTCAAATAGATGGAGGTAGTAGTGAAGAAAAATATCCGGAGTACAAAAACAAAGTATTTCAAAAACACGTTGCTACATTAGATTGGTTATTTAAAGTAAAAGAGCTTATAAAAAAAGTAACTTTAAATGCAAAAGCTTATCAACACGAAGGAGATAGGTATATACAAATTTCATTTATTGATTCAGAATTATTTAGGTCATCAGATAAGCTCCTTGGAGAAGTAGAAAAATCAAATGATAGCGAGTTAGCTGACAACCTTTTAAAAATGTCAGAAGATACTTATAAAAAAGTATTGGATTCTGTAAACGAATTAGTTTACATAATAGGTGAGGATAATTCTATTATTGATGTAAACCACACAGTTGCAAATAAATACGGCTACGAAGAGAAAAGACGGAAGCATTTTCCCGAAAGAAACTCATGCCATACCAAGCACATATTTTGGCAAGAAAGTTATTATAGCTATCGGACGTGATGTTACAGAAAAAGTAAACATCGAGAATAAACTGATAGATAGTGAAAAACGGTACAGAACCTTATTTGAATTAATGCCCCAAGGAATTATTCATTTTGGAAAAGATGGTGCGGTTATAGATGTTAATAATGCTGCATGTGAAATTTTAGGTTTATCTTTAGAGGACATAAAAAACAGGCAGTATATTTTGGATAATGTTATGACTTTATATTCCGATGGAACATCGTATCAAGCAGATGACTTTCCTGTTGCAAGAGCATTAACAACAGGTAAATCGGTTGTTAATGAGGTAGTTCAAATTCATAATAAATTACAGAATTTTAAAAGGTGGATTACGGTTAATGCTATTCCTCTATTTAAGCCTGATGCTTCTATTCCTCATCAGGCATTTGTTACGCTTGAGGATATTACTTTACTCAAAAAAACAAAATTAGAACTACTGAAGGCTAAAGATAAAGCCGAAGAAAGCGACCGTTTGAAGTCAGCATTTTTAGCGAATATAAGCCATGAAATCCGCACCCCCATGAACGGTATTATCGGCTTTGCTAACTTATTGAAGAGACCTAATCTGACAGATGATAAGAAAGAGCATTACATTAATATAGTGCTACAGAGTGGTAGACGTATGTTATCCTTAATTAATGACTTGGTTAGTATTTCTAAAATATCTTCGAAGCAGGTTGATATAAGAAATAAAATGACAAATATAAACCAAAGAATTGATTACATGTTTAATTTCTTTGAGCCTGAAGTATTTGAGAAAAACATGGAATTATCGGTGAATAAGCCATTACCCGACATACAAGCCAACATAATAACAGACCCCGAAAAATTTGATGCTATACTTACAAACCTAATTAAAAATGCCATAAAATATTCCAATGAAGGTTCCATAGAATTGGGATACGTTTCTAAAGGGCAAACCATAGAGTTTTATGTTAAAGATACAGGAATAGGAATACCTGAATCGGACATAGAGAATGTTTTTGACCGTTTCGTGCAAGCAAAAAATGTTAATGTTAACAGTTCTAAAGGAGTCGGCTTAGGCTTGGCCATAACAAAGGGTTATGTAGAAATGCTGGGAGGAAAAATTTGGGTAGAAAGTGAACAAAATGTAGGTTCTACATTTTATTTTACACTTCCTTTAAATAATACTTAGAAAAGGTGAAAGTTAAAAATTAAAAGGTCGAAAGTGAAATCTTAATTATCCATTGTCAATTATCAATTCCCCCATGAAGCATAAAGCTATTTTTTTAGACAGAGACGGACTGATTAATGATAATTCAATTTCCTATTATGTATACAAAATTGAAGATTTTATAATTAATAAAGGTGTTGTTGAATGTCTGAAAATATTTTGCGATAAAGGCTACAAACTAATAATTATAACTAATCAAGGCGGAGTTGCCAAGCATCAATATAGTGTGTCAGATGTAGAAAAGCTGAACGAATATATAAAATCAGAATTTAGTAAACAAAATATCCATATTGCTGATATTTATTACTGCCCTCACCACTCCGACATATCAAAATGTTTATGCCGCAAGCCTAATTCGTTAATGCTTGAAAAGGCAATAGCACAGCATAATATCGATACAGAAAAATCATTTATGATAGGTGATTCAGATAGAGATATTGAAGCTGCTCGAAAACTGAATATACAGGGTGTTAAAACAAAGTCTAATGCAAACTTATTTAATTTTTTAACCAATAGCAAGTATGCTTATTTGTTGGAGTAGTTCTATTTTAATCAATAAATTTTTTCAATGTAGAATAGTAGTAATTTTACAAAGATATATGGTTGATGAATCTTGTATACTAAATGTAAAGTAATGAAAGATAATAGTTTATTGATATATCAAAGTAAAGACGGCCAAATGAAAATAGATGTTCGTTTGGAGGGTGAAACTGTTTGGCTGACACAAGAACAGATTGCAGTACTTTTTGGTAAGGCAAAGTCCACTATAAATGAACATATTAAGAACATATTTAAAGAAGGAGAACTTGAGGAGCAAGAAGTTACACAGAAATTCGGAATTTCCGAATTTCAGCACAAAGTTCCTATTCATTATAATCTTGATGTAATTATTTCGGTTGGTTATAGAGTGAAATCGCCGCAAGGAACACAATTCAGAATTTGGGCAACCAAACGTATACATGAATATCTGGTTAAAGGTTTTACAATAGATGATGAGCGTTTGAAACAACATGGAGCACGTTCACGATATTTTGAAGAGCTTTTACAGCGTATAAGAGATATTCGAAGCAGTGAACGAAATTTTTATCAAAAAGTAACAGATATTTATGCGACTAGTATAGATTACAAAAAAGACGATAAACAAACCAAGTTGTTTTTTGCTACGGTTCAAAATAAGATGCATTATGCGGTACATGGTTATACTGCAGCAGAAGTAATTAAAGAGCGTGTTGATGCTTCAAAACCATTTATTGGATTAACAAATTTTAAAGGGGATTATATTACACAAAAAGATGTTGCAATTGCAAAAAATTATCTTTCTGAAGCAGAATTAAAACAACTTAACTTAATTGTTACTTTATATCTTGATTTTGCAGAATTACAAGCTACCAATGGAAGATTAATGAAAATGCAAGATTGGATTAAAAAATTAGATGAATTTTTAAAAATCAGTGAAAAGGACTTACTTAAAAATGCAGGCAGTGTAAGTCATAAACAAGCAATAGAAAAGGCGCAGGAAGAATATAAAAAGTATAGAGCAGCAGAAGATAAAAAATACATATCTGATTTTGATAGAGAAATGAAAAAAATACTGAAAGATAACAAACGATAAAAATCATAGCAAGTAAGCGAAGTGTAATAATGGGCAAAGAATATATAAACTATAACGGCAAACTTATAGAAAAAAGCGAAAATATTTTTGGTGTAGATAATAGAGCCTTTAAATATGCCGATGGTTTATTTGAAAGTATGCACGCCACCGCAAACAAAGTGCAACTTTTTGAGCAACACATTCAACGTCTTACAAAAGGAATGGACACTTTAAGCATGAAAATTCCGGTAAAATTCCGCAATAAGGCAGAGCTGCTACATCAAGAAATTAACACTCTTACCAATAAAAACTTACAATTTAAAGGCAGTAGAATAAGGTTAAATGTTTTTAGAAATCCGGGAGGATTGTATACGCCTACAAGCAATAAAATTTCTTACATCATAGAAAGCCAAGCACTGCCAACTGCCAATTACACCCTGAATAAACAAGGTTTATTAATAGAAATTTATGATGAGCAGCTAAAATCTATAAATACTTTCAATTATTTAAAATCGGTAAATTCTTTGTTTTTTGTAATGGCAGGTATTTTTAAGCAAAAAAATAAATTTGACGAATGTTTAATTCTAAATGAACAAGGAAATGTTGTTGAAAGTATCAGTTCAAATGTGTTTTTGGTGAAAGATAATAAAATATATACACCTCCCTTAAGCTCAGGCTGTTTACCCGGAATAATGAGGCAAAACATAATAGAACTCATACAATCATTAAATATGGAAATAGAGTGCAACAAAGCTATTACCATAAACGACTTTGAGCAAGCAGATGAGGTATTTCTGACTAATGCAGTTAGGGGAATACAGTGGGTTGTAGGATTCAGACATCGCAGATATTACAACAATATATCAAAAAAATTAATTAAGGAACTAAATATTCAATTAGTTAATTAGCAAATTAGCAAATTAGTTAATTATCTAATTATCGCATTATCTCATTAACTAATTATCAAATTAATACATTAACAAATTATCACATTAGCTAATTATCACATTAAACAAATGAGCATAACAGAAATATTGCAAATAATAGATTCATCTATTGGAGGTTCGCAGTGGTTTGTATTTTTGCTACTTGGAACAGGTTTATTTTTCACTATTTATTTAAAATTTCCGCAGATACGCTACTTTGGGCATGCCATAAAAATTGTAAGAGGTAAATTTGACAAAAAAGGCGATTCGGGCGATACATCTCATTTTCAGGCCTTAGCAACAGCCTTATCGGGTACTGTGGGTACAGGTAATATTGCGGGTGTGGCATTTGCCATATACTTAGGTGGTCCTGCTGCACTATTCTGGATGCTTATAACCGCAATGCTTGGTATGACTACAAAATTTGTGGAGGTAACCTTATCTCATAAATACAGAGAAAAATCCGAAGACGGTTTAATTTCGGGAGGACCTATGTATTACATGAAAAATAAGTTGAATATGAGATGGTTAGCAGTAATTTTTGCATTGTCTGCTATATTGTCATCTTTTGGTACAGGTTCTTTCCCTCAAATGAACAGCATTGTAAACTCCATAAAAGCAACCTTTGGCATAGAAAATTACATAACAGGTGGTGTTTTAGCCGTTTTACTTGGAGTAGTTGTAATTGGTGGCATAAAAAGAATTGCTAAGGTTACCGAAAGATTAGTGCCCACTATGGCGGTGATATATCTATTAGGAGCATTATCGGTACTTATTTACAACTATCAAAATATAATTCCGTCGATGATTGCGATAGTATCTGATGTTTTTACAGGTACGGCAGCAGTGGGAGGTTTTTTGGGAGCAAGCATTTCCTTTGCCTTTAACAGAGGTGTAAACAGAGGCTTATTTTCAAATGAGGCAGGGCAAGGTTCGGCACCTATTGCACACGCATCGGCACGAACAGAGCAACCCGTAGCAGAAGGAATGGTCGCAATTTTAGAACCTTTTATTGACACTATTATAATATGCTCAATAACAGGTTTGGTGATACTGTCATCGGGAGTGTGGCATGAGAAAATAGAAAACACTTTTCAGAATGCCGATATGATTATACTAAACAAATCAGTATCAGACACAACTGATGCAGATAAAAAAACACTCTACAATTATATCAGCAACAACGAAGAAACACCCGTTTTGAATGGTAGCATTCAGGTTAAAAACGGAATTATACAAAACGATATAAGCATAATTCATGCGCGTTCGCTTGCCGAAGAAGTGAAAATATATGACGGTAAAAAACTATTTACAGGTCAAATAAAAATAGTAAATGGTAAATTAGCCGATAATGAAGCTAATTCAGAATCAAGTTTTAAATTTAAAGGTAAGTCTTTAATTCACAGTGCCCCATTAACTACCATTGCATTTACACGAGGCTATTTGGGTTACTACGGACAATTTATTGTTTCGATAGGACTATTATTATTTGCATTTTCAACAACAATAGCATGGGCTTATTACGGAGGCAGATCAATAACATTTTTGTTTGGAGCCGATAAAGTGATTTATTACAGAATAGTATATGTTATTGCATTTTTTTCGGCAGCGCTTATAGATACAACCACCGTTTGGATTTTTTCAGGTATACCAATAGCATTTATGACTATTCCAAACTTAATAGGAATATTACTGCTGAGGAAAGATATGAAAAGCACATTAAAGCAATATTGGGTAGACTTTAAAAAGGAATACCCTGAAAATTAATGTCTTTAAATCGGTGAATATCAGTTGTATGGTTTTGCTGGGTCTTTCTTGCTATATTAAATTATCAATTTCTAATGTGGGAACACTTAAAAGACATATTTTATTTTTCTCGTGGTGAAAAAAATGGTATAATCGTATTATTGATTATATTATTAATTGTAATTAGTGTTCCATACATAAGTAATGTTTTTATAAGTGATGAAGCAGTTGTTAATAACGAGTTTGATACAGAAATAGCCAATTTTAAGCAATCGCTTGTAGAACTTGAAAAACCTGAATATAACAATAGACTAAATCAATATATAAT
>PDWJ01006121.1_pt1 | contig 11469 bp, 10 predicted proteins | sample 1430881 | NCBI WGS metagenome assembly PDWJ01 (sample SAMN01162460, study PRJNA174530) | Oral metagenome, whole genome shotgun sequencing project. | biome: Marine environment; feature: Marine mammal; material: Swab sample of the gingival sulcus; isolation source: swab sample of gingival sulcus... | reverse complement strand
GTGACTGTGCACGTGCCGTTTCAATTCGTGAAGCGCGGCGGGCGAAAGGAGATACAGTTTCCTGAGGAGGCCGCCCAGCCACGCAGGACCGACAACACGTTGGTCAAGGCGCTGGCACGAGCGTTTCGATGGAAAAGGATGCTGGAATCCGGCGAGTTCACGACCATCTCCGAGCTCGCGGATAGCGAAGGCATAGCACTCTCTTACATGACGCGCGTGCTGCGAAGCACTCTACTGGCGCCTGATGTCGTTGAATCGATCCTGATTGGTCAGCACGGCCCCGAGATCACGCTTGCTACACTGATGAACCCGTTTCCACTTGATTGGAGCGATCAGAGGCGCTCAATTTCTCTGTAGGGCCATTACTGCGCCTTAGGGATTGACAGCGCGACCCTCGCCACCTAAATCTCTGTAATCGAAATACAGAGGATCATACCGTGCAGCTCCGAGAGCTATGCGATATCCACTCAGGCTACACCGCTCGCGGTCGATTGGAGCCAATTGCGGAAGGCGGCATGCTGGCCATCCAGTTGCGCGACGTTGGATTGCACAGCGGTGTCTCTGGCAGTTCGCTGCAGCGATATGACCTCGCGGACCTTTCAGATCGCTATCTTGTCCGTGGTGGCGAAGTCATCTTCAGATCCCGTGGCGAGCCGAACACTGCCGCCGTTGTGGGTGCCGAACTCAGCGAGCCCGCTGCCGTAATTGTTCCGCTGATCATCATGCGACCAGATCGGACACGCGTGCTTCCCGAATATCTCGCATGGGCGATCAATCAGCCCGAAGCGCAACGAAAGATGGGCTCCGAAGCTCAAGGGACTAGCCTTCGCATGATACCCAAGGCAGTTCTTGAGCGATTGGAAATCCCTCTTCCCGACCCCGAAACACAGCACCAAATCGCGGCGTTCGATACACTCTCACGGCGTGAAGGCGACCTTCTGCGCCAACTCGCCGACCGTCGCGAACAGTTTCACAGCCTCATTCTCAGCGAGCAGGCCAAGCTCGCCGCTCAACAGGGACGCACACAATGACCGACCAGATCACCCAACAACAAATCAACCAGACGGCCTGGGCTGCTTGCGACACCTTCCGGGGCGTTGTCGATGCCGGGCAATACAAGGACTACATCCTGGTGATGCTGTTCCTGAAATACATTTCAGACCTCTGGAATGATCATCTAGTCAACTACCGCAAGCAATATGGTGAGGACGAAGCCCGCATCCGCCGCAGGCTGGAGCGCGAGCGTTTCATTTTGCCCGAAGGCGCAAGCTTTTATGACCTCCACGACCAACGGAACGAGGCCAATATCGGCGAACTGATCAACGTCGCTCTGGAAAAGATCGAAGACGCCAACCGCGCCAAGCTCGCAGGGGTGTTCCGCAATATCGACTTCAACTCCGAGGCCAACCTTGGACGCCCGAAGGACCGGAACCGTCGCCTAAAGCATCTGCTTGAAGATTTCGCCAAACCGGCGATGGACCTCAGCCCCAGCCGGGTCAACGAAGACATCATCGGCGAATGCTACATCTACCTGATTTCGCGCTTCGCCTCGGATGCTGGCAAGAAAGCGGGCGAATTTTATACGCCCTCTGCCGTCTCGGGCCTTTTGGCGAAACTGGCCAGCCCCAAGCCCGGCGACACGATCTGCGATCCGGCCTGCGGCTCTGGTTCGCTGCTGATCCAGGCTTCGCAGGAGGTCGGGTCCGAGAACTTCGCGCTTTACGGGCAAGAGGTGAACGGGGCCACTTGGGCGCTGGCGCGGATGAACATGTTTTTGCACGCCCGCGATGCCGCGCGCATTGAATGGTGCGACACGCTCAACAGCCCGGCGCTGGTGGAGGGCGATCACCTGCAGAAATTCGATGTGGTCGTCGCCAATCCGCCCTTCTCTCTGGATAAATGGGGGGCGGAGGACGCGCCCAGTGACCAGTTCACACGCTACTGGCGCGGTGTGCCGCCCAAATCCAAGGGCGATTATGCCTTCATCACCCACATGATCGAGATCGCCAAACGTCAGACCGGGCGCGTGGCGGTGATCGTGCCCCATGGCGTGCTGTTCCGCGCCGGGGCCGAAGGGCGCATTCGCACAGCCCTGATCGAGGAAAACCTGCTGGACGCCGTTGTCGGCCTGCCGGCCAACCTGTTCACCACCACCGGCATTCCGGTGGCAATCCTGATCTTTGACCGCTCCCGCGAGGAAGGCGGTGCAAATGAGGACCGCCGCGATGTGCTGTTCATTGATGCCAGCCGCGAGTTCACGCCGGGCAAGACCATGAACCTGCTGGACGCGGCACATGTGAAAAAGATCCTCGATACCTTTGCCAGTCGTGCCGAGGTGGCCAAATACTCCCACAATGCCAGCCCCGAGGAGATCATCGAGAACGGCTTCAACCTGAACATCCCCCGTTATGTCGACACGTTCGAGCCCGAGGATGAAATCGACGTGGCCACCGTGCAGAAGGATATCTTGCGGATCGAGGGGGAACTGGTGGAGGTGCGGGCGAAAATGGCCGGGTATCTGAAGGAGCTTGGCGTTGATGCGTGAGGGGTGGATAGACACTACGCTGGGTGAGTTGATCGACCCAAAGCGACCAATAACATATGGTGTTGTTCAGCCGGGCGAACACGATTCCAACGGCATTCCTTTGGTTCGTGGCGGAGATTTTTCTTTCGGGTGGAAACCGGTTGACCAGTACAGGCGTGTATCTTCGGCCGTAGAAAGCTCTTTTTCCCGAGCTCGCCTCAAAGCTGGAGACTTGGTTGTAACTATCAAGGGCGATGTCGGGGCCGCAGCTATTGTTCCGTCGTTTCTTGAGGGAGCCAACGTAAGCCAGACAAATGCTCGTGTTGCAATTGACCCCTCCAAGGCGGAAGCGGAGGTAATACTAGCCTTTCTTGAGTCTCACGATGGGCGAAGACAAATCTCCGCAGTGACTCAAATCGGGGCGCAGCCCGGACTGATCTTCAGGGATATTAAGGCATTCAAACTCCAACTCCCCCCACTCCCCGAACAGCGCAAGATCGCCGAGATCCTGCGGACTTGGGACGAGGCGCTCGAAAAACTCACCGCCCTGCGCGCGGCGAAGGAACGGCAGGCCTCCGCGATCCGGCTTAGAATCTTCGAGGCGGAGTATTCATCACACAATCGACTTGTCCGGGCCCGCGACCTGTTCGAGCCCGTGTCCGAGCGCTCACGTCCGGACCTTCCGTTGTTGGCCGTGATGCAGGACCTTGGCATCGTAAGACGTGAAGACCTCGACCGCCGGGTCGCCATGCCGGACGGTAGTACATCCTCATACAAGGTAGTGCGCCCGGGCGACTTTGTGATCAGCCTGCGTTCATTCGAAGGCGGGCTCGAATACTCTACGATCAAGGGACTCGTCAGCCCAGCCTATACAGTCCTGCGCCCGCGCGATGAGATCGTAGGCGATTATTATCGCCACTTTTTCAAATCGAGCAGCTTCATAGGTCGCCTCGACAGGCTGATCTTTGGCATCCGCGACGGCAAACAAATCGCGTTCCGCGACTTTGGCGACATGCTGATCCCCGCACCACCTCTGGCCGATCAGAATGCACAATCCCAAGCGATGGTTATTCTCGAAACGGAACTCGCCCTTGAACTGAAGCGCTTCAAAGCCCTGACCCAACAAAAACGCGGGCTGATGCAGAAATTGCTCACCGGAGAATGGCCGGTTACATTGGAAAAGGATATTGAATGAAGGTTCTTGGATTTCGCGGCGACCCCAAAGCGCCCAGATATGCGGTCGTTTCCGAAGACAACGGGGTGTACACCCTTGAAAATGCGTTTGACGACAGCAAACTGACCGTCCCGGCCTCGATTTCCGACGAGGCCGATGGCGAACGCGTCGAATGGGTCTATCGCGAACTCCTGCGGATCTTTGACGACCACCCGGACATCGCCAAGGTGATGATCAAGCAAAACGAGTTCACCCGACAGGACACCAAGGCCAAGCGGCGCTCTGCCTACTATGATGCGGCTGTCATTCTGGCCTGTGCGCATAAGAGCATTCCGGTCGAGCTCAAACTCTACACATCGATGGGCACGACAAGTGCGGATACGAAACGCCATGCGGAATCCCGCGTCGCCAGAACGGATAAATATTGGGACAACAAGATGGCTGACGCGGTCAACGCCGCCTGGTGGGGGCTGCGTCACCCATGAACCAGCTTGTCTCCATGGCATTCGCCCCCGGAATGCAGATCTACAAATATCAACTGATCAGCAAGATCGGTGAAGGGTCCTTTGGCGAGGTGTGGCTTGCCAATGACGCCGCGTTGCAACGTGAATTTGCCATCAAGCTGCTCAAGCCGATGTACACCGTGGATCAGCGATTGCGCGAGGCCCGGATCGGAAACCTGCTGTCGCACAATAACCTGGTTCATGTGCATCAGGCCGACGTTGCCAATCATCAGGGCGCTGATGTCGTGATCCTTGCGATGGATTATCATCCCAATGGATCAGTTGAAACGTTGGCCAATCCTGCTGGTTTCCTGCCCCTGCCGGGTGTGCTTCAGATTGCCCGGGATATTCTACAGGGCCTCGACCATCTTCACGCGCGAAGCTTTTTTCACAATGACATCAAACCCGGCAACATCCTGATTGGCGAGAAACAGCAAGCGATGCTATCTGACTACGGGATCACCGGTGTATCCAGCAACGGTGCACCTGTCGCCGCGCCGGATGCCTATCTGATGCATCGCGCCCCCGAAACCCGTGCGACCGGAAACGTTGGCGTTAGCTCTGACATTTTTCAGGTGGGTATGACATTGGCTCGCCTTCTGCTGGGGCTGAACCATCTTCGCGCGATCTGGGCCAGCGTTGGACGTGCTGACTATGAAAGTGAGATCGACGCAGGCCGTTTGCTGACAGCAAGAGATTTCCCCAGCCACATTCCTGCAGCGGTTCGCCGTGTGGTTCTGAAGGCTGTTCATCCCGATCCTGGGCAGCGTTTCGCCAGTTCTCTGGAAATGAGGCGGGCCATCGAGAAACTGAGCTTCCCGGGTCACTGGAGTGTGGACGCAACCGGGAACGAGTTTGGGCGGGACAGTTCCTGCCAATACTCATACGACGTCACCCCTGCCGGCTCCGGCAGGTTCAACGTCACCTGTTCTCGTACCCGCATTGTCTCGGGAAAGACGCAGCGTGTCACAAAATTCTGTCGGAGCGCGCTGACGAAGAAGCAGGCCGAAAAAACCGTCTCTGATTTCAAAAGCTATGTGGTGACTGGACGATGACCTTTGATGCTGCCGAAAAGTTTCAATCCCAGATCCCGGCCATTCAGCTTCTGGTGGCGATGGGTTTCAAGCCATTGTCTCAGGATGAAGCCCTTGTCCTACGTGGGGGGCGCCAACGGAACGTAGTTCTTGACGATGTGCTGGTGAAAAATCTGATGCGCATCAACCGCTTCACGCACCGTGGCCGTGACTATGGTTTTGACCTGGAGGATGCACATGAAGCGATGCGGCGGCTCAAGCCCACACCAGACCGGCTCAAAGGCCTGCGGGGCACCAACCAAGACATCTACGACACGCTTGTCCTTGGCACGACGATCACGAAGTCTATCGATGGCGACTCCAAAAGCTACTCGTTCTGTTTCATCGACTGGGAGAATCCCGAAAACAACACCTTCCATGTCACGACGGAGTTCGCCGTTGAACGCACCGGCACCACCCAAACCAAACGGTGCGATATCGTCGCCTTTGTAAATGGCATCCCGGTCTTGGTCATTGAAAACAAGCGCCCGACCGAGAGCCTGAAGAAAGCTGATAGCCAACTGATCGGCTATCAGCACGAAGATAACATCCCGCAGCTTTTCCACTTTGCGCAGCTGCTGATCAGCATGAAGCGGTCCGAAGCACGGTATGCCACGGTCGGGACCAAGCGGCAGTTCTGGCAAACTTGGCGGGATGAAGAAGATACCGAAGAGGCGATCGCACCGCTCGCTAACCGCGACCTGACAAATGCCGAGAAGGACGCGATCTTCTCCGGTGATTTCTCGACCGCTCGAACATATTTCGAAGCAATGGCCGCAGAGGGAGATCGCGCTGTCACGGCCCAGGATCGCACGACCTATGCGCTCTGCCGACCTGAAAGGCTGCTCGATCTCATCCGGCGTTTTACCGTCTTTGATGGAGGCGTTCGGAAGGTTGCGCGTCATCAGCAGTTTTTCGGCATCCGCCGCGCGGTGGAGACCGTGAAACAATTTGATGTCAACGGCGCGCGCAAAGGTGGCGTGATCTGGCATACACAGGGGTCGGGCAAATCGCTGACTATGGTCATGCTGGGCCGCTCGCTGGCACTTGATAAGACTATCCGGAACCCGCGAATTCTGATCGTCACCGATCGCGACGATCTCGACAAACAGATCAAGGACACCTTCAAGTCCTGCGATCTTGAGCCAATCCGCGCGACAAGTGGCTCGCATCTCCTCGAACTGATCCGTGATCGGGCCCCCTTGGTCACAACGATCATCAATAAGTTTGAAACCGCCCTAAGGAACAGTCAAGCTCCGGACGAAGACGCAAACATCTTTGTGCTCGTTGACGAGAGCCACCGCACACAGACAGGTCGCTACGGGGGCCATAGTCAGTTTGCCACCAAGATGCGCAGGCTTCTGCCAAATGCTTGTTATCTGGGGTTCACTGGCACTCCGCTCCTCAAGAAGGAGAAGAACACGCTCTCGACCTTCGGGCGATTGATCCACCGGTATGCCATCGATGAAGCGGTTGCCGATGAGGCAGTAGTTCCACTTTTGTATGAGGGGCGACTGGTTGAGCAGCAGATCACCGGCAATGTTATCGATCGCTGGTTCGACAAGATCAGTGAGGGCCTGACGAATAGCCAGAAGGCTGATCTCAAGGGTAAGTTTTCGCGAATGGACGCTCTGTCCAAGACGGGACAAACAATACGAGCAAAGGCTTTCGATATATCTGAGCATTTTCGCCAGCATTGGCATGGCACCGGTTTCAAGGCGCAACTTGTCGCCCCGTCAAAGGCAGCGGCGGTCCGTTTCAAGGAAGTGCTCGACGAAATTGGTCATGTCTCGAGCGCAGTCATCATCTCGCCACCGGATGACAATGAGGGGAATGAAGAGGTCGATCAGGAATCCAAGGATGTAGTCCGCGGCTTCTGGTCGAAAATGATGGCCCAATATAAAACTGAGGATGAATACAACCGTCAGATAATCGACGCCTTCAAAGGCTCTGGGGATCCTGACATCCTCATTGTCGTGTCCAAGTTGTTGACCGGCTTCGATGCACCGAGAAACACGGTCTTGTATGTCTGCAAGCCCTTGAAGGAGCACAACCTGCTCCAAGCAATCGCGCGCGTGAACCGCCTGTACGAAGATGGCGACACGGAGAAGCAATTCGGGTTCATCGTTGATTACGAGGGGCTACTTGGCGAACTTGACAGCGCACTGACTGCCTACAGTGCTTTTGAAGCTTATGAAGCTGCTGACCTTGCCGGAACCGTCCACGACGTCAGGGAAGAAATCCGTAAACTTCCCCAACTGCACGATCAACTCTGGGACCTCTTCAAACCGGTCAAAAACAAGAAGGATATGGAGCAGTTCGAACAGCTTCTTGGCGATGAAGCCCTGCGGCAGGATTTCTATGCACGGCTTCGGTCTTTCAGCCGGTGCCTCCACATATCGCTGTCGTCGGACAAGCTGCTTGATGTGTTTGACGAGACCAGGATCGACACAATGAAGCGGGACTGGAAGCAGTTCTCTGAATTGCGACGGTCGGTGCAGCTCCGTTATCAGGAAACCGTCGATGTTCGAGAATTCGAGCCGAAGATCCAGAAACTACTGGATGACCACGTAGTGGCATTGCCCGCAGAAACCATCATCGAAGTGGTAAATATCAACGATCCCGACGCATTGAAGGCCGTCATAGAGGAAACAGGAGTCTCGGAGGCGTCCCGAGCGGATCGCATTGCCAGCGCCACACGTCGCGCCATCACCGAAAAGATGGAGGAGGACCCCACTTTCTACCGCCAGTTCTCCGATCTGCTCGAGGAAACGATCCGCGCTTACCGGGAACGTCGCCTGTCCGAACGCGATTATCTCAACAGCGTAGTTGATTTGGCCAGCAAGGTCGCGAGAAAGGATCGCGGCCGCGAGGTCCCGGAACCCATCCGGGGCAACGAAGATGCTCAAGCATTCTTTGGAGTGCTTGATGCTCAGCTAACCACCAAAGACGGCGCGCAGGTCAGTGGTAATGATGCGGCCCTCATCGCGCTGGATATCGTGGAGATCATCAAGATGCATCTCATAGTGGACATATGGTCTAACGATGTGGCTCAAAACAATCTGTGCAACGCCATTGACGACTTCTTCTTCGACATCCTTCGTGATCAGAAAGGGATCGAACTACCCGTTGAAGTACTTGACGATATTGAACTCAAGATCATGGACCTCGCGCGTGCGAGGTTCGCCGGATGAAAGCTGAATGCAGCAGTCTGAAATACGGCGAGCAGACTATCGAATATCGCGTCGTCAGGCGACAGAGGAAGACCCTTGAAATTGCGGTGAACCCCGATGCTTCGGTTGTCATCACGGCACCAATGGATGCTAGCAGCGAGGCAATCGAACATAAGCTTCGAAAACGCGCTGCATGGGTCACGCGGCAGCAACGGTATTTCACTCAATTTCTGCCGCGCACCCCGGAGCGCAGTTTCATCGCAGGCGAAACACATCTCTATCTTGGCAGACAGTACCGTCTGAAAGTGGTTCCACATGTGCAGGAAGGTGTAAAACTCATTCGTGGCTATATCGTTGTGCAAACGCATAGGTCGACCCGAACAGACATCACGCGCGAACTGTTAGAGGGCTGGTACCGCAGCCGGGCGCAAATTAAGTTCGCAGAGCAGGTTGAACAGAGTCTGCAGCGTTTCCCAGAGCCGGAAGCATTCCGGCCGAAAGGGATGATTATCCGCCAGATGAAACAACGCTGGGGATCAATGTCGCCCGCGCACCGTCTTCTGCTGAACCGACGACTGGTCGAAGCCCCAGTTGACGCCATCGACTACGTCATCACCCACGAGCTTTGCCACATCGCGGAGCCACACCACGGCACTGCCTTCTTTGACCTGCTGGACCGAGTGATGCCGGACTGGGAGCGCCGGAAACAACGGCTCGAGCGGATAATGGCATGAGAAGTTCCGATGGCAGTCGCCGTTGGCCAAAAGAGACCAGTGTCCAAATGAAAAATCTGGCGTAGAATATACAAACAATATCATACGCTTGCGGCACTTCACCAAATCAGCGCAGTCAACAGGTCCGGAGAATATCGGTCCGGAGAGAACACTTTTGGGCTTCCTGACCCAAGTGCGGTGAACAACCCTTCCCGCATAACCCTCGAAAACAACGGAAAAATCCGGCCGTAGCCGGATCGGGAGAAACGTTTCTCGGGGTCAAGTGGCGGAGACGAAGGGATTCGGCCTACTCCCTTAGCAGGGGAGCGCCTTCGACCACTCGGCCACGTCTCCGTCGACCCGTTTACCGGTATGGGCGGTGGGGGGCAAGGGGGCAATCGGGGGGAGGTGTGTATTTTTTCCGGGGTGGTGTGGAGCGTTTACAGCAAAAGGTGCTCTTGGAAAATCCGTGTGAATATGGATAAGTCGCGCCAGTGGAGGGCACATGCAGCAGTTCGAGAATTTCCTGACCGACCGTGGATCGAAATATGCCGTCAGCGGCGGGCCCGTGGCGTCGCGGGCCGAGGTCAAGGCCTTTCTGAAGACGCTGTGTCGCGACAAGCGTTATGCCAAGGCGACTCACAACACCTGGGCCGCGATTCTGCCCGACGAGGGGCCGACCAAAGGCGACGATGGGGAATCCGGCGCGGGTATGGTGATCCTGCGCATGTTGCAGCGCGAGGGGTTGACCGGCCATATCATCGTTGTCACCCGTTGGTTCGGCGGCACCAAGCTGGGCGGAGACCGGTTTCGCCGGGTTCAGGATGCGGTGGATCACTATCTTTCACATGCGGAGGGGCTGAATGGCGCTGCGTGACACGCTTCATCGGGAATGGGTTCGGTTCAGGTGGCGCTGCATCTGGTCCTGGCACGGCTGGCTTGATTGCTGGCGGAACGAGAAATCCATCATGCAATGGGTGGCGGCGAATGGCGCTGGGCATTCTGGTGCTGGCGGCCGAGCTGATGAACACCGCGATTGAGCGCACGGTGGATTATATCTCGACCGCTGAACATGATCTGGCGCGGCGGGCCAAGGATCTGGCCTCGGCCACGGTGGCGGTCACGGCGATTGCGGCAGGGGCGGCTTGGCTGGCGATCCTGATCGGGTGAGCGGTGGCCTGCCCGCCCCCTGATGTGTCGGGCGGGAGGGGGTGCGCTACAAGCCGTTGCACACGGTGTTTTCACGAAAGCGTTTCGATGGGCCACGGGGGGTCACGGGGCGTCTGGCGGGCCCTGTAAAACCGGCGCCCCGCAAGGCGCCGGTGGGGGTCATGTCTTTGCCAGCTATGTCTCGGCCAGCATGGCCTCATAGGCGGCGCGCCAGTTCGGGAAGGCCAGCTTGAACCCCGGCAGGGCCAGCAGCCGGTCGTTCTTCAGCCGCCGGTTTTCGGCGTAAAAGCCCAGGGCCATGGGGGGCAGGCCGGCTTCGTCGATTGGCACTTCGGGCGGACGGGGCAGGCCCAGCATCTCGGCCACGCCGATCAGGATGTCCGAGGCGGGGCAGGGCGCCCCATCGGACAGGTTGATCAGCCGCTGCCCGTCCGGGTGAGTCATTGCCGCCATCAGCGCCCCGGCGATGTCGTCGCGGTGGATGCGGTTGAACACCTGGCCGGGTTTGATGATCGCCTTGGCCTGACCCGATTGCAGCCGTCCGATCACATCGCGCCCGGGGCCATAGATCCCGGCCACACGCAGGATGTCCAGCGCCGCGCCGGTCTGCTCGGCAAAGGCGCGCCAGTCGGCTTCGGCCACCAGCCGGGCCTTGGCGTCGGCGCTGTTGGGGGCGGTGGGCTGGTCCTCGTCGATCCAGGCGCCGTCACAATCGCCATAGACGGCGGTCGAGGACAGGTAGCCGATCCAGCCCGGTGTCAGCCCCGCAGCGCGGACCATCGCCAGCGCCGGGCAGCCCTCGGCCCCCGGCGGGGCCGAGATGATCAGGTCTGTGACCCCCTCGGGCAGGGTGTCGGCCGTGACCATGGTCACGCCCTCCATCGGGTTGCGCGAGGTGCCAAAGACCTCGGCCCCCTCGGCCAGGGCCCGGCGCGCCAGTTCGCGTGCCGAATAGCCCAGCCCGATGCACAGCACGCGCCGGTTGCTCAGGGCGCCCATCTTATGCCTCTGCCGCCAGAAACCGCGCTTCCAGCGCGTCGAAGGCGGTGCATTGTTCGGGCAGCATCTGGCGGTTCTCGTCGCGGCCCAGATAGATCTTGAACATGCAGTTGCCGTCCTTGCCATAGAACTGGACCGAG
>PDWJ01004870.1_pt1 | contig 11472 bp, 6 predicted proteins | sample 1430881 | NCBI WGS metagenome assembly PDWJ01 (sample SAMN01162460, study PRJNA174530) | Oral metagenome, whole genome shotgun sequencing project. | biome: Marine environment; feature: Marine mammal; material: Swab sample of the gingival sulcus; isolation source: swab sample of gingival sulcus... | reverse complement strand
TGTTGGAGCGCCGTGGCCGCTACGCCGCCATGTGGCGCAGCCAGGACCTGGGAGGCGCACCGGCTGGCTCAACCAGGACCGCTGCTGGGCCACTCGCCTCCGCCACCACCAGCAAGGAAGGAGCCTGAGCATGTGGAAGACGCTGCTGCGCATGGTCAACGCCCAGGAGATGCGGGCCATCATGGCCTGGTTCGTCGCCTCAGCGGTGCTGCAAGGGGTGACCCTGTCACTGATGGTCCCCTTCCTACGGGCCCTGTACTCCGGCTCCAGCCAGGTGGGGGTGTGGCTGGCCGCTGTGGTGGCCCTGGGGCTGGCCACCGCGGCAGTTGACGCCTACGCCATGTTCCGCTCCTTCCGGGTCAGTGTCTTCGAGGTCTGCGACACCATGATCGACCGGGTGGCTGAGCACGTCCTGACCCTGCCCCTGGGCTGGTTCGACGCCAACCGGCAGGCCGCGGTGGTCAACGCCACCTCCAAGGAGGTCAACACGCTGTCCCACCTGGCCTCAATGGTCCTGCCCAATCTGTGCAACGCCTTCGTCGTGCCAGCCGTGATGGTGGTCGCCACCGCCTTCGTGGACCCCTACGTGTCCCTGGTGATGGCAGTGACCGCCGTGCTCCTCTACCTGCTGTGGCGGCGCATGGGCCAGGCCACCACCAGGGCCAATGAGATGGAGGACCACTCCGCCGCCCAGGCCGCCGCCCGCATGGTCGAGCTCGCCCGGCTCCAGCCTGTGCTGCGCGCCACCGGGGTCACCCAGAGCGGCTGGGAGCCGGCCCAACGCGCCTTGGGCGCCGAGGCTGACGCCACCTTGGAGGGGCTGCGCGTAAAGGGGCGCCCAGGACAGGTCTTCAACATGGTGGTCAACCTGGCCTTTGCCTGCGCGATGGTCCTGGCTCTGGGCCACGTGACCAGCCACCGCCTGGACGTCTTCGGATACCTGGCGGTGATGGTGGTCGTCTCGCGCTTGCTCCTGCCCCTGACCAAAGCCGCCGTGTTCTCCACGGAGGCCGACAACGCCCGCGTGGCCCTGATCGCCATGAGCAAGATTCTTGACGCCAAGCCCCTGCCTGAGCCCGACCCAACCAACCAGGCCCACCCCCAAGGCACAAAGATCGAGCTTGAGGACGTCAGCTTCTCCTACGACCAGGGGCGCCCCGTGCTGGGCCAGGTAAGCCTCACCGCCCAGCAAGGGCAGGTGACCGCGCTCGTGGGTCCCTCTGGGGCCGGAAAGTCAACCATCCTGCGCCTGGTCATGCGCTTTTGGGACGTCGACTCAGGCGTGGTGCGGCTCGGGGGCGCAGACGTGCGCGACCTGACCACCACCGAGCTGATGGCCATGACCTCGATGGTCTTCCAGGACGTGTACCTGTTTGACACCACCATCCGGGAGAACCTGCGCGTGGCCCGCCCCCAGGCCACCGACGCCGAGCTACAGGCCGCCGCGCGCCGGGCCCGCCTCGACCAGGTCATAGCCTCCCTGCCCCACGGCTGGGACACCCGGGTGGGGCCTGGTGGGCTGAGCCTGTCAGGAGGGGAGCGCCAACGGGTAGCCATTGCCCGCGCTTTTATAAAGGACGCCCCGGTGCTCCTGCTTGACGAGATCACCTCGGCCCTGGACGGGGAGAACGAGTCAGCCATCACTGAGGTCTTGCGTGACCTGTCCCAGGGCCGCACGGTGCTGGTGGTGGCCCACCGCGTCACCACCATCAAGGAGGCTGACGAGGTGGTCTTCTTGGAGCCCGGCCCTCATGGCGCCAGTATTGCCCAGCGCGGGAAGCCCGCCGAGCTGGCCGTGGAGCCCGGCCCCTACCGGGACTTCATTGAGGCCTCCACCGCCTCCTCACGCTGGCACTTAGCCCAGGCCTGAGGGCGCAGGCAGGCTGCTGGTGCTCAGCTGCCCAGCTCAAGGTCGCGGACGATGGTGGCCTCCACGGCGGCTATCACGGCAGGGCTGAACCCCTCCCTCTCCAGCGCCACCAAGCCAGCCACAGTTGTGCCCCCCGGGGAGCACACCGCGTCCACCAGAGACGCTGGGGTGCGTCCGCGCCCGCCAGTCGTGGAGCGTGCGGACTCAGCCTGCACGGTCAGGGCCGTGCCCACCAGCGCCTGGGTGGCGATGTCAACCGCTTGTGCCTTGGGGATGCCGGCCTGGACCCCAGCGCGGGCCAGGGCCTCGATGAAAGTTAGCACGAAGGCGGGGGAGGAGCCCGCCAGCGCCGTGAAGGCTGGGAACAGGTGCTCAGGCAGCACCATCGTGCGCCCCACCACCGACATCAGCTCGGTGGCCACCTCCAGGTCCTCGGTGCTGGCGGTGCTGCCAGCGCACAGGGCGGTCAGGGACTGGCGCACGCCCGCAGCCATGTTGGGCATAGCCCGCACCACCCGGGCGCCCGGGGGCAGCATCTGCTCCAGGCGCTGGGTGGTCAGCCCCGCCGCCAGGGACACCACCAAAGGCTTGGCGCCATCCAATGCCGGGACCAGCTCGGCCAGCACAGCTGGTACCACCTGCGGCTTGACTGCCAGTACCACCACCTCACTGCTGCGCGCCAGCTCCAAAGAGCTGGGGGCGAGCCTGGCGCCGGTGCGTTTGGCAAGGGCAGCGGCCGAGCCGTGGGCGGAGACCACCTGCGCGTGCGGGGCCTGCCCTGAGGCTGCCATGCCCTCGACGATCGCGCCCGCCATGTTTCCTGCGCCAACAAAGCCGTAAGTAGACATAGGCCCAGCGTAACCGCACCAGGCCAGCGCGTGGTGGTTGTCCCCAGCGGAACCGACCCGTAGACTTTTGGTACGTCCGTACCAATGGGGGTAGCGGCACCGGGGAGGGGCGAGGATGACCAGGGCGCAAGACACGTCCCAATCAGCGGCGGACACCTGTCCAGACCCCGCAGACGAGGTCTCACAGAGCATCATAGGTGCCCCGTGCTCCTCCCGCGCCGCCATGGGCGCCACCACCGTGGCTGGTGGTACCGGGCAGGAGGTGGAACAACGTCTGCGCGAGCTGGCAGAGCACGCCGGGGTGCTAACCCGCAAGAACAAGCACCTGGCAAACGCCTTGCGTGCCGCCCGCACTGAGATAGTCGCCCTGCGCGACGACCTGGAGGCGCTGCAGCGGCCCCCGCTGGCGCACGCCATCGTGCACGCGGTCAACGCCTCCCAGCGCTGGGCCGACGTGTCCTTGGCGGGCAGGCGCCACCGGGTGGGCCTGGGGCCTGGAGTCATCGCCTCCAGCCTGCGGCCCGGCGACGACGTCGTCCTCAACGAGAACCTCGTGGCCACCGAGGTCGCCCCGGCCCCTGCCCACGGCGAGGTGGTCACTGTCAAGGAGACCTACCCCGACAACACCGTGCTGGTGCTGGCCCGCCACGACGAGGAGCAGGTGCTCAGCCTGTCCGGGGAGCTTGTGGACCAGCGCCCGCGCGTGGGCGACACCCTGGTGGCGGACCTGGTCGCACGCATGGCAATGCGCCCGGTGGTGCGTGCCGAGGTCGAAGAGCTTCTCCTGGAGGAGGTCCCCGACGTTGGCTACGAGGACATCGGTGGGCTCTCCGGGCAGATCGAGCTGATCCGGGACGCCGTCGAGCTGCCTTTCCTGCACCCGGACCTCTACCGTGAGCACCAGCTCACCCCACCCCGGGGGGTCCTGCTCTACGGCCCCCCTGGCTGCGGCAAGACCCTTATCGCCAAGGCTGTGGCCGCCTCCCTGGGCCAGGGCGGGCAGGAGGGTGGCCCCACCAAGGCGGGGCAAGGGGCATACTTCCTGAACATCAAGGGCCCCCAGCTGCTGGACAAGTACGTGGGGGAGACCGAGCGGCGCATCCGGGTCATCTTCTCCCGCGCCCGGGAAAAGGCCGCCACCGGCGTTCCTGTGGTGGTGTTCTTTGACGAGATGGACTCCCTGTTCCGCACCCGCGGCTCGGGCCGCTCCTCGGACGTGGAGACTACGGTGGTGCCCCAGCTGCTGGCGGAGATAGACGGCGTCGACGAGCTGGACAACGTGGTGATCATCGGCGCCACCAACCGTGAGGACATGATCGACCCGGCCATCATGCGCCCCGGGCGCCTGGACGTGAAGATCCACGTCGGGCGCCCGGACGCCGCCGGGGCCAAGGAGGTCCTGTCCACCTACCTGACCACCGAGCTGCCCCTGCGTGAGGAGCTGGTCGCCGAACGGGGAGGGCGCGAGCAGGCCGTCGCCCACCTGGTGGAGGTGGTGGTGGAGCTGCTCTACTCACGCCACGAGGGCACCGCGATGGTCGAGCTGCAAGGGGCTGACGGGCAGGTGGAGGTGCTGCACGTGGCCGACCTGGTCTCTGGGGCCATGCTCGCCAACATCGTGGACCGGGCCAAGAAGGCCGCGGTCAAGGATCTGGTGGAGAACGGGGTTCGGGGCCTGTCCGAGGCGCACCTGCGGGCGGCCGTGGCCGATGAGGTCTCCGAGAACGAGGGCCTGCCCTCCACCGTCCACCCTGACGACTGGGCGCGCGTGAGCGGACGGCGCGGCACCCCGGTGGTCTCCATGCGTGTGCTGCACCACAACCGCGTAGGCAACCGGTCCGGGGTCGGTGAGTGACATGGGCCCACGCCCACCCGCGCGGGTGATGGGCCTGGAGACCGAGTACGGCATCCTGGGCACCAGCAGCGAGCAGGTGGTCCAGGCCTGCCTGGAGGTGGCCCGTGCCGAGGGGCGGGCTGAGGGCGTGCGCTGGGACTACTCCGGCGAGTACCCGCTGCGTGACGCGCGCGGCTTCGAGGTGGACCGTGCGGCGGTGGACCCCTCCATGCTCACCGACCAGCCCGCGGGCTCAGTGGAGGGTCCGGTGCCAGGCCGCACCCGTACCAGCGCCGTCGTGCGCCTGACTGCCCAGGAGGAGGCCTGGCAGCGGGGCACCGCCACCTGCCTGCCTGACGGGGGCCGCCTCTACGTGGACCACGGCCACCCCGAGTACGCCACCCCAGAGTGCACTGGTGCCGCCCAGACCGTCCTGGCCGACAGGGCCGGAGAGCTGCTGCTGGCTCGGGCCGTGGCCCTGCTGGGCGCTCGCGGGCAGGGGGCGCGCCTGTTCAAGAACAACGTGGACGGCAAGGGCGCCACCTACGGCACCCACGAGAACTACCTGGTGCCCCGCCGCGTCGCCTTCGACGACCTGGTGAGCGCGCTGGTGCCCTTCCTGGCCACCCGCCCCCTGCTGGTGGGCGCGGGCCGGGCCGGGAGCGGGCTGGTGTCCCAGGACGCCACCTTCCAGGTCTCCCAGCGGGCCGACTACCTGGAGCAGGTGGTGGGCCTGGGCACCACCGTGGACCGGCCCCTGGTCAACACCCGCGACGAGCCCCACGCCGACCCCCAGCGCTGGCGGCGCCTGCACCTGGTGGTGGGAGACGCCAACTGCCTGGACACCATCTCCTGGCTCAAGCTCGGCATGACCAGCCTGGTCCTGCAGGTGCTGGCTGACGGGGTGCCCGCCGCCTGGCAGGAGCTGGATCTGGTTGGCCCCGTGGCCCAGGCCAAGGCGGTGTCACACGACACCACGCTGCGCACCCCCGTCGATCTGGCCGGAGGCGGGCGTGTGGACGCCCTGGCCGTGTCACGGATCTACCTGCGCCAGGTGCGCGCCCACCTGGAGCGTCATGGCCTTGAGGCCGCCGCGCCTGAGGGCGACCCGCTACAGCCTGACCTGTCTGCCTACTGCGACGGCACCGACACGCAAGGACGTGAGACTGGGGCCCTGCTGGCCTACTGGCAGGCCAGCCTGGAGGCTCTGGAGGCGCGCCGTGACGGTGAGCAGGGTGCCGCCGGGCACCTGGAGTGGGTGGCTAAGCAAGAGCTGTTGGAGGCCACCGCCGCGCGCCATCCCGGCCCTGGGGGCACCGCCGTGGTGCAGGCCGTGGACCTGGCCTGGGCAGAGGTGGGCAGGCCCTTGGCCGCCCAGGTCCCCGCAGGCCGGGCGGCCCGCGCCAGCCTGGGGGAGGAGCTCGTGCAGGCGGCGCTTGCCTGCCCGCCACCAACCACCCGCGCCTACCTGCGCGCCAGCCTCATCAACCGTTTCCCCGGCCAGGTGGTGGCAGCGGGCTGGCACTCCATGCTGTTGGACACTGGTGCCAGGCACCACCGCCGCCTGCCCCTGACCGACCCGCTGGCCTGGACCCGCGACCAGGTGGGCCAGGTGGTTCGGGGCGCCGCAGACGTCAGACAGGTCCTGTCCGAGCTCGCTGACGAGCAGGCTGGCCCGCAGACCACCTCAACAGAAAGGACCCCAGATGAGTGAGTTCGCCCAGCCCTCCCGCTCCCACCACGACGACCCTCCCCCCGACGATGACGCCCCTGCCCCCGGTCCCGCTGGCCCCGCCCGGGGCCAGGACCTGGAGTCAGTCCTGGACGTCATTGACGAGGTCCTGGCGGTGGACGCCCAGGAGTTCGTACGCGGTTTCGTGCAAAAAGGCGGCCAATGACACGGGTCACGGGCCTGGAGACCGAGCTCGCCGTCTTTTGCGCGCCCACCTCCGCGACCAGGACGTCAGGCGGTGACGGGCCAGGCCCCAGCCTGCCGGGGGTTGAGGAGGCCGCCGCCTTCCTGATGCGGCACCGCCCAGAGGGGTACCGCAGCAACAACCTGTTCCTGCCCAACGGGGGCAGGCTCTACCTGGACGTGGGCGCCCACCCTGAGTACGCCACCGCCGAGTGCGTGCGCGTGCGTGACCTGGTGGCCAACGACCAGGCGGGCCGTGACCTGCTCTCTGACATGGCCCGTGAGGCAGCCGCCACCCTGGCCCGGCGCGGCACTCCCGCCCGCTTCCACGTCCTGGCCAACAACGCCGACTCGGCGGGGCACACCTACGGCTGCCACGAGAGCTACTCCGTGCCCCGCAGCCTGCCCCTGGAGGGGCTGCTGCCGGTGCTGGCCTCCTTCCTGGCCACCCGACCCGTCCTGGTGGGCTCAGGCAGGCCCCTTACCGGGCCGGGCGCGCCCCAGGGGCAAGGGCCCGAGGACGCTGCCTGGGGCCTGTCACCCCGAGCCCCCTTCCTGGGCCACCTGAGCTCGGCTGACACCACCGGCAAACGCGCCCTGGTCAACACTCGTGACGAGCCCCACGCCGACCCGGCCCGTCTGCGCCGGCTGCACGTGACCTGCGCCGACACCACCATGGTTGAGACCGCCACCGCCTTGCGCAGCGCCCTGACCCTGCTCCTGCTGGACGCTCTGGAGGCGGGCCAGGACTTCAGCGACCTGGTGCTGCGCGACCCTTTGGGCACCCTGGCGGGCCTGGGGCACAGCGCCTGGGGAGACGTGCCCGCCACCACCACTGAGGGGCGCGGGCTCGACGCGGTGGACGTCCAGGAGGAGTTCCTCACCCGCCTGCTGGCCCACCTGGACCGCAACGGCACGCCCACCGCGCTGGAGGGTGTGGAGCACCTGCTGCGTGATCTGTCCCCTCGCCTGGTCACAGCCTTGCGTCACCGCGACGCCAGCGGGGTGGACACCGAGGTGGACTGGGCCGTCAAGCGCAGGCTCATGGCAGCCCAGCGTCAGCGCCGCCCCGAGCTGGCTGGTGCCGCTCTGGAGGCGCTGCGCCTGCGGGTGGACCTGGCCTACCACGACCTTGACCCACAGCTTGGGCTAGCGGGCAGGCTGCAGTCCCAGGGGGCCTTGGCCACCGTGGTGGACGAGCCGGAGCGCCGTCGGGCCCGCAGCCAGCCGCCGGCCACCAGGGCCGCCCTTCGCGGCGCCTTTGTGCGCGCCTGTCTGGAGCGCAGGGCGGATTTCTCGGTGTCGTGGGACAGCCTGCGCCTGGACTCCCCACCCACCCCAGCCGTGGACCTGCCCGACCCGCTGACAAGCCAAGACCCCCGGGTTGAGGCCCTGGTGGCAAAGGTGGAGGCTCTAAGCCAGGACCAGACCGTGTGGGTCGATGAGGCGGGACGCAACGGCCTGGGCGTGCCCGGCTGAAGACTTAGGTGACCACCACAACGCTTCCAGGCTGTGGCGCCTGGGGGTGGGGGCCGTTAGACTCGCCGCCAACAGGCGTTGACCCGGCCGGTGCCCAGGCACCGGGTATCACCGGTGAGCCTCCCGGAAGAACGGGCCCGGTACCAGAAAGTGCCTGGGCCTTAGTAGAACCGGGCGGGTAGGGCCCGCACAGCCCTTAACGAGCGGCCCTGCGCCCCCAGCCCTGGTCCTTCCCGGTGCTGAGGAGTGGGCAAGCGAGGTGGTACCGCGGCGCGGTGCCCTGCCATCCGCGCACAGCGGGTGCCGCAGGGTGTTTTGTCGTCCTCGTGTCAGCAGCAACGACTCAGACGCGAGGCAGCCCAGATGGCCGACACCCCCGACCACACCCCCAGCACCACCCACGATGGTGCCTCCTTCTACCCCTTGCACCGTCCCGGCCAGCAGGTTGACCCCTCGCCCTCCTTCCCTAAGATCGAGCAGGAGGTGCTGGCCTACTGGAAGGCAGACGGCACCTTCAAGGAGTCTGTGGGCTTCCGTCCCGCCCACAACCCCGACGGCAGCACGAACGAGTTCGTCTTCTACGACGGCCCGCCCTTCGCCAACGGCCTGCCCCACTACGGCCACCTGCTTACCGGGTACGTCAAGGACACCGTGGGCCGTTACCAGACCCAGCGGGGCCGCCGGGTGGAGCGCCGCTTCGGCTGGGACACCCACGGCCTGCCCGCAGAGCTTGAGGCCCAGCGCCTGCTGCACATCGATGACGTCTCCGAGATCACCCGCCCCGGGGGCATCGGCATCGGCCGGTTCAACCAGGAGTGCCGTACCTCCGTGCTGCGCTACACCAAGGAGTGGGAGGACTACGTCACCCGCCAGGCCCGCTGGGTCGACTTTGAGGGAGACTACAAGACCCTGGAGCCGGACTACATGGAGTCTGTGCTGTGGGCCTTCAAGACCCTATACGACAAGGACCTGGCCTACCAGGGCTACCGGGTGCTGCCCTACTGCTGGCACGACCGCACTCCCTTGAGCAACCACGAGCTCAAGATGGATGACGACGTCTACCAGGAGCGTCAGGACAACACCGTCACCGTCGGCATGCGCCTGACCGAGCCGCTCCTTCAGGGCGCCACCACCCCAGAGCTGGTGCTGATCTGGACCACCACCCCTTGGACCCTGCCCTCCAACCTGGCGGTGGCCGCCGGGCCTGGTATCGACTACGTGGTGGTGCGCGTGGCTGCTGACCTGGACTCGCCCCTGGCGGGACAGGACGTGGTGCTGGGCCAGGCCCGCCTGGAGGCCTACGCCAAGGAGCTGGGCGAGCAGCCCCAGGTGCTGGCCCGCCTCAAGGGCACCGAGCTGGTGGGGCGGCGCTACCACCCCATCTTCGACTACTACGACAACGCCGAGCACCGCGCCCAGGGCACCGCCCCCGGCCCCCAGGGCTGGACCATCATCGGCGGGGACTACGTCACCACCGAGGACGGCACCGGGCTGGTGCACATGGCGCCCGCCTTTGGTGAGGACGACATGATCGTGTGCCAGCAGGCCGGCATCAATCCGGTCCTGCCCGTGGACGAGGGCGGCTGCTTCACCAGCGAGGTTCCCGACTACGAGGGCCTGCAGGTCTTCGCGGCCAACAAGCCCATCATCACTGACCTGCGTGACTCCAGCGGCCCCCTGGCCCGGGTAGAGGCCTCCCGCCGCGCTGTGCTGGTGCAGCAGAAGAGCTATGCGCACAGCTACCCGCACTGCTGGCGCTGTCGCAACCCCTTGATCTACAAGTCCGTCTCCTCCTGGTTCGTGCGCGTGACCGCCATCCGCGACCGCATGGTTGAGCTCAACCAGGACATCGAGTGGACCCCCGCCCACATCAAGGACGGCATCTTCGGCAAGTGGCTGGCAGGGGCGCGCGACTGGTCCATCTCCCGCAACCGCTTCTGGGGAGCGCCCATCCCGGTGTGGCGCTCGGACAACCCCGACTACCCGCGTGAGGACGTCTACGGCTCCTTCGCTGAGCTGGAGCGTGACTTCGGGGTAGAGGTCAAGGACCTGCACCGCCCCTTCATCGACACCCTGGTGCGCCCCAACCCGGACGACCCCACGGGCAAGTCGATGATGCGGCGCATCCCAGACGTGCTGGACTGCTGGTTCGAGTCCGGCTCCATGCCTTTCGCCCAGGTCCACTACCCCTTTGAGAACGTCGAGTGGTTCGAGTCCCACAACCCGGGTGACTTCATCGTGGAGTACATCGGCCAGACCCGCGGCTGGTTCTACACCCTGCACGTGCTGGCCACCGCGCTGTTCGACCGGCCCGCCTTCCGCACCTGCGTGTCCCACGGCATCCTGCTGGGCAACGACGGGGCGAAGATGAGCAAGTCGCTGCGCAACTACCCTGACGTCAACATGGTCTTTGACCGTGACGGGGCCGACGCCATGCGCTGGTTCCTGCTGTCAAGCTCGGTGGTGCGCGGTGGGAACCTGGTCGTCACCGACCGGGCTGTCCGCGACACTGTGCGCCAGGTGCTGCTGCCCTTGTGGAACACCTGGTACTTCTTCGCCCTCTACGCAGGCCAGGCTGGCGAGGAGGGCTATGTCACCACAGGTGTGGACCTGGAGGACGCCAGCCTGTTCGGCCCCGGTGGCGGCCTGCACGTGATGGACCGTTACGTGCTGGCGCGCGCCAAGGACCTGGCCGCCACAGTGGCCGCCCAGATGGACGGCTACGACCTCACTGGTGCCACGGTGAGCGTGCGTGAGTTCATGGACGTGCTTACCAACTGGTACCTGCGCACCTCCCGCGTGCGCTTCACTGACACCGACCCGCAGGTCCACCAGCCCGCCTTTGACACCCTGGCCACGGTGCTGCGAGTGCTGGCGCAGGTGATGGCCCCGCTGGCGCCACTGCTCAGCGAGGAGATCTACCGGGGCCTGACCGCTGCGCGCTCCGTGCACCTGACTGACTGGCCGGTGCTGCCTGAGCACGTGGTCGACTCCGCCCTGGTCACGGCCATGGACCAGGCCCGTGAGGCGGTCTCGGCCGCGCTAGGCCTGCGCAAGGCTGAAAAGCTGCGGGTGCGCCAGCCCCTGCGCTCCTTGACCGTGGCCACCACCGACCCGGCAGGCCTGGCCCCCTTCCGCGCCCTTATCGCTGAGGAGGTCAACGTGAAGGAGGTGCGGGTGGTGGACGCCGCCGACGCGGGCTTCCAGGTCACCGAGCGGCTCAGCCTCAACCCGCGCGCCTTCACCCCCCAGGTGCGCAAGCTCACCTCAAAGCTGTTCGCAGCCGTCAAGAGCGGGGCCTGGGAGCTCACCGCTGACGGTGACGTGCGTTTCGCTGACGTGCTTCTTGACGGGGCACCGGTGGTGCTGGAGGCCGAGGACGAGTCCTTCTCACTGACCAGCCGCATCGAGGTCGACGACGAGTCCTTGTCGGCCACCGTGTTGAGCTCAGGCGCCTTCGTGGTGCTGGACACTGCCCTGGACGAGGAGCTGGAGGCTGAGGGCTGGGCGCGTGACCTGGTGCGCC
>PDWJ01009397.1_pt1 | contig 11473 bp, 10 predicted proteins | sample 1430881 | NCBI WGS metagenome assembly PDWJ01 (sample SAMN01162460, study PRJNA174530) | Oral metagenome, whole genome shotgun sequencing project. | biome: Marine environment; feature: Marine mammal; material: Swab sample of the gingival sulcus; isolation source: swab sample of gingival sulcus... | reverse complement strand
AATTCTTTGCCATCTATTAATAGCTTGTCTATTTTTTTGCCATGTGCAACTATCTTACCGTTTTCATCGGTTTCTACTCCCGGTAATTTGTTTATGATGTCATTTAAGTTTTGTTCGTTACCTGTTGTTAATCGTTTTAAGTTATAGATAGTGGTATCATTTTTTACGGAAGCATCAAGAGTTTTGGCTTTTATTTCTATTTCGGATAGTTGAGTTGCATCCTCGCTAAGTGTAAAGTTTAGAATTTCACCCGACCTGATGTCTTTTTCTACGGTAATTGTTTTGTATCCCAGATAACTTACTTTAAATATGTAACTGCCTAAGGGCAATTCAAGAAAGTATTGCCCGTTTGTATCACTCACGGCATAGGTAATGATTTTTGAGGTTTCTTTGCCCAGAGCAGATATATGAGCCTGCGGGAGTGGCTGGTTTTCAGAATCGCTTATGGTTCCTTTTACTTCTGTAGTTTGTGAATAGGCGTAAACTGAGAAAAAACAACAAAGTGATATAAAAGCCGCTTTACATTTTAATAACCTGAACGCCATTATTTTTTTTGTTCCCTCCGGTTAAACCTTTAATTTTTTCTTCTTTGATTTTATCAAATTCTACTTGAGTTATTTTTTTTCCTTTGGTAGGTTTTTCTATGTTTATCTTTTCCTTGGAGAAGGAAATATCAGTGGCTTCTATGGTTATATCTCCTGTTTGTACTTTTAAAACAAGCCCGGGTAATCCAAAATAGCTTTTTGGCCCTTCGTTACTGGGAATTTCATCAGTGAACCATGCTTCAATGGTGTTGTTTCCTTTTTGAAGAGTGGCTTTTTTGCAGGTATATTCTCCTATTTTTGTGGTTTCATCACCTATTTTCCAGTCATTTTTTGGCAGTTTATCATCAATTAAAAAAGTACGGGATAAAAAATCAATTTGCTTTGTAAAAGTTCCGGTATTGTGGTCTCTGTAAACAATTGCACTGCTACCACTATTAATTACAGTAGTTCCGGTATTGGCATTTTCCTCAGATTTTAATTGGTAAATAGAAATTCCTTTCTGACTCACCAACTCATAATATTTGGGTTTTTCGGTTTTGGTTTTTACTATTTGCCTAACCATGGGGTCATCTATAGATTTTAGTTTTTCTGATAAGTCAATCGTTTCTGAATAAGTAACTTTTAGGGTCTGCCCCGTGCATAAAGCACATATGGCCAAGGTGAATAAAGGGATGATAATGTTTTTCATGATTTAGTATTTATTTTATGATATACAAAAAGTTAAAATGAGTTTATTCGTAAAAAGATACATAAAAAATTTTTTTTGTTTCATTAACTGGTTCGGGTTTTTGGGAAAGATGTTGTTAAGATTAGGTTAGCATTAAACAGGCTTTTTTTATACCTTCTTCCAATCTGTCTATTTCTTCTTTGGTATTGTAAAAAGCAAATGAAGCCCTTACTGTACCGGGAATTTTAAAATAATCCATAATGGGTTGGGTACAGTGGTGTCCGGTACGTACGGCAATGCCCATTTTGTCCAGAATGGTGCCTATGTCATACGGATGAATATCTTTAATGTTAAAAGAAATAACGGAAGTTTTTTCCGGGCCGGTACCATAAATTTTAAGTCCGTCTGCTTTTAATAACTTTTTTGTAGCATAAGCCAATAATTTCTGTTCATATCCGGCAATGTTTTCCATGCCAATGGCATTGAGGTAATCTAAAGCTGCCCCAAAAGCAATACCGCCACAGACATTGGGGGTGCCGGCTTCAAATTTATGTGGCAAATCGGCATAGGTGGTTTTTTTAAAAGTTACTTCTTTTATCATTTCACCGCCGCCCTGATAGGGTGGTAATTTCTCCAGCAATGCTTCTTTTCCGTATAAAAACCCTACGCCGGTGGGCCCGCACATTTTATGGGCGGAGGCCACATAAAAATCCACGTCCAAATCTTGAACATCAACCTGTAAATGCGGAGCGGCCTGGGCACCGTCTATCAGAACTTTTGCTCCGGCATCATGAGCCCGGGCTATAATTTCCTTTACAGGATTTATCGTGCCCAAAGCATTAGAAATATGGTTAACAACTACTAATTTAGTATTATGGGAAAGCAAATTTTTATAGGCATCCAACTCTAAAGCCCCTTCATCGTTCATAGGAATAACCTTTAAAACCGCCCCTGTTTTCTCGCAAAGCATCTGCCAGGGAACAATATTAGAATGGTGTTCTAATGCGGAAAGGATAATTTCATCGCCTTTTTGCAAGATAGATGTATAACCGTTAGCAACCAGATTAATACCGTGAGTTGTGCCGGAAGTAAAAATAACTTCGCAGGTGTGAGCAATGTTAAAATGAGCCCGTATTTTTTCACGGGCTTGTTCGTAGGCATCCGTAGCTTCCTGACTCAGGGTATGTACGCCGCGGTGTATATTGGCATTGTAGCGTTGGTAATAGTCAACAATTACATCTATAACTTGCCGTGGTGTTTGCGAAGTAGCTGCATTGTCAAAATATACCAGTGGTTGCCCGTACAATTTTTGTTGTAAAATGGGGAAGTCTTTTCGTATTTTATTAATATCAAACATATATTTATTAGCCTTGCCTCAGATTAAAGAAGCGTTATTGCTATTTTAATTTCAGGAAAACGTTTCCGGAAGGTTAATAACTTTCCTTTTTGGGGAGGATAGAAAATCACCTTTTAGTTAATTTTCCGGATGATGTCACAAATCTACAAAATGCACCACTAAAATTAATTGGGTATTATAGTTTTTTCATCAATTGAAAAAATGAACAAATTCATCTTTGCACTTAAAAACCTTTGAAATATCTTGATATTTCTTCATGCTTTTAAGTACAAATCTAAAGTATTCTATACGTTCTGTGAAAACAAAATTAATCGAATTCAGGTTAACTTGCACAAGCATAAAGAATTTAATTAACTTTGTTTCTTTATCCTAAAATGCCAATATCATTATCTGATTTTACATTTTATAAAAAACCGGTATTAAAAGATTTTTGACATTTCTTTAAAAAAGACAATGTTTAAAGTTTTTTATATGAGAGTGTAGTGGTTATATACATTCCTAATTTTATAATTTATTTATTATCAATTAATTAATAAAATTTAAACGCATGAAAGCCCATAATGGGCATTTGACAAATAAAGGCCATTATCCACCAAAATAATTAAATAACTGAACCATAGGTTCTTGCAAAAATCTAAATAAATGAAAAAAGTTTTAAGAATAGCTTTAATCGTTGTTTTACTGGGCCTTGCTTATGTCATTTATGCCAACTATCCGCGTTTAAATATCATTGCCGGATATTCTGCCAAAAATATGAATTCATCCGTATTTCTTGCTCATCGGGGTTTTAAATATACTGATGAAACCGACAATAATTTTACCCCTGTAAAATTTGCGGATGACACTATTGATACCATTACAAAAACCACTGAATCGTCGGTATTTCACCTTTTAAACAGAAAAGCGGTATATCGTGATGGCTTGGGAAGTGTACTTATTCCAAAAAATGCCCAACTGCCCAAAAGTTTTGCCAAACCCAACAGAATTCAACCAAAACTAATTGAGTCTTATCCGTATGGCAATGGTAATCATAAAGATACTATCTTTTTAAATATAGATTATAAACTGCTAGAAGCTGCTTTAGACAGTGCTTTTGATAATAAAAATCAACAAAATACACGAGCCGTTTTGGTAATTTACAAAAATCATATTGTTGCGGAACGCTATGCCTCCGGTTTTGATAAACACTCTCTTTTTTTAGGTTGGTCTATGGCCAAGAGCATTACCGGAACACTATTTGGAATATTACAATATCAAGGTAAATTGGACATAAACAATACTCCGAAAATATCCGAATGGCAACATGACGGCCGCTCTAAAATTACCATTAGAAATCTACTTAACATGAATAGCGGCTTGGCTTGGGAGGAGAATTATGAAACCATTTCTGATGTAACCAAAATGTTGTTTATGACGGATGATATGACAAAGACACAGATTGAAAAGAAAATGGTGGGCAAGCCGGATAGCAGTTGGAATTACTCCTCAGGGACAAGTAATTTACTATCAGGAGTTTTACGTCATCAATTTAAAACTCACCAAGAATATCTCGATTTTTGGTACACTGCCTTGATTGATAAAATAGGGATGTACAGCATGGTGGTTGAAACTGACTTCTCCGGTAATTATGTGGGTTCATCCTATGCTTGGGCTACGGCTAGAGATTGGGGCAAGTTTGGATTATTGTATTTGAATAAGGGCAACTACAACGGTGAACAGTTATTTGACAAAAAGTGGATAGATTTTGTAACCACGCCCACTCCAACTTCCGATGGAAAATTTGGCGGACATTTCTGGCTTAATGCCAATGGGCAATTTTCTGATGCTCCAAAAGATATGTTCTCTGCAAACGGTTATCAGGGCCAACGGGTGTTTATTCTGCCTTCACAGGATATGGTCATAACGGAAAAACCTTACAGATATTCATTATTTTTTAGCTCAAAACTGTTATATCCCTCCGTGTACTTTGTTTTCGTAGGCATAACAGGGGCGTCATAATTCTATCACATTTGCTTGCAGTTTCAGTGTTACTAAGCGGAAAGCCGTTGGCGAAAATTTATGGTATTGGGTGAGGAATAATCTGCTAACAGACGGATTTTCCAACCCTTTTTATCTTGGTAAGGATTGGGGAGTGTATTACACTCCAAACCCTAAACTTACTCCCATCTTTTCTGCGATAATCTGAGTAATTCTGGTTTTAATTTCCGGAATTTGAATTTTTGATAATGCCGCACTGGCAAAGGCGTAGAGCAGAAGTGCTTTGGCTTCTTTTTTTGGTAAGCCCCGCGAACGCAGATAAAACAAGGCGTCTTTGTCTAATTGGCCTATTGTACAGCCATGTGAACATTTTACGTCATCGGCAAAAATTTCTAGTTGAGGTTTGGCGTTTATGGTAGCCTTATCGTCAACCAAAATATTGTCATTTTGCTGATAAGCATCTGTCTTTTGGGCAATTTTGTCAACTATTACTTTTCCGTTAAACACGCCGGTAGATTTGTCAAAATAAATGCCTTTGTACAATTCATGGCTTTCGCAATTAGGCTGTTGATGGTGTATCAAAGTGTGGTTGTCCACCAATTGTTTATCTTCCAGAATAGACAATCCGTTGAGGTTAGTTATAATGCCTTCTCCTTTTTGGTAGAAATTCAAATTATTTCTGGTGAGTTTTCCACCAAATGAAAATGTATTTATCGAGGCTACGCTCTGCTGCTGCTGCTGCACATAGGTATGGTCTATTAGCGAGGCGGTTTTTCGGTCATTTTGAATTTTGTAATAATCAACTATTGCCCTTTTATTGACAAAAATTTCCGTTACTGCATTGGTTAATACAACGTTATCAGTCAGGCTCTGGTGGCGTTCTATAATTTGCACATGGGCATTTTCACCTAAAACAATTAAATTTCTGGGTTGTAATAACAATTCTGTTTCCGAACCGGTATAGAAATGAATAATGTGAATGGGTTTAGGTACCACTACGCCTTTGGGAATGTTAATATAAGCCCCTTCTTTGGTAAATGCTGTATTTAAAGAAGTAGTGCCACTATCCTTATCGGCAATGGTATTAAAATAGTGGTCTATGTTTATTTTGTATTTCGGTTTTTTAAGGGCAGCAGACATCACACAGATATCATATCCATCGTGAGTAGTTTCCGATAAAAAAGAACTGTAAATCCCATCTACAAAGACAATTTTGTAAGAATCTATTTCGTGGATAAAGTATTTTTTTACGTTTTTAAGGTCAACGTGGCTTTCTTTTTTTGAAAAAACCGTATAGTTGTGTTTTAAAATGGGATTTAAAGAAGTATATTTCCATTCCTCATCCTTTTTAGTGGGAAAACCTTGTTTTTCAAAACGTGAAAAAGCCTGTGTTCTGATGTCATTAATGTGGTCATTGTTTTCTGCACTAAACCTATGTTCAAATGCGAGAAACGCCGTAGTTAAATGTTCTGTTAAATTCATGAAAAATATTTTTCGGTTTTAGGGTTAATGGTTTGCTTTGGATTATTTTCGGAATTTATTCCTCTTAAAATCTGTTTTATTAAGACAAACTATAAACGCCCTAATTTTATTTCTTTAATTTTTACGGTTGCCAGTTGTGCAGCCGTTTCTGTCAGTTGGCAGATTTGGCAATGAACAAGGTACAGGCGTTGGCTTAAATAATAAAACTCAAAATATTTGCAAAGCAAATTATTTAACCCAATCATACCCCTTTTCTTCCAGTTCTAAAGCCAGTTCTTTTTTGCCGGATTTAACAATTTTTCCTTTGTACAGTACGTGTACGTAATCCGGAACTATATAGTCCAGTAATCTCTGGTAATGGGTAATGACCAGAATGGATCGGTCTTTATTTTTAAAATTATTTACGCCGTTGGCAACAATTCTTAAGGCATCTATGTCTAAGCCGGAATCCGTTTCGTCCAAAATAGCAAGTGAAGGTTCTAACATGGCCATTTGGAAAATCTCGTTCCGTTTTTTTTCACCACCAGAAAAGCCCTCGTTGAGCGATCTGGACAAGAATTTACGGTCTATGTCTAAATTCTCTGAAGTAGTTCTTATTTTTTGTAATAAATCTTTAGCCGGTAAATCTTCTAAGCCTTTTGCTTTTCTGGTTTCGTTGATGGCAGCCTTTATAAAATTGGTTACCGTTACTCCGGGAATTTCTACAGGATATTGAAACGATAAGAAAATGCCTTTATGAGCCCGCTCTTCGGGGGCTAAATCTTCAATGTTTTCACCTTTATAGGAAATTTCGCCTTTGGTAATCTCAATTTCCTCTTTTCCGGCTATAGCCGATGCTAAAGTACTTTTTCCGGAACCGTTAGGCCCCATAATAGCATGTACTTCGCCGGCGTTTATTTTTAAATCTATGCCATTTAAGATGGATTTATCTCCTATGGTTACGTGTAAATCTTTTATTTTTAACATGTAGTATTCAAAATTTATATTCTAACTTTCTTTTTAATTGTTTTCTGTAACACCTTAGACAACCTATCAAAATTATACTTTTTATAAAGCAAAAATTTTCTTTGTAAATTTATCTCTTAACATTGTTACTGCTTGTAATCTATTAGAACTACCCCACACTTCCCTCCAAGCTTATCTCCAATAATTTTTTTGCTTCCACGGCAAATTCCATGGGCAATTTATTCAACACCTCTTTACTAAATCCGTTTACAATTAAAGCGATAGCTTTATCGGTTCCAATACCACGCTGATTACAATAGAACAATTGGTCTTCTCCTATTTTTGAGGTAGTGGCTTCATGTTCTATTTGGGCGGTTTTATTTTTTGATTCAATGTACGGAAAAGTATGGGCACCACATTCGTTGCCCATTAAGAGTGAGTCACATTGCGAGAAATTTCTTGCATTTGCCGCACGGTTGTTTACTTGTACCAGTCCACGATACGAATTTTGTGATTGTCCTGCCGATATTCCTTTTGAAATGATGGTACTTTTAGTGTTTTTGCCTAAGTGAATCATTTTGGTACCGGTATCGGCTTGCTGAAAATTATTGGTAACTGCAATGGAGTAGAATTCACCAATGGAATTATCGCCTTTTAAGACGCAACCGGGGTACTTCCAAGTGATGGCAGAACCTGTTTCAACCTGAGTCCAAGATATTTTTGCATTGGTTTCACAAAGGCCTCTTTTAGTAACAAAATTAAACACACCGCCTTTGCCTTCGGCATCACCCGGAAACCAGTTCTGCACAGTGCTGTATTTTATTTCGGCGTCATCAAGGGCTATCAATTCCACTACGGCAGCGTGTAGTTGATTTTCATCGCGTTGCGGAGCAGTACATCCTTCCAAGTAGCTTACATAGCTACCTTTATCAGCTATGACCAAAGTGCGTTCAAACTGGCCGGTACCCGCTTCGTTTATTCTAAAATAGGTAGAGAGTTCCATGGGGCATTTTACCCCTTTTGGGATATAGCAGAAAGAACCGTCACTAAAAACTGCACTATTTAAAGCGGCATAGAAATTATCCGTTTGTGGAACTACGGTGCCTATGTATTTCTTTACCAATTCCGGATGTTTTTGGATAGCCTCTGATATTGGGCAGAAAATAATACCTTTTTTTTCTAATGTTTTTTTGAAAGTGGTTGCTACGGATACCGAATCCATTACCACATCCATAGCCACACCGGTAAGGCGTTTTTGTTCTTGTATAGAAATACCCAGTTTTTCAAAAGTCTTTAACAATTCAGGGTCAACTTCGTCCAAACTGTCAAGTTTTGGTTTTTGTTTGGGGGCGGAATAATAGCTTATGTTTTGAAAATCAGGCTTTTTGTATTTGATATTTGCCCATTCCGGCTCCACCATTTTTTGCCATGTTTTAAAGGCCTTTAATCGCCACTCGGTCATCCATTCCGGTTCGTTTTTCTTTTTGGAAATAGCCCGTACTATATCTTCATTTAATCCCACAGGAAACTTGTCAGATTCTATCTCTGTATAGAAACCGTATTCGTATTCTTTGGTTTTTAATTCTTCTCTTAAGTGGTCTTCAGTATATTTCATGTATGTTTGTTCAAAAATTGAAAGATTTATTCAATATTGCCGATTTATTTAATAAAATTTGACAGTTTTTTTGAAATAGCAATCGTTTTTTCTTTTAGTTCTAAATGCTTAATATATAAGGCATCTGCAATAGCTAAAATATTTCTACTTTCTCTGCAAGAACCTTTTTCATATAAACAAGAATTAAATGAACTTTCGATTTGATTGTAATTCAAAACCCTTAGCAATATTGCCGGATATAGAAAGGGCTACTATTTCTAATTGATTAGCAGTAATTCTATTGAGTTTTATATGTCTGGTTAGTTTAAATATATCAACCGTAAAATCAAAAGCCGGTTTATATACATCTAAATTGCAATAGTTATTTTTTAGTTACTTATCTTTTTAATTATTAATTACTTTAATTTTTTATCCTACAAAGAAAAACTTTCACCACACCCGCAAGTCCTGTTGGCATTTGGGTTTTTAAAGACAAAGCCGCTGCCATTAAGGCCGCCGCTATAGTCTAAAGTGGTGCCTGCCAAATATAAAAAACTCTTTTTATCCACAATAATCTTTATGTTATTGTCCTCAAAAACTTTATCGTTTTCTAATTTTTCTCTGTCAAATTTTAATTGGTATGACAAACCGGAACAGCCGCCGCTTTTTACCCCTACGCGGATAAAATCTTTTGACACGTCATAACCCTCTTCCTGCATTAAGGCAATAACTTTATTTTTTGCTTTTTCTGATACTGTTATCATTTTTATTTATGATTCATCTAAGTTTTTGGTTGGTTAAATTAAGATTAACGACTTATTCTCCTTGGGAGAGGACGTAATGCCCCTTTTTTAGGGTATTACGGTTGAGGCCATAAAAATGCAAAGATAGTACAAATAAAATAATTGTAAAATTTATGGAGAGAAGGTAGATTTAATAAGCCAATGCAACACTTTGATAAAGATAAGTTTACACTCCCTGTTAATTGGCACAGATTACAAATCCGTACCATCGGGTTTTGGGATAACACTTGACGAGCTCGTGCATATGACCGAACAAATGCCTAATGAAGTTACTATCGTGGATAAATCTATTTCCGAGCGTATCAACTTAATACAACAGCTTGAAGAAGAAGATAAACAAGCTCTATTTCGTATTATCGATAGTATGCTGACAAAATCCAAGTTCAAGGATTTCTTTTCTAAAAATATGGCTTCACTTTAGAGCATAAAAAAACCACTCCGAAGAGTGGTCTGATTCCAAAATCTCACGATTTTACAAATACTTATTTAATAAGCTAAAACCAAAGAAAGCGATTACTGTTAAACAGAAGTATATAAAGAGTAATCTCCCGTTTTTAAACTTATAGTTTTCTAAAATATATTCATATTTGTTTTTGTAAAAAACAGCAAAATATGTAATTATAAAACTTGGAATAAACAACATTATTAAAGACCACGAAAAGTTTATTAATAATTCACTTGAAAAAATATTCTCTAATTGAGCCTTTAATTTAGCAGTTATTTCATATCCTGTAAAAAATAAAACAGCACTCAATAACGCCAATATATTCAACGACATAAAAATTGACATATATACAAAAGTGAACGCTTTCCAATGATTTTCTCCTCCATTTTTTAATCTTTCATAATTAATAGCATCCGCCCATAAAGAGTAGTACATATTTTTTATTGGATTAGTCATTGGCTTCTTCTATTAAATCATAAATAAAACGACCTGCAAAGTAAATACCTGCACCTGCACTAATAGCCCAACCCACGGGATTACTTGCTAAAAATACTGCTGCACCTATAGAGGCTACTCCAACACCTGCATCAACATAGTGAATCGTGGTTGCTGTACCTTTATATATTTTATAACCCGAATAACCAACACCTGCTACTGTTGCAACAGGACCTAACACTTTTGCTCCTTTTAAAAGTTTCGTTCCATATTTGCCCAATGCGTTGCCTGGTATTCCTAAACCTGCGTGACCTTTTGGACCTAATACAACATTTGTTCTCCAAGCTTGCTGACTAGCAGTCAAATTCTGAAACCCCCAAATAGAGCTATTCGATTTAAAAGCACTTGCTACTTTATAAGTTGCAAAACCTGAAAAACCACTACTTACATTACCTGCTGCACTTATACCCAAACCAACTAAATCTACATCATCATTATACCATTTTGTTTTATAAATATTTTGTGCTATTTGATTTGCAGCATTTTGATAACTCTGTTGATTTCCTAAAGTAACTGTTACTTCTGGCAAAGCGGTCGAACTACCAGGCGAAGTATTAAACGCTGTATCATCACTTGTATAGCCAACATAACCGCCATCATCAGTGTAAAAACCAGAATATCCATCATTTTGCCAAGTTGTACGACCCGAACCACTTCTGTTAAACATATCCATTAGTACGCTTTCTTCAATCAATCCTGTTGGGTCTGCCCAAAGAATAGGATTGTTAAAACCAAAACGGTATGGCGTAATAGAAGGCATTAACGCAGCAAATCTGTCAATCCCATTAAATCTACCAATTGCAGGCTCATACTGCCTAAAGGTCATTTCCTGAACATTCAAGCTTAATGACTCATCAAATTGCTGTCCGTTAAATGTAAATTGTTGACCAATATTTGTGGAAGTAATTACATTATTATATCCTTGGTGGCGCATACCGAAAGGGTAAAAATGTGATTCCTTTATAATTTCCGAACTATCTACAGAGCCGTTGCCATCGGCATCCGAGTAGGACAGTCTAACATTTCCTAAATGGTCTTTATATTGATATACATAATCAAAGCCACTATCATAGTCTGCTGCATTAACAGGAGTAGCATAGCCCTCCGGGTGGTTAAAGAATTGTAATTCATCGTTTTCATAGATATAATTACCGGCGTAGTCT
>PDWJ01004869.1_pt1 | contig 11473 bp, 10 predicted proteins | sample 1430881 | NCBI WGS metagenome assembly PDWJ01 (sample SAMN01162460, study PRJNA174530) | Oral metagenome, whole genome shotgun sequencing project. | biome: Marine environment; feature: Marine mammal; material: Swab sample of the gingival sulcus; isolation source: swab sample of gingival sulcus... | reverse complement strand
CGGCACCCGCACCGCAGCAATAACCGGTGGTGCCCTGGCTATCAATGATGCCCTGAAAAAACTTGTCGAACAAGGCGTTCTCGACACCATGCCTCAGGTGACACCCATTGCTGCCATTTCTGCCGGTATTATTGATGGGACGGCTATGCTTGATCTTGATTACGCAGAAGACTCCCAAGCTACCACCGATGCCAATTTTGTTATGGCGAAAGATGGCCGGTGGCTTGAGATTCAGGCCACCGCTGAAGGGGCACCCTACGAAGAGAAAGAATTTGCTGCATTAATGGCACTTGCCAGACGAGGTATTGGCGAACTCTTTGAACTCTGGCAGCAATACACGTGAGAAACAAGAAAAAGAAACAAAGATTAGCATTCTAAAAAACGTGATTATCAGTATGATTTTGCAACCTCAAGCACTGAAAAGTATGATATAAATAGCCAAGTACATAAAGCAGAAACGATGGTGGCTATACTCAATGATTATTTTAATTAATGCTATTTGATATAAATCTCATGAGAAAACCTCCTTGTCTGAAGGATGTTATGGTTACTTGTCATCATAACAAATTTACTCCGCAGGGAACGAAAAGGCCTTCTCTATTCTCAAATCAGCTAAAATAACTTATTAGATGTTTATTTTTCTTCCAGGAAATCTTTCCATTGAAAATACCAAGTGTTTTCATGACTATCCTGAAAGCCGACTCTATGTTGCGCTACTGCAAATTTTCCTTTAGCACCATTCGTGTACACAATAACTCCAATTAATTCTAAAGGGGAATCCATATTCCAAAGAGGTCCAGAAGATACTATGATCTCTTTATCTTCAAAAATGGCCATCAATTCTTTTTTTGCTTCATGTTTATTTTTCCACCCATTTATATATTTCGTAATTATTATTTCTTTTATTGTATCACCAAGAACCTTCTTCAATCTATATTTTTCGAACGTATTGACAGATTTACCTTCAGGATCAACTATTGAATAAATCCCACTCTGAGAAGAATATAAAGGTGTTGTCATAAAGATACAACAAATTGCCATGTAAAATATTTTCATTATACTTTGTTCCTAACTCTACATCCTGTGTTTCTCATATTATTCCACTCGATCAAAACGCATCTGCGAGATCTGTTCGGAAACCAATCCGATTAAAAAAACAAGTACAGAAACTGAAAACAGGAGGGCACTCATATTGGTGAAGCGACCTGCTGTAATATAGGTGAATAAATAATGCCCCAGGGCAACCAGAAAGAAACAAGCACTAATTGGCAGAAAAATACGCATTGGTGAAAAAAGCGTTGCAACTCTGGTAATAATCAAAAAAAATCGAGCACCATCTTCAATAAGCTTGATTTTACTTTTACCGATCCGTGCCTTCGTGGTAATCGAGATATATTTCACACTTCTTCCACTGCGAAGATAGGCGAGAGTAAGCGTTGACGGATAAGAGAAGGTGTTTGGCAATAAATAAATAAATTGCCGAACAATACTGGCTTTCATCAAACGAAATCCAGAAGTGAGATCCTGTACTGTGAATTTTGTGATATACGACGCAAAACGATTATAGATGATATTTGCAATATCTCTGTGGAATCTGGTCTCTGAATTTCTGGAACGTGCCCCAACAACCATATCAAAGCGATCTTTTTCAGCCAACAAACGTGCGATATCTTCCGGGTTATGTTGGCCATCAGCATCCATCAAAACAATCCATTTCCCTCGGGCGTTTCTCAACCCGGTTTTCACCGCAGCACCGTTACCAATATTGTAAGGGTGGCTGATGACTTTGGCTCCGGCTTTAATAGCGGCCTGTTCTGTACCATCTGTGGAACCATCATTCACCACAAGAATTTCAAAATCGGGATGCAGCACACGGATTCTGCTAATTGTGTTTTCTATGGCTTTTTCTTCATTATAAGCCGGCATAAGCACTGTTACCGGGAAGCTTTCTTTTGCTGTTTTTTCCATAACGGTTTGTTGCATTTTTTATTATCAAAAAACAATTTTTCATAGTTTCGTAAAAAGCCATCGCTTGCCCCTCACTGGCCTTAGGAAAAACTTCACTACGAATCCATCATTTTTTCTTCAACTCTTTCTTGCAGGCCACAGACTTCTGCTTTCTCTTTCTTTTGTTCTTCTACAGGAAGAGAACAAACATGCACATCCTGCTGCGGAAAAGGAATTTCGATCCCGGCTTCTTTTAATGCCTGGAAAATAGCAAACCTGAGCTCACTTTTTGCAGAAACTCCTGAAGATATATCCTTGACATAACAACGCAATTCAAAATCCAGAGACGAGGCACCAAAGTCCATAAAAAAGACCCGCGCCGGAGGACTCTGGACAGTAAGTGGGGACTCCTCGGCAACCTTGAGCAGGATGTCACGAACCTGTTCTGGATCAGCATCATAAGAGACACCAACAGGGATAATGATACGCCCCAGATGCCCGGAGTACATCCAGTTTACGACCCGGTTGGAAATAAGATCTGCATTGGGAACAATCACCGTGGCTCGATCAAAGGTCTCAATGGTTGTTGCTCGAACAGAAATTTTTTGAACATAGCCCTGATCAGAGCCAACCACAACCCAATCACCAGTTTTGACTGGCCGTTCTACGAGGAGAATCAGTCCAGAGACAAAGTTATTGACGATAGATTGTAAGCCAAAACCAATTCCCACGGAAAGTGCTCCAGCAACAAGAGCTAATTTTGAAAGATCAATTCCCAAATAGGAAAAGGCTAACATCGTGGCCAGGATAAAGCCCAGATAACCGACACTAGTATAAATCGAATTTTTTAAACCAGTATCAAGGCTGGTCGTTGGAAAAAAACGGTTCACCATCCAGTTTTGTATTCCCCGCACCAATAATAAGGCAAGAATAAAACCAATAATAGCAGCAACTATTCGGATTGGCGAAATTGTTAAACTACCAATTTGAATTGATAAAAGAGCACTTTTCAATGAAGTGACAAAATTTGCTGACTGCAAACCCCAGGGAGCAAAAACGACTAAAAATGCAGCAAGATAAAGTAATATCTGGAGAAAGCCACTTGCTACAACACCAAGTTGTAGCACAGTTTTAGATTGAAAACCCATAGTACGAGCCACGATACGGGTTCTTCGAGTATCTTTTTTGAGGCCTTCTGAAAAGCCGTTGTCGATCAATGCTGTAAACATTCCAAGCAATGCCAGTACAACAACAATAAGACCCAGTTGTTCAGTTAAAAAGGCTCCAAGCGATATATAACCAAAGAGAGGGGCCGCAATAATGATAATACAGCAGGGCCAAAGCAAAGGCTGTAACAGAGACAAGATACGAGGCAAAAGAAAACCAGGGGTACTCAGAGAAACTTTCTGCTGAAAATCATCATTTTCCGAATTTGTAAGTGCTGTATCAACCACGCGTAAACTAAACCAGAGAAGCAGAGCCGTTACTATTGAAGATACCCCGCGAAGAAGCAGCATTGTTGTTGCCGGGGCAAGTATGATTTCACCAAGGGCATACCCTAATTTCGTGGTTGCATAAATTATTAACGAAAAGAGAGCAATCCCAAAGAGCTTTACCGCAACAGGAGACGTCAGATTAACAAGGCGGAAGGCAGGTCTTTGTGGTGATAAAATGGCTTTAAATAATGCGTAACCAAAACTCGTAAAAAAAACAATCTGTACCACGGAATAACTTAATTTCGCAATATGCTCAGAAAGCATCCCCGCACCATTAAAAATTATAACGGCTCCCCAGACAAAAACAACGGGCATTGCTGTATAGCTGAAAAGTAACATGATACCATGCAAACTTTTTTGTAATGGTGTGGGCTTTTCAAATTTTGCAAAACGGCCAAGAACAGAAAAAAAGATCAATCGAAAAGGCCAGAAAATTAACCCAAATAAAACAACAGTCATCCCTATACTTTGCCAAATCTCAGCTCTCTTTTTCTGAGCAAAAGAAGCTGACCAATCAGCAAACAAGTGCCGAGTAGCCTGCCACATCGGCTTTATATCCCGCAATCCTGAAAGCCAGAGCTGTGGACTAAGCAGAGTTCGAGAACGTTCTAACAGTTGGTTTGCCAGATACCTCTCCTTAGCTGCCGAGATGCGGTTATTTAATTGATCAGCACGTACAATCAGCGAATTTACCAGTTTAATCGAGCTGTGTAACGAAGCGAGTTCGAGAGAAATTTTATCGCGTTGTATACTTAATGTTTTAATTTGTTCATTATTTTTACCGCCTTTCCTGGAAGATTGCTTTTCTTTGTTTTCGTTTTCACTGCCTGGTTTTAAAGCATCAAAACGCGCCTGAGCATCTTGCAACATTGGGGTAAGTCTTTTTAACTCCTTATCGGCCTCACCTCGAGCAGAGACAAGGCGTTTGCGAAGTTCTTGCAGCTGTTTTGGAGAAAGAGAGCCTGACTTCAAAGCTTCTTCAACGTCATTAAGCTGCTTGGTAACTTCAGTAATTACCGAAAGCTCAGGGGCAGCAAAAAGCTGTCGGTTAATACATGCCGTTACGATACAAACACTTAATATAAAAAATATTTTCAACAAAAAACGAAAATGCAGCATAGAGATCTCCAAGACACAAGATAAAAAATTTGGGAAATACAACGCGAAATAAAGAAGAAATCAAAATAAAATAAATTAAATCATAAAAATGTCGACTTGCCATACAGTGAAAAAGAAATCATGCCTCAAAACCAAAGCAAAGTCTAACCAATATCTTTTGTCATTTTTTGAAGCTGTTCTTGTTTACCAATAATAACAATAACATCTCCACTACGAAATTCTTCATGGGGGCCAGGATTAAAAAGCATTTCGCCATTAGCTCTTTTAATTGCAATAATAATAATGCCATAATCCTGGCGCAGATTACTATTGAGAACCGTTTTCCCGTTAATTGGAGAACTCTCCGGGATTCTTGTCTCATCAAGCTCTAAATCCAGATCGTTATGCATCATTGCCCGATCAATAAAATCCACGACAGTTGGTTTATGGAGAATCTCTGCCATACGTCGGCCTCCCATCTGGTACGGGCAGACCACTCGTGAAGCCCCCGCTCGAATCAGTTTTTTTTCATTCTGGACATCAGAAGCCCTTGCCAAAATAAAAATATCAGGATGTAATTCTTTTGCAGAAAGAGCAATAAACACATTATCAGCATCAGAGCTAACCGCAGTAACCAATCCCCGGGCCTTTTTAAGCCCGGCAGTGAGCAGGGCATCATCAGAGGTGGCATCCATATTGAGATATAACAGATGCTGCTCTTCAAGCTCCCTGGTACGTTCTTTATTCTGATCAATAATCACCAGGGGAATATTCTCAGCCACTAATTCTTTGACGATAACCTGACCAATCCTGCCATAACCACAGATGATATAATGATTTTTTAACTCAGCTATATGTTTTTCCAATTTCTTTCTCCCAAGTATGCGCCGCAGTTCCCCTTCAATAAAAATGGTCGCAATCTGTCCCAGGGAATAAGTCAAAAGACTGATCCCCATAACAATAATAACCAGGGTTATCCCTCGTCCAACCACAGAAAGAGGTTTAATTTCAGAAAAGCCAACAGTACTTATGGTAATCAAGGTCATGTAAAAAGCATCGAACAAACTCATATCCTCATAGAGGAAATAACCAAAAGTCCCAAAGGATATGGTTAAAGCAAGCAGAGACAGAGATAAAATCAGTTTCGAAGAATTCATTGCCAGAAGATGTACAAAAACCTTGAGAAAAAACTACTCGTGGGGAATAATTTCTTTGCCTCGGGAGGTAAAAGAAATCCCCTGCTGCGATCTGCTACCAATCATTACCGATTCAACCACAGGAGGATTCACTGGTTTTTCTGAATCCCATCGCACCATGAAATTCGCTCCTGAACCTCCCTGGGTATCTTTTTCTGGAACGATATATCGTATCGTTTCAAGAGGCTCCAAGGTAATTGGCTCAGTGAGATATGCCTTGATAAGCTGCCCTTTGGTTTCGTGATATTTTACCGAAAGAAGACGTATCGGATATAGCGGATCAATATTTCTTATACTCAGAGTTATCGTGAGTTGAAAAGGACGTTCTGTATTGCCGATATAGATATTTGAATATGCAGGAACGTAGAGAAATTGTCCAGATGAAAGCCCTTTCAGTCCCTGTTCGGCCCAACATGTCCCGGTGCAGATGGTCAGTGTCGCAATAAACACAATCATCAGCTTACTACTACAAATCCTCATTATTTTCATCTCGTTCTCCTGTCGTGGTAACGTTCAACATGTTTTTTGAAAAAATGAACATAATTATTTTATCAGGCATCACCAAAAGAGGATACCTTTTTTCTTAATCTTTTAATGCGGCCTTTTTGCACCTTGCCCTCTACTCTTTTTCTTTGGGAGGCCCTGGTAGGCTTCGTTGCGTTACGTTTTTTTCGTTGTTGTCCGGCTTGGCGAACAAGATCAACAAGTCGGCGCAGAGCTTCTTCACGATTTTTTTCCTGAGTTCGGTAATTCTGCGCCTTGATAATCAAAATGCCATCTTCAGTAATTCGATGGTCATGACGTGCCAGCAGATTTTTTTTCAGTTGTTCTGGAAGATTTGAATTTTTAATATCAAAACGTAACTGAATAGCCGATGAAACCTTGTTGACATTCTGCCCGCCTGCTCCTTGAGCACGGATAGCACTGAATTTAAGTTCTTTTTTACTGATCTGAAAATCTTGTTTTATAACAATCATTGGCTATTTCTGATATTATCTGTCTTTCGGGAATCTTGGATAATACTCTTTTTTCAATCAAGGATAACGTAAACAAAAAATCTTATTCAAGACATCTGTATAAAAATATTCCGGGAATAAATTTCTCGCCAAGCACAGAAATGAACAACAAAAATCATCGTTCAACATTCCCTTTTCAACAAAGAAGGTAGCAGCTTTTCGTTATGTTTGTTACCTTTATTTTTTCAGTGGTCAGCACCTTGCCGACCAAAACCTGCCATAAAAAACAAGAAATTGAACACGTCCTGACAAGAGCTGGATAACCTGAACCACCAAGATACGTATCCCGCTTTTTGAGATGAGTATATTTTCCAGGAGAATTTCAGACAAATTGCAGCGACAGTATGTACAAGAATTTTGAATATAAACAAACGTTAAACGATTTATTTTTCGTCTCCCTCAATACAACGACAACATGTTTTTTAAATAAAGTTTTCCCTATCCCCACTCCTCAAAAAACTCATGACTGAGAAAATGATACCGTGCCCCAAATGCGGCCGTATGCAACAACATAACAACAAAGAATGCGAGTCGTGTGGCCTCATCTTTGCCCGTTACAAAAAACTGCAACAGCGTCGCCAAGAACTCAAAAAGCAAGAAGCCCAGAAAAAACAGGTTAAAAATAAACAGTTCCGTACACTAATGCAGACACTGCTCTTCGTCTTCATTAGTGCCGGTGTCACCGCATATTTTTTACGCCCTGATACAAACAATAAACCAACTCATTCTGTTACGACCTCTGAATCAATACAACAACCGCCAGCCAAAGTAACAGTACCAGTTTCGAAAAAATCTCCTGTTACAACAAACGTTACTTCGCAACCTGTCGCTCAAACAGGTGATATTGAACACGCCCGGCAGGCTACGGTTTCCATAGAAACGCCCTGGGGAACCGGTTCAGGATTCTTTATCAGCCCCAATTATATGGTAACCAACAAACATGTTATTGAAACTGATCAAAAGCAACTCAATGAATTTCGGCACAAGATTAATGCTACCCGAAAAATGATCAAACTTGAGCAGAAAAAAATTCGTAACTGGAAACAAAGACTAAAAAAAATGCCCCAAGGCCCATCTCGAGAACAACTAAAAATTATTATTGCAGAAAGCGAACGAGATTTACAACAAGTTCTTCCTCAATTCAACGAAGCCCAGCAACGTCTTGAAAAAATGGAACAACCAATAAACGTCAGTGATATCAAAGTAATTCTTGCTGATGGTACAGAGCATTATGCTAATTTCATACTCAAAAGTGAACAGTATGATTTGACTCTTCTCGCAGTAACCGTGTCAAATCATCCCATACTCAAACCCGCCCCAAAAGGTGTCCAACTCAAACAAGGTGACAAGGTCTACACTATTGGCAGTCCCGTGGGCTTACGTAACACTGTAACAGCAGGAATATTCTCGGGATATAGAAAAAACGAAAAAACAAACAAGGTGTATCTCCAGACCGACGCTCCAATCAATCCCGGAAACAGCGGGGGGCCATTGATTGATGAACGCGGCTATGTATGGGGTGTCAACACCATGATTTTACGGAATACCGAAGGAATAGGATTCGCCATTCCCATTGAGAAGGTGTTTGAAGACTTTGGAGCCTCACTCTATTAATGATGCATAGCATCCAAAAACTGACACATAATAATCAGTCAAGCCCCAACAACAAAAGAGATATTACACAAAATAAAAATGAACGGTCATGTTTCACTACGCACATATGGTGCTATAATCCTGGTGCCCTGTATAGTTGTTGCCTCTCTCGTGATATTGAGTTTATTACCTGAAGAACAGGTAATAAATGTAGTACGGGAAAACGGTCTGGTTGAACTGCTGACTGTTGTTATATATGCTGGGGTTATCGGCTGTTTAGCGTTGCTTTTTCTGCATAAAAAAAGACCCGGAGCTCTTGCTGCAAGCGGTATAGTATTACTACTCTGTTTACGAGAACTTGATTTTCATTCCAGATTTACCACCATGGGAATTTTTAAAACCAAGTTCTATGTAAGTCCTGAGGTTCCTTTACCTGAAAAAGTGATTGTCAGCATCGTGGTACTTGGACTTCTTGCAGCAGTACTCGTATTTATCCGACAATATTGGAAAGACTTCTTCCTGGGCCTCCAACAAAAAGATACCTCAATGATAGCCGTGGCTTGTGGTCTTGGCTGTGCCGTACTCAGCAAAATGCTTGATAGTATGTCTCACTTATTTCGCCCTCTTTGCTTCTGGTACAATCCTGCCATCATGTCTCGAGCTATCGAAGAAACCCTGGAACTTGCTATTCCGTTATTTTTTCTTGTCGCAATTTATTATTCTTACAAGAAACACTCTCGATAATTTTTTTGGGCCAAACAAAAAGATACCCATCAAGTATTTACAAGATAAAACAAAATCTTAAACAAAAACCGCTAAAGGAGTACACATGACAACAGCAAAATCTGGAGACACCGTAACCGTACACTATAAAGGAACCCTTGATGACGGATCTGTCTTTGATAGTTCCGAAGGCCACAAACCATTGCAATTTACCATTGGTAGTGGCCAGGTCATTGCCGGTTTCGACGAAGCTGTAACCGGTATGACCACCGGAGAGAAAAAGACAGTGACTATCCCCGCAGCAAAAGCCTATGGCCCGTATAATAGTGATTTAGTAATGACGGTGCCCCGAGAACAGGTGCCCCCGGATCTTTCTCCCGAAGTTGGCATGATGCTCGAAGTTGGTGGCACCAATGGAGAAGTCATAAAGGTCAAAGTCATTGAAGTAAACGAAGAACACGTCATTCTTGACGCCAATCCCCCTCTGGCGGGAAAAGATCTCAACTTTGCTCTGGAACTTGTCTCTATCGGCTAAATTTTCACTGTCTTCGCAAAAAAGAGGGCAGATTTTTCTATTCCTCCTCATTATCGAAATATATTGCAGCAAGACCACCCTGAGAAGTTTCTCGATATAAAGAAAGAATATCATGGCCGGTCTGCTGCATAGTTTTTACGACCTTATCAAAACTGATCAAATGCCGACCATCGGTGAGCAAAGCATATTCAGCACAGCCAATGGCTCGTACCGCCGCCGAGGCATTACGCTCAATACACGGCACCTGAACCAGCCCAAGAATGGGATCACAGGTAAGACCAAGATGATGCTCTAAGGCCATTTCGGCAGCATATTCAATATGAAGTGCGGAACCGCCTAAAATCTGAGCCGCGGCTGCTGCTGCCATCGCACAGGCCACACCCACCTCACCTTGACATCCCACCTCCGCACCGGAGATTGAGGCATTATGCTTCACCAAATTGCCCACCAAACCGGCTGTTGCCAACGCGTTGATAATTGATCGAGTACTATGGCCTTTATCATGCTGATAATAATAGAGCACTGCCGGAAGAACACCACAAGAACCACAAGTCGGCGCAGTGACCACAAACCCGCCATCACCATTTTCCTCAGCAACCGCAAGGGCATACCCAGAAAGTAGCCCCGTACGATCCTCACCTTCCCGAAGCCGCTTAGCCTTTACTAAAACCTCTCGGGCCTTTCGAGGTAATTTCAAGCCTCCGTGAAGCACACCCTCACGAGTTAAACCACGCCGGATTGAATCCTGCATCTTCTCCCAGATATCCGGGAGAAACATTTCAAAAAAATCAGCTCCTTCTGTTTCTGCAACCAGCTGCCACAACGGTTTTCTAGTGTCTCCAACCCATTCCAGAATCTGCTGCATAGAACGTTGTGGATAGATATGAGGTTGTTCGCTGCTATCTGTGTTTGCTTCACGAAGCTCACCACCACCTACAGAAAAAACTATCCATGTTGTATGTTCTTCTCCGGTAATGGCCTCAAACTGCATCCCATTAGGATGAAAATCAAGCTCCTCATCACTCCAGATGATCTCACAGGGGCGAGGAGCCAGACCTTGAATAATAGCCTGATCCGTAAGATGGCCTTTACCTGTCTTGCTAAGACTTCCATACAGAGTCACCCGGTACGAATTGGCCTCAGGAGTTTTTTTCGCAAATATTTCCGCAGCATTTCGCGGCCCAATAGTATGACTTGAGGAAGGCCCCATACCATAACGATAGAGATAACGTAATGATTGCATAAAGTTTTATTCATGAAAGCAAAATGTTTTAAACAGCATGAGAAAGATTCTCTTTCCATGGTACTGCTCATTTTCTACTCTGCCCAGTACTATTTCCCCTGTTTTTTGTAATCTTTTTATCATGGTATTGAGACAATAATTATTCTCTGCATAAAAAAAACAGAATACCAGCAATATAATTAAAAAATGTTAAATAGCCCTAAAAACATATTGCCTTCATAACAAAATCGTCTATTGTAAGAATAACACCCGAAGCATTCCAAGATTTTGTATTGCGATAACAGAATGTGATACACAAAATGATGCTCAAGGGAACCACGAACAACGCAGCTCTCGTACTGCGTAAACAATGAACAAACACAAGGAGTTTATAATGAAGAAAATATCCTTACTGATTTTTTTATGCCTAATGGCAATGCTTGCAACACCGCTTGCGGCTCTTGCCAGCGGTGAAGTCAACCTGCTTTCGACCAGGCAAGAGTTTTTACTTCGCCCCTTCCTCGATGTCTTTGAAGAACAAACAGGCGTTAAAGTAAATGTTGTTTACCTGAAAAAAGGAATGCTCGAACGCCTGAAAGCTCGTCCAGGTGAAGCCGATCTCATTCTCACCAAAGATATTGCCAACC
>PDWJ01004868.1_pt1 | contig 11479 bp, 9 predicted proteins | sample 1430881 | NCBI WGS metagenome assembly PDWJ01 (sample SAMN01162460, study PRJNA174530) | Oral metagenome, whole genome shotgun sequencing project. | biome: Marine environment; feature: Marine mammal; material: Swab sample of the gingival sulcus; isolation source: swab sample of gingival sulcus... | reverse complement strand
TCGGCCAGGTTGTCGCCATACTTGCGGCGCAGATCGGCTAGGAGCTGTCGGCGAACCCTGATCTCTTCCAGACGCTGAGGATCGTCCTCGATCGATTCGGCCAGATGACGCAGGTCCCGCACCGCATCATCAAGGTCCGCTGCCAGAGCATTCAGCCGATCGGTGATGCCGTGATAGGGCTGGCGCCCATCGAGTTCTCCGAGCACACTCGAGACCTGGTCGCTGATGCCTTGATCGCTGTCGAAGGCATACAACACCCGCTGACCGGCTTCTTGATGGTCGGCAGCGTGGGCCAGCAGCGCTTCATCAGCAGCCAAATGGAGATCTTCATCAGGATCGTCGAGTTCGGCAGCAGCGATTTCGGCAATCTGGAACTCAAGGAGATCGATCTCGCGAGCCCGAGCCCGCTCATCCCCACCCAGTTCAGCCTGGGTAGCGGTCAGCTCAACATCCTGCCGTCGAAGCTGGTGCCAGTTCGACAGGTCGATCTGCCCATAGTGATCGACAACCTGACGTTGAGCAGATGTCGACAGAAGCCGTTGGTGGGCGTGCTGACCGTGGAGCTCCACCAGGTCAGCGCTCAGATCGGCAAGGGTCGATGCGGTCACCGGACGACCATCGAGATAGGCCCGGCTACGACCCTCGGCCGGCACTACCCGAGACACCACCCGCTCGACCAGCTGGCCATCATCGATCACCTCAAAGCGGGCATCCACCCGGGCTTCATCAGTGCCGTGACGCACGATCGCCGGATCGGTACGACCTCCCATCACCAATTTGATCGCATCGACCAAGATGGTCTTCCCAGCTCCGGTTTCGCCGGTGAGCACGGTCATCCCTCGCTTGAGCTGGAGGGTGGCCCGCTCGATCACCCCGAGGTTCTCGATCGAAAGCTCGGTCAACATGGCGTTGATTCACCGACCTGGACGGGCACGAACGATACGGTCACGGCCGGGGCAGAACCTCTCTCAATCCGAACTTGGCTTTGAGCACCTGGTGATAGCGATGGGTGGCGAATCGCATAAAGCGTGCCGTCGCATCCGAGCGCCAACACCGGATGCTGTCACCGACATCAAGTGTTGCCACCTGTCGACCATCGATACCCACCGCTGCGGGGCGGTTTCCGATGACCTCGATCTCGACCGACTCTTCGGGATCGAGCACCAGGGTGCGATCGAAGAGCATGTGGGGAGCGACCGGGGTGAGGAGCAGGGCTCGGTGCTTGGGCGACACCACCGGTCCTCGGGCTGAGAGCGAATAGGCGGTCGATCCGGTTGGGGTAGCCACGATCAGGCCATCGGCGGCGTAGGTGGTAAAGGGTTCCCCATCGATGCGCGCCAGAAGGTGAACGGTGTGACCGGTCACCAGCTTTTCGGCCACCACCTCATTGAGAGCCCGATAGCGCAGCCCGGACGCACTCTCACGGGTGGTGATCTCGATATCGACCATCATCCGTTCATCGAGATGCCATTGACCCTTGTCAGGGCCGAGTTCAAACCGGGTCAGGGCACGCTCAAGCTTATCGGCTTCGATCTCGGTGAGATAACCCAGCCGCCCCTTGTTGACCCCTAGCAGGGGTACCGGGGCCCCATCCAGAAGATGGACCGCCTTCAACATGGTGCCGTCACCGCCGAGACAGACGATCAGGTCGGCCTCGCTGGCCGGTCGATCGGAGCTAAACGTGGTGGCACCGATCTGGTCACCTGCTGGCGACCAGGTTTCGTGGCCCTCGCTGTGCAGCTGGGCCATCGTCGCCATCGCCAATTCGATCGCGTCAGCACGCCCGGCATGGGTGACGACCATGATCTTGCTCATGAGATCACCTCTGACGACCGGGCATCGGGTGTGCTCGAACGGTGGTCGCTCGATTCCATGCGCTGAGCGTAGACCAGGAACTCGTGGTTTCCGTCAGCTCCGGTAATCGGCGATTCAGTCCACCCCCGTACCTCACAGCCGGCCTGCCCCAGAGCATCGGTAATCTCGGAACGCACCCGTTCCCAAATAGCGGGATCGGTGATCACTCCTTTGCCTCGGCTGACCTCGGATCGTCCCGCCTCAAACTGGGGCTTGACCAAGAGCACCAAGACTCCCCGAGGTCGCAAGACGGAGACCAGAGCCGGGATCACCAACCGCAGCGAGATAAACGAAAGATCGCCGACCACCGCATCGACCGATCCCCCGATCATGTCGATGTCGAGGTGGCGGACATTGGTGCGTTCCATCACCACCACCCGATCATCAGCCCTCAGCTTCTCATGCAGTTGGCCATGGCCGACATCGACCGCGACCACTTCGTGGGCTCCACGTTGAAGTGCGACATCGGTAAAGCCCCCAGTCGATGCTCCGGCATCGAGGATTCGCCAGCCAGAGATGTCGAGATCAAACACCTCAAGGGCGTGATCGAGCTTGAGCGCTCCCCGACCGACAAAGCGTGGCGGCGGACCGGTGACCCGCACCTGGTCGGCAGGGGCTACCTGACGTGATGGCTTGAGGGCCACCGCCCCATTGACCAAGACCCGATGATCGGTGATCAAGGCGTGGGCCTCGGAACGGCTGGTGGCTAAGCCACGGCGCACCAGATCAGCATCGAGACGACGGCGCGACACCGTTCAGCCTTCTCCTCGCCTCTCAGCGATCAAGAGATCAGCCAGTTCAGCGATCGAGGGGGTGTCATAGGCCACGGGAGTATCGACCACCGCACCCGGTGGTGTGACCCCGGAACGCACCAGCCCATAGCGACACCCCAACGCCCGAGCAAAGTCGCCATCGGTGCTCACCCGGTCACCGATCACCACCACCCGATCGAGATCCCATCGCTCACCCACCAGTTCTTGGACCACCCGGCCGATCGGGGTATGAGGTTTACCGCCAAAGATCGGTTCAGTTCCCGATGCTGTCGTCACCGCGGCCACCAGGGAACCAGCCCCCGGCTGGGCTCCAGTCGGCGTTGGATAGGTGGCATCACTATTGGTGGCCACATAGCGCGCCCCTGCCCGTATCGCTGATGCAGCTCGATCCATCATCGAATAGTCAAAGTCGCGGCGCAGACCGACCACCACCGCATCAACCTCGCCGGGCTCATCGCGCGGATCGACCGGAATCGCGCCCCGAGCGGTCACCGCCTCGACCACACCAGGGCCACCCACCGTGAGCACTCGCTCACCAGGATTGACCAAGAACGCCCCAGCGAGGGCACTGCTGACCACGGCCCCCTCGGCAGGAATGCCGATCTTGGCCAGCGCTGCCTCGTGTTGGGCGATCGTCGGGCCCGAGTTATTGGTCACAAAGACAACGGTGATGCCCTCATCTCGAAGTCGAGCAATCGCCTCCGGAGCCCCAGCGATCGGGGTATGAGCCAACCAGACAACCCCATCGAGGTCGCACAACACGATGTCGGGTGATCCAGGCTTCATACCAATCTTCTTCTTTCTTGGGGCAAGACGTCGATTGTCTGGCAGGCTAGCCGCATGCCTCGGTTTGAACCGTTTGCTGCTCTCCGTTATGCATCTGATTCGTTCGACGCCACCAGCGCACCGCCCTATGACGTGATCTCGCCCGATGACGTGGCCGTACTGCGACGCCAGCACCCCCACAATGTGGTCCATATCGATGCCCCTGCCGGAGGCGACGATCGTTACGACCATGCCGCGGCGGTCTTGCGCACCTGGATCGATGCCGGGGTGTTGATCCCCGATCCATCACCAACCTTCAGCCTGTATCGGATGCACTTCACCGATGCGAGCGGTGCTGAGCGACATATTGTCGGCGTGCTCGGCGCACTGGACGTGAACGCCGACAGCGGGGTATTTCCCCACGAACGGGTCACCCCGAAGGCCAGCACCGATCGACTCAACCTGATGCGTTCCACCCAAGCCAACCTGTCGCCAGTGTGGGGACTCTCGTTGGCATCAGGGCTCGCCCAACTGCTGGCGGAACCCGGCGAGCTGATGGGCTCGATGACTGTCGACGGGGTCACCCATGAGGTCGAACGGGTCACCGATCCCGACCGGATCGCCGCCATCGCTGCCAAGGTGTCCGATGCCCGCGTGGTCATCGCTGACGGCCACCACCGCTATGGGGTGGCCCGTCGTTATCGCGATGAGATGGCAGCCCAAGGCCGGGCATCGAGCAGCCAGGAACTCACCCTGGCCCTGATTACCGAATTGGTCGATGACCAACTCAGCGTGGCGCCCATCCACCGGATCTACCGTTCGATCACTGCTGATGACTTGATCGCCACCCTCTCGACCAGTTTCGACCTCTCCCCTGCTGATCGGCTGGATCCCACTATCCCAGCCGAGATGAGACGCCGAGGAGCGCTCTACCTGCTCACTCGCCAGGGTGCGTGGTGGCTGACCCCGCACGAGGGCGTGTTCGACGATCTCCGACCGCTCGACGGGCTCTGGCTAGAGCACGTCTTGGGCAGCGTCAGCGTCGACTATCAGCACGGGCTCGAAGAAGTCGAACGCTTGATGGCGAGCGATGTCACCGTCACCGCCGCGGTCTTGACCCGACCGGTTGGTGTTGAGGAGATCCGCCGAACCGCGTTGGAAGGCGTCTTGATGCCCCCCAAGTCCACCTTTGTGGTGCCCAAGCCCCGTACCGGAGCGGTCATCCGGCTTCTCTGACCGAGTCGGCTGCGATGCCCGAGCTGTCCTAGACGAGTCCCTGAGCGTTCATCGCCGAAGCCACCTTGCGGAACCCAGCGATATTGGCTCCCACCACATAATTGCCGGGAACGCCGTATTCATCAGCGGTCTCGTAGCACATCTGGTGGATATGGGTCATGATCTCGTCCAAACGTTGCTCGGTGTAGTCGAACGACCAACTATCCCGACTGGCATTCTGTTGCATCTCCAGCGCTGAGGTGGCGACTCCACCGGCATTGGCGGCCTTGGCCGGGCCGAAGGCCACACCCGATTCGAGGAACGCGTGCACAGCCTCGCTGGTCGACGGCATGTTGGCGCCCTCAGCAACAGCGATACACCCGTTCTTGATCAGGGTGGCAGCATCGTCACCGTCAAGCTCGTTTTGGGTGGCGCACGGAAGCGCTATCGGAGCGGGGATCGACCAGATCGAAGTATCGGCACTGTGGCGAGCCGATGGCCGCCGCTCAGCGTAGGCGGTGAGGCGAGCGCGCTCGACCTCCTTGATGTGTTTGAGCAGAGCGAGATCGATTCCGTCGGGGTCATGAATCACCCCGTTGGAGTCGGAGCACGCAATCGCCTTGGCACCGAGTTGTTGGAGTTTCTCGATGGCATAGATCGCCACATTGCCGGATCCAGAGACCAGGCATTCCTTGCCTTCGAGGGATTCCCCACGAGCGGCGAGCATCTTGTCCAAGAAGAAGACCAGGCCATAGCCGGTGGCTTCGGTCCGCCCGAGCGCTCCGCCCCAGTTGATGTGCTTGCCGGTGAGAACACCGGGCTCATACCGGTTGGTCAATCGCTTGTATTGGCCAAAGAGGTAACCGATCTCTCGTCCACCAACACCGATATCGCCAGCCGGCACATCGGTGTGTTCGCCGATATGGCGATAGAGCTCGCTCATAAAGCTCTGACAGAACCTCATGATTTCGGAGTCGGATCGACCCTTAGGGTCGAAGTCAGCACCACCCTTGCCGCCGCCGATAGCGAGCCCGGTGAGAGAGTTCTTAAAGGTCTGTTCGAAGCCGAGAAATTTAATAATGCTGAGGTTGACCGAAGGATGGAACCGCAGACCGCCCTTGTAGGGGCCGATGGCGCTACTGAACTCAACTCGGAATCCACGATTGACATGAACCACGCCCTGGTCGTCTTGCCAGGGAACTCGGAACATGAGCTGGCGTTCAGGCTCACAGATCCGCTCGATCAGCTTGTTGTCGCCATACTCGGGGTGCTTGGCGAGCACCAGGTCTAACGACTCGAACACCTCTCGCACCGCCTGGTGGAACTCGGCTTCACCGGTATTGCGGCGGACGACCTCGTCATATCGTGATTCCAGTTGCTGATCCAGCATTGCCCTACTCTCCTTGTGACGCATATGGGTGAGACACACCACCCACACCAGTCACGAATCAGCGCCTCATACACGTGAAGAGGGGGTGCCGTCGGGACACACAGAATCACGGCTCCCGATCAGGAAACCATAGACCACCAGGCAGGATCTGTCTAAGCGAACAAATATGGGGGAGGCAGGACCTACCCTCCCATATCTTGCTCAGGCCAGAGTGTCGATATTGTTCAACTCGCTGAACGCCTGCTTCATGCGGGCGACAAAGCTGTCTTCCCCAGCCCGCAGCCAGGCGCGTGGGTCGTACTTCTTCTTGTTTGGCTGGTCGGGACCCTCGGGGTTACCGATCTGGCCCTGGAGATAGTCGTGATACTCGGCCTCATAGCCACGCACCCCATCCCAGAAGGCCCACTGCAGGTCGGTGTCGATATTCATCTTGATCACGCCATACGAGATCGCTTCAGCGATCTCGGCTGCGGATGATCCCGACCCGCCATGGAAGACGAAATCGACCGGCTTGGGGGCAGTGCCAAACTTGTTCTCGATATAGGTCTGGCTATCGCGCAAGATGGTCGGGGTCAGCTTGACATTGCCTGGCTTGTAGACACCGTGCACATTGCCAAAGGCGGCAGCGATCGTGAATTTGTCGCTGATCTTCATCAGCTCTTCGTAGACATACGCGACCTCTTCGGGCTTGGTGTAGAGCTCGCTCTCATCACGATCGCTATTGTCGACCCCATCTTCTTCCCCGCCGGTGATCCCGAGTTCCATCTCGAGGGTCATATCGATCGCCGACATCCGGGCCAGGTACTGCTTGCAGATCTCGACATTCTGTTCGAGGGGTTCTTCGGAGAGGTCGAGCATGTGGGACGAAAACAGGGGCTTACCGGTGGCCTCATAGTGCTCTTCCCCAGCGTCGAGAAGTCCATCGATCCAGGGCAGGAGTTTCTTGGCGCAGTGGTCGGTGTGAAGGATGACCCGTGCTCCGTAGTGCTTGGCCAAGCGGTTGACATGATCAGCACCGGCGAGCGAACCCAGTACCGAGGCTCGGATCGACGAGACCGGCAGTCCTTTCCCGCCCACGAAGGCGCCTCCGGAGTTGGAGTACTGGATAATGACCGGAGCGTTGACCTCAGCGGCGGCCTGCATCACCGAGTTCATCGAGTTGGAGCCAATACAGTTCGCCGCCGGCAAGGCGAACTGGTTGGCCTTGGCCAGGGCAAACACTTCTTGTACCTCAGAGCCGGTGATCACTCCAGGAGCAAAGTCGTTACGCAGGGTTGTCATGCTCCCATGGTAGGCCTGCTGGCGGCGCGGACTTTGAATAATTTGTTTGCCTACCGCTGGCACGCCGAGTGAGACGACTCAGGGGTCAGCGTCGGCAGTGCCTTGACGAACGGATTCGGTGATCGCTGCAACCGCACCGAGGAGGCCGCTGAATTCAGCCGGGATCACCAGCTTGGTTGCCTGGCCATCGGCGATCTGCTCAAGCGCTGACAAGTATTCGACAGTGAGCACGCGTTCATCGGCTCCGGCTCGCTTGATCCCGCTCAAGCGAGCTTCGGCAGCATCACCCTCACCTTGACCAACCAGGGTCAGTCGGGCCTTGTCGGCCTCGGCTCGCAGGGTGATCGCTTGGGCTTCACCCTGGGCTTCAAGGATCGCTGATGCCTTCTGGCCCTCAGCTTCGAGGATGGCAGCCTGCTTCTCACCATCAGCTCGGGCAATTGCTGCTTCGCGGTATCCCTGAGCTTCGGTCACGGTGGCGCGGCGGTCACGTTCGGCTCGCATCTGGGCATGCATGGCGGAGACGACTTCCGGCGGTGGATCGATCCGCTGGATCTCGACCCGAACCACTCGAACGCCCCATTTGTCGGTGGCATCATCGAGGACTTCACGGAGCTGGGTATTGATGGTGTCGCGCGATGTCAAGGCTCGGTCGAGTTCGAGATCACCGATCAGGTTACGCAGGTTGGTTTGGGCCAGCTTGGTGATGGCGGTGAAGAAGTCGGCGACGTTATAGACCAGACGCTGAGGATCGGTGGCTTCGTAGTAGACCACCGCATCGACCGACACCACCACATTGTCGGAGGTGATGACCTCCTGAGGGGGTACATCGACCACCTGTTCGCGCATATCGACCAACTGCATGGTCTCGATGAAGGGAACGATGATCCGGAGTCCGGGGTTCTCGGTGGTCTTGTACTTGCCCAGTCGCTCGACAAGGCCGCGCTGGAAGGGGCGTACGATCCGAATTGATCGAGCCAAGATCGTGATCAGCACGATGGCGATGGCGATCAAGAAAAAGACGATGGTAGGCATCACGAACGGATCCTTTCCTGGAGGGCGATGATGGTCATGATTCGGTGGCGGGTGGAGCAGGTGCCGGATCGACGACAACACGGGTGCCTCGGATCGCCGTCACGACGACCGAGGTACCAACCGGCAGGCGTTCTTTGGGGTCAGCAACGCCCCAGACCTCGCCATCCACGCTGATGCGGCCAGACCGGGTGGTGTCGGCGGGGTCAACCTCAACGGTGACGATCCCGGTCATGTCGACCAAGCGGTCAGCTCCCACGCCGGGAGGGGTGCCGTGTCCGGTGGAGGCCTTGCGCACCCACCGGAACATGATGACAAACAGGATCGCGCCGCCGAGAACGAAGACTGCCCACTGGATCACGAGCGATACCCCAGCAAAGGCCAAGATGCTCGCCACGAAGGCCGACACCGCCCAGGGCAAGATGATGAAGGTGCCGCCAGCTACGGCCAGTTCAACGAGGGCCAAGACCACCGCGGCCACAAGCCAGCCCCAGCTCCATACCGCCAGGTCAATGCCGATGAGGGACGCCATACCAACCACATCACCATCTTAGCTGTGGCCGCTGGTGGACCGATTCGGTCTCCATCGTGGTTGAGCTCCACCTTTGCGGCCATTCCGTCCATGAACTAAGGTGCACTACTGTGCAGGGCGTGCACAAATGTGCATATCCGACACCGCTGGTAAGCGTGAACTCCATCCAGCCGGGCGGAGTCGCCACCACCGACAAAGGAGCAATATGAAATCACGAACCATTGGACGCCGGGGGATCTGGCTAGGTGCCCTGGTTCTTGCTGTCGCCCCACTGGCTGCGTGCAGCCAGGACACCGCTGACGACACGGGATCCGAGTCCGCTTCCACCGAAGCTGCCGGAACCGAGGAAGGCGCTGTGGCGACAACCGCTGCCGGTGCCGAAATGCCAGCACCGTTCGACGGCGATGTCAAGATCGCTGTGGTCCAGAACTCTGGTGCTGGTGACTATTTCCAGCAGTGGACAAATGGCGCCAAGCAGCAAGCAGACGCTCTGGGTATCGAGTACACCTGGTATGACGCCCAGGCCGACAACGCCAAGCAAGCCAACGATATGGAGACCGCCATCGGGTCGGGGGTTGACGGCATCGTCGTTGACCACGGCCAGACCGACACGATGTGCCCCCTGATCAACCAGGCGCTAGAAGCGGGCATTCCCGTCGTTATCTATGACATCGCGATCGCCGACTGCGCTCCCGATGCGGTTCAGACCCAGCAGTCTGATGCCAGTCTGGCTGACCTCTCGCTTGGCCAGATGCTCGAAGACATCGGTGCTGACCAAAACGTTGGCTACGTCAATGTGCTGGGTATCGCTCCCCTCGACCGTCGCCATGTGGTGTGGGAGGAGTACAAGACCGCCAATAGCTGGAACGAAATGTTCTTCGTGGGTGAGTACACCAACGCTGTCGCCACCGACAATGCTCAGCTGGTCGACGCGGCGCTCAAGGCCAACGCTGATGTGAGGGCGATTTTCGCCCCCTATGACGAGTTGACCAAGGGTTCGGTGTCGGCGATTAACGATGCCGGCTTGGCCGACAAGATCTGGGCCTACGGCATCGATATCTCGAACGCTGACATCGAGGTCATGACCACCGAAGGCAGCCCCTGGAAGGCCACAGCCACCACGGATCCCAACGCGATCGGCGCTGCGGTGATGCGGACCATGGCCCTTGAACTGGCCGGTCAGCAAGAGGCCCGCTCGGTCGACTTCCCTGGTGTTCTGGTGACCCAGCAGTTCCTGTTGGACAACTCGATCACCAATATGGAAGAGCTTCGTGCAGCGATGCCGGAGCTGAACCTGGCTGATGTCCAGTCCGCCGACTGGATTCCGTCAGTCACGTTCTGATCCTTGACCCATTGGTGTTTGCCCCGGTCATCGAGATCGGGGCAAACACCAACCCTTCCCCACGACAGGAGAACAGATGAGCGCGCCGATCGAGATGACCGGGATCACCATGGCCTTCGGAGCCAACGAGGTCCTCAAAGGGATCGATCTCAAACTCGAACCGGGCAAGGTCACCGCCATGCTGGGCGCCAACGGCGCTGGCAAATCCACCTTGATCAAGGTCTTATCTGGGATCAACAACACCTACGGGGGCACGATCTTTGTGGACGGCGAGCCAGTCCACATCGACCACCCCACCACCGCCCGCTCCTACGGCATCCAGGCGGTCCACCAAAAGATCGCTGACGGCATCGTTCCCGGCCTCAGCGTTGCTGAGAACCTGCTCTTTGAAGGCATCGTCAACAACCAGGTGTCGCGGGCCAAGTCCTTGCGAGCCCTCATGCCTGAAGCCCGTCGCATGGCTGCGGTCCTCGATCTGGATTGGTCCGACGAGGTCCTGCGCAGCGATGTCTTCGAGATGCCGATCGCTGACCAACAGCTCCTGCTCTTGTGCCGAGCGCTGATCGTTCGCCCCCGGCTCCTCATCCTCGATGAACCCACTTCGGCCCTCTCCAAGGCTGAAGGTGAGCGATTGTTCGGAGTGATCGATGGACTGCGTAACGAGGGCGTCGCCATTTTCTATGTCTCTCACCGCTTGGCCGAGATCGAACAGATCGCCGACCGACTCCTGGTCTTACGAGACGGGATCATCCACGATGACCAGAACCGACCCATCGACTGGCCGTCGGCTCTCCACGCCATGCTCGATGTTGAGGACTCGCAGGCCGACAACCGAACACCGGAGATGAGGGGCACCGACGAAGTGCTCTCCCTGTCTGGGGTCCAGCTTCAGGCCAAGTCCTCCCCCTTCGATCTCGCGGTCCGCGCTGGCGAGGTCACCGGGGTCTTTGGTCTTCTCGGCTCCGGGGGCACCGAACTTGCCCATGGCATCTTCGGGGCGAGCCCCTTTGTGGCTGGAAAGATGACCCTGACCGGTGAACCCTATTCACCAAAACTGCCCGCCGATGCCATTGCCCGGGATGTCTATATGGTTCCCGAAGATCGCGTCGCCGGCACCCTCATCAAGACCTGGACCGTCGCGATGATCTCAACCTTCCCCTTCCTCAACGACATCTCCAACTGGTCGGTGCTCAACGCGGCAGCCGAAGCCAAGGTCGGTCGATCGGTGATCGACGAGTTTGGCGTGGTCGCCCAGTCCGAAGCTGACCCGGTGATGTCCCTGTCGGGGGGAAACC
>PDWJ01004866.1_pt1 | contig 11485 bp, 8 predicted proteins | sample 1430881 | NCBI WGS metagenome assembly PDWJ01 (sample SAMN01162460, study PRJNA174530) | Oral metagenome, whole genome shotgun sequencing project. | biome: Marine environment; feature: Marine mammal; material: Swab sample of the gingival sulcus; isolation source: swab sample of gingival sulcus... | reverse complement strand
TTCGTTATTTGGCGAGGTGAATCAACACTTGCCCTATTTTGTTTATGCGTTTGAACGTATGGGACAGATCGGCATCGGAAAACATATCAACGGCCGCCGTGGCCAATTCAGCCTGGAACGTGTCTCAAAAGGAAACCATCTCATCTATAGTCATCAAGAACAACAGACCAACATGGACGAGGCACCGCTTCAACTCACAATATCAAGCCCACCGACTCATAACGCAAAAAAGCGGCTCACCATTCAACTGAAAACACCATTACGGCTCAAATTTAACAATAAATATATCTCTGAGCTCCCCTTTCACGTTCTCACCCGGGCGATGCTGCGCCGGGTTTCGACACTGATGACCTTTTACGATACTGGTGAACCCGATCTTGATTATCGGGGTCTGTCGCAAAGGGCGAAAGCGGTGAAAACGGTTGCAAGCAAACTGTACCGCCATCAATGGCAGCGCTACTCCCAGCGCCAACGGCAGAAGATGCCTTTGGACGGAATTATGGGAACCGTCACTTACGAGGGCGAGTTGGCAGAGTTTATGCCGCTGGTTGAATTCTGCGCGCAGACCCATATCGGAAAACAGACCGCTTTTGGTTTAGGGGAGATGTCAGTGGTGGAGTAACGGGCAAAGTTGACAAACATGCAAAGGCTAAAAAAGTACCATGATGAATCTAAATTAAAGATATCCACAACTGTTTTTTTCGGGGTGGCATAATGAAAAGACCAGATCAATATGCAAAAAAAATCCTGCTAACCATTTTTGGAAAAAGCTTTCAGGTTATCACCGAAACCCTGTATGAGCTGGTATTGCAATGTACACCCGCCTTTGTTCCAGATCCAGATTATCTGGAAATGCAGGGAGACATGCCTGAACAGAAAAAATGGTTCCTGCCGCGCAAATCCAAAGTGAAAAAAAGTATTGAAACCGTTTTGGGTAAACGTGCCGCCAAGCTGTTTCTAATTCAGACGATGGAGCGTGATGGAAAAGTAGCGTATGCGGTGGATGTGCCAGTTGAGTCGATAATGGTTGTACAACAATAATATTTTCAGGAGGATATGTTATGCCACGCTCTCATTTTATCAATCCATATACCTTTATCCCTCTTTCCAGCCAGGGGCCGTTGATACGCGATGTTAAGCAATCCACCCATGCTTGGTTCGAGAAAGAAACGTTTACTGGAAGGATAGAGTGCCAGTTGATCCTTTATTCTCCTACGGCTATCTTTGGTGATTCAAATTCACAATCTGAAACCATGGATGAGCCGGCTAAGATCTCGGCTTATCGTTATAATAATCGGTTGGCAATTCCAGGTTCACGGATCCGTGGCCATCTCTTGAATTTGATGAGGGCTATTAACTCCTCTCCTGTTACTGCCTTTGAAAAACGGGTTATGCTTGATCGGCGTAACGGGCTTCCTAGAAAGGGGATTCTATTACAAAACAGTGGTAGTTGGGAAATTCACGAAATTAAGCATGAAGTTTTGGTTGCGCATCGTGAAAGGACTGGTCCACCAGAACTACAGAATCCTTGTGCCCCAGAATATGAACCAGTGGCCTTTAATTCAGGGGAAAAATCGGAAATTCCAAAGTTTAATTGTACTCAAAAATTGAGTACCCAGGGGCTTCAAGCTGATTTGTACTACGCAAATCCGGCTTGGAGGCCCACAAAGACCAGGCGACATAAACGCTATCTAGCCCAAAAAGGGACAGGTACACCACGATGTAGGAAAGGCCGATGGGTTAAGCTTTCTTCATGGTCAGGCCAGGATGGGAATAATTACCTTAAAGATATCAAAGGCAATCGTCGGAGGCATTGGAATTCATGGCATTTGGTAGATCTAAACAGCCTTGTTAAGGATAGTCTGCCAATTAACAAGGCAATTATGGACACATTTAATGATTGTATTGATGAAATGTCATCTCTGATTGAAGAGCGGGATAAAACTGAGTGGCAACAAGCAAAAGACACTAAAAAGGCTAAAAATATTTCATCAGGTACCTTTGTTTATTTTATGACGGATGAAAATAACAACGTGACAAGTATTGGGCGGCATTATCATTACCTGGAACAACAAGGAACTGTTGAAGATAAGGTGGAAAACGCGAATAGTCGTTTGGCGAGCCATTCAGGCGATCGGTGTGCTGTAAGTAATTTGGCTGGCTGGGCCAGTGATAGCGACGATCCTGGTATGAAAGGCCGTATCTGGGTTGAGATGGCTCTTGACCCTGGGGATCAAAACGTTCCTCTGGAATATAAGAACTTACGAATTCTCTCCTCACAACCACCCAAGGCTGCCTGTTTTTATCTTGAAAATGGTGATTATCAAGATCCCGCATCAAGGATCCGCGGGAGAAAATTCTATTGGCATGATCCTCAATGGGAAAAGCCCATGTGGGACAATAAAGACCTGCAACCAAATGAAAAAAGATGTGCGTTTGAAAATCCTGAGCCATTACAGAATCGTAAACAGTGGGTCAAAGCGGAACTGATCATGGCCAATGAACAAACCCCTGTGACATTTGATTTTACAATACGTCTCATGAATGCGACGTCAGATGAACTCAATCTGCTATTAACTTCTATGGTCGGGCTGTCTGCGATGGTAGATAATGGATTTATTTGTTCAGAAAATTTGACATCATGGTCTCATAAAATTGGACATGCCAGACCGTTTATAGGCTCTGGGATAATACGGATAAAAAAAGTTGAACAGGTTAAGTTCAATAAAGATACGTATTTACCGGAACTATCAACTCTTCCCAATAAAAAGATCCTTGATGATATAAAAGGGTGGCAGCAAAAGACCCTGAAAGGAAGTCATATTAAGATGATAGAAAGGGTGATGCATCCACAAGGAGCTTATGTGAAAGACGAATTGGGAAAAGGGATTCGGATTACGTATCCATATTTCAGAGACGCCGGATTATCATGGATTTCTCAAGATAGAAAAGACCACCCAAAAACTTTCGAGTGGTTCAGAAAAAACAAAACAGCAAAGAAAAAATTACCAAAACCTGAACCTGGCACCTCGCAAGCATTACCGGTAGACCCTTTTCTATAGAAAGCTAACAAAAGAACGCCATAGGTTAGGATTTGATTATGGGTAATTACGTACTTCTTGATGCCATGGGCATCCAATCATATATTTTTCAGACAAACACCCTTAAAATTATTTTGGGTGCAAGTTATTTGTTGGCGAATTGGCAGAAGGCATGTGAGCAGATGGTTGAAAAATCTGAAGGCCGTTTGTTCACCTCTGCGGGTGGCAATGTATTGGCTTGGTTCAATACAGAAGAGAAGGCCTTGGAATTTAAAAGTAAGGCGATTGAAAAATGTCCTCCGGGGCTGTCTATTGCCTGGGCAATTACAGATGATTCAGCAACAGATAGGGAGATCTGGAATATCCTGCAAAAAGAGATTGCCCGCTTTAAAGCAGGCGATCGTGATGCTATCGATTATCTCGAGCCCGTTTCACTAGCCCGTCCTGGTTGTCTTCATTGTGGAATAAGACCATCAGATGGAGGGGGAAAAATTGATAATCGCAAAATCTGTAGTACATGCCGAACATTATACGACAAAGGTGGAAACCTTGGACAACATAATTCAACAGCAAAAAAGAGTAGCATTGACAGGCTTTATGATCTCCCGGAAGAGCTTGGTTTGGGGGTGCTTGAATCCTACCCCGTTGATTTAAAAGAGATGGTAAAAAGGCCTGACAGCGATGTGGACGATCTGATGGCTGTGGTGGTCGTTGACCTCAACGACATGGGAAACCGGGTAAAACAGATTTTACTAGATGGTGATTTTAACCGGCTCAAAGATTTTTCGCAGCAACTGGAGACAGATTACTGCGACCTTTTTCGCCAGCAAATAACAGCAGTGGCAAAAGAAAAAAGCGGTGTTTCAGAAGAGATGTCCTTTATTCGGGTGAGGCCGCTTATGCTTGGAGGTGATGATGCGGTATTTGCCTTGCCAGCCCCACTATGGCCCCAATTTGTCACCGATGTTTTGAGACGCTTATCAGAAAAAGAGTATCCCGCCTGCGCAGGTGTTGTGGTTGCCAAACATAATTTTCCTATTAATCGATTGGTCATGATGGCTGAGGAACTGATAAAAAATGCAAAATCTCTTTGCAGGTACAGAGGGGAAAAATCCGCAATCGACTGGTATGTCCACCAGGAGAGCGCATTCACCAACCCTCTTGAGGTAAGGAAACGAAATTTTTATCATGCACAGGACTCAGCAAATATAGATTTTCAAGACTTCCATTCCATCTCAACGAGAAAACCATATGAACTTGGAGAATTTGAGGGGTTGCTTGCAAAGTCAGAAGAAATAATGGCTTTATCCAGCCGTAAAAAATATTCACTTTATCAGGCGTTGCGCCAGGGGCCTTTAAAGACGCGCCAGGTGTTAAAATACGTTTTTTTTCGAGATGAAACTGAAAAATTGGATAAATACTCAATTCTCTGGGAAGAGATTTCATCTCAGGATTCAGATTTCCCCTTATGGGAAAAAATGAAGGCTCAAAACGGCGATAATGAAACTTGTAGTGAAAATTACGAACTGTATCATAGCTGCTGGCCTGATATAATTGAATTAAGCTGGATGATTGAAGATCAGCAGAGACGCTAAGAACAAGGAGGAAAGATGCCTTACTGGATAATTGAATACAGTATTAACATTTTATCTGATTTCCATGTGGGTGAAGGCGTAACACTTGAGGGTGGCAACCGGCATGGCCTTAAATTGGATGAGACTGGACTTCCATATATGCCCGACACTCAGGTCCGTGGTCTTATCCGTTTGGGAGCAGAAAAGTTGAAAAACTGGCAGCCTCCCCTGAAAAGTTTGTTTGACGCCAATTTTGGAGAACCTGGGCTAAGACACCACAATATCTGGAGCTATACTTCAGCCAGGTTTCCATTTTGTTTTGGTGTCACGGGTTTTTCGGATGCAAACAATCTGGGCTTATTGACGAATCAAAGCCATATTAAGATCAACCCAATGGATGGAGTGGCGGAGAATTTATTCTCATATCAAAAGGCAGGCATTTCAGACGATTCCGATTACAATTTTTCGAAGTGGTATGGGAAAATATATTCTGTTGAGCCTGCCGAGTTCAGGGATGTGGCATTTATCATTGCGGCCATGCGGTCTGAAGACCGTATTGGCCATCGTCGTTCACGCGGGTATGGAAAGGTTAACTGGCAGCCCGTTTCAATAAAAAAATATACCGAGGGGAAAAAAGGTGATTCATCGCAAAAAATACCAGTGAGTTTGGCAAGTGTCTTTGATGAACTGGACAAACTGATTTCAAATACCAGAGGAACGGATTTATGAAGTTAAAAATAATAGAATTGTTTGTCTATCCGTTTGAAGATCTTCAGTGTGGATATGGTCGCCAGCAGGGAAATATCATGCCCTCACTTCCCTACATTCCTGGACGGGTTATTCGAGGTGGTTTGGCAGGATGGGCTGTTCGTAATGAATATCTTGCCGCTTCTGATCAGGAATTTAAAAAGATGTTTATATCAAATGGGCAGATGAAAGATATTTCGTTTCCGATATGCACACCTCACAGTTATCGACAGTCGCCGCTGTCTCTGTTTGAACTTAAAGGAATACCTGATAACCCGCACAGCAATGTAATCAAGATACCCGATATCGTTTTCACTGAAGATGATAAAGATATTGATGAAAAGTTAAATAACAATAGTTTAAACGGTCCTGTTGATTTCTTGAAAAGAGACCGGTGGCCATCCGAAATGGGGGCAACTCTACAACCGGCAACCGGTTGGATTGACCAATTCAACGGCTTCTATCGTGGAGCGTCACTGAAAATAACGTTACGTGCCGCCCATGATAACCAGACAGGCCGTGTGCTGGAAGAGGCGGGGTTATTTGCTGCGGAGGCAATGCCTAACGCATTGACCAATGAAGAACTGTATTATCAGGGAAGCCTTATAATAAATCAGGATCAACTGAAAAATCATCCCTTCGACAGGTTGATATGTTCTGATTTTCAAGTAGAGGATATGACGCGTACGGACTTGGAAAATACGGAGTTGGATCATTTGATTTTTATTGGGCGGCGGAAAATACCAGCAGCAATTTTCGCCACAGCGTCAGAAATAGATACTCAAAACGACTCGCTACCGTTTAAAACCGTTGAGACGATCAGTTTTACCAGTGACTGTGTGCCCACATCGGAAATTAAGCCCCATCAGGGAGGCACTGCGTTAGAGGTACTGTTTGCACCATATCAATTGAAAAAGAAGAAGAGTTTTTCCCGAAGTGGCGTAATTCACGGCTTTGATATTCATCAATCTGGGGGAGCGATTAAACCCTTGGCATCATTTGTTGCAGGAAGTTGTATCTATGTGGAGCATAAGGGTATTGGTGAATCTTCTCTTCGATCTCTTTGGGAAGATTCTTTACTTGGCACAGGAACTTATCAGCAGGATGGGCTTGGTCGTTTTGAGGTTAACTGGGACCTGCATGAAATTAATTAAGATTCCGGGGAGGACACATGTCTGAGTTAAAGACGCAAATAAGAGAGCTTTTTCGGGATGATGAAACTTTGAAGAAATACCTCGAAAAAAACAGCATAACGGGATATCGCCGATTCTGGAACCTTTTCCGTATAGATATCATGCGGTTAAAACCATCTGACTTACCGGATTATCTCGGACGTATTGATAGTTCGACGCGTTTGGCGGATCTTCCAGGTGGCTCTAAATTTGGAACTAATTTGAAAGAGAAACTTGAATACTTTCAGGACTCACTAAGTGACTCTAATATCCATAAAATAGTTGTTGAGGCATGTCTTGAAATGGATGCGTCATTAAAAAAAATCAAGAAAGCAGGAATGACGGACAACATGAAGGAACAGTTAGACGTCATTAAGAAAAAATTAGACGTATGGGATATGGGAACTTCAATAATGAGTAAGACATTTCGGATAATTGTTTTTACCCGTTTGCAATTACTGTCTCCTTTGCAAATTGGAAGTGGTGAAGAGAATCCATACTCGGATCAACCTGTTTTACGTGATTCCAGAGGTATTCCGTTTATTCCTGGAGGTACGCTGGCCGGCAGTTTCTCATCCGTATTGACAGAAGATCAAAAAACAGCCTGGATGGGGCAGCCGCTAGATCAGGGCAGTCCACCTAAGGTTTCTTCTTTTATCTTTGATGATGCTTATCCCCTGGAGGAACAGAGGTCAATACTTCAATATCCCGTGGAACAACGCTTCTTGAATACACTCATTCGCGATACTAATACAGGGAAGCCTGATCATCACTTTAGTGCGGAAGTATTACCGGTAGGGACACAGTTTTGCGTCGCTTGCCGGTGTGATGTGCATAGCGAAAAGGAGAAGGCAGAGATAAAAAAAGCGTTGGTCTCCTTTTTGTCACAAAACAGACGGCTGGGCAAATCTAAAAACAGTGGACTGGGATTGTGGAAATGTTCAAAATGGGCCTGCAATATTTTGAGTATGCATTGTCCCGATGACCTGAAAAAATGGGTTACGGATTTACATGGTTATGTTTGGAACGGATCATGGGATGATTTGGAGGCAAAGGGGTTCGAGATAGATGATATTACCCAGATTTCACCGTCGGAAGAGTGGCATGTCCAGTTAGATGTTGATGTTGATAGCGGATTACACTTATCGTCAGGTCCATCAGGATTACCTTTGAAAAAGATGTCTGATTTATCTCAAGCCAAAAGACCTGTTTTGGATGAAAGTGGTCAATGGAAAGAAAAAGAGTTTGTTGACTTTGGAAGTTCCATAAAGGGAAGAATACGCTCAGCAATGGAGATGGTCCTGCGGACATGGCTTTTGCAGTTTGCAACAATCTCTGCAAAGCCAAAGGATAAGGTTTGCCAGGCGGTGCCTCTTGATCCAACACAAAAGTCATCCTTGAAAGAACTGGCGGACTTTTTTGGACATACCGAAAAAAAGGGTAGTTTCCTTGTCGAAGAATGCCCCTGGAATGGTGAGCCAGAGGAAGAAAGACAAGACCATATCAAACTGGATGAATTTACGCAACAAACCTTGCGCGGCGCAAAATTCGATTTTGCGCCAATTCATAAGGGGGAGACAAAGGTTGTTATTATTTTGCCGTCGGGGGCGGAAGATTGGCAAAAATACCTTGTTTTTGGTGCATGTAAATTGCTGGCACTTAATATTCTGCCATGGGCAGGACATGGAAGTCGTGGCTATCTGGGGGCAAAAATTAAGTTTCCACAAGAAGCGGAAATTGAAAATAAATTAAAAACGTTTGACCATGAAGACTGGCTTCGGCAAATCGCTACGGAGATAAACAAGTGACACAAAAAAATGATATAGATAAAATTCTTATTTTTATGCCGGTTGGCACTTCAATAATTACCAATGGAAAGTCAAATTTTCTCAGCAACATAAAAAAATGTCAAAGAAAAAAGGACCAAAAAGGGATTGCTAAAACAGTTAATAACGTGGCTGAGCAGATTGGGAGGAAGAAATCAGTTGCTAAAGAATTCGAAAAACGCACCACGAAGAAAGGATCTGATGAAAACCCTGTTGAACTGTCAAGTCTCTGGGCTTTTTTCAATGAAGAAAAGATCAGGAAAGAGATCAAGTCAAAGGCTGTCTCTATAGTTTTACTCCATTCTCCGGGGCTGGGAAAAGAGTGCGCAAAAGGAGTTGAAAAATTAATTCGTAATAAAAATTATTTTTCGATAGAGAGAGGGAAAGGACTATCCATAGCGTTAGAAGAACTTGACAAGTTAGATCCTGATAATGCTGATGATTTCCCTCAGGCAATGGAACAATTGGCGGATGTTATAACTACTCAAATAGCTAACAATTCTGGCGCTGAAGTTTTTGTTAATATCAGTGGCGGGTATAAGGCATTGGGGCCCTATCTCACAATGATGGCCATGGCAATGGCAGGACGTGTCAAAATCTTTTACCTTTACGAGACATCACCTGGAATCTTGTTTCTGCCAGTTTATCCGATGGCCTTTGACCTGTTGGAATGGCGGGATACGCGATCGTTATTACGACCATTTTCTCTGGACAAGATTATTTCTGATAATCAAAAAGAACATTATCGGAGGGCGTTGAAAGGCTCCAAATTGTACAGTCTGATTGGGGAGAACTCACCTCATAAGCTTAATGCCATCGGTCATCTGATGAACGATCTTTATGAGCAGGGCATTGTGTCAAGATTTGGTAAGGGGTCTCTTTTGTTGGATAAGTTTAAAAATAAAACTTATGGTGATTATCTAGAAAAAGAATGTATCCCATTATGGCAGCATCTTTCGGTGGGCGATCATATTCCTGAAACCGTTGAACATGGCCGGGGGCATATTCAACGACTATTGGAGCTTTGTCAGCAACTGTTAGTCGTAACAGAGCCAGATCTTCATCTTTCAGATGAGCAGCTTTTTGTATTAGTTTGCGGCATCTGGCTTCATGATTTAGGGCACACAGGGGAGTATTTTACCTTTGAAGGTTCCAACGGCTTGGTTCAGGATAAAGATGATAAAAACTCTACAGAAAAATTCTTTGTTTATGGGGATCCAGAGAAGGTTCGAAGTTATCATAATTTTTTAACCTATGATTTAATACGAAGAGAGTGGGAAACACTATTTCCCAAGATAAATGAATATTCCAAGATAAATGAATATTCCAAGATAAATGAATATTCCAAGATAAATGAATATTCCAAGATAAATGAATATTTCGAGGATTCAGAAAAATTAATTCGAAGTATCCAACTGGTATGCCTTTATCATCGAAGAGCAATGCCGGTTAAAGGCCCAAAGGAGGGGAAAAAAGAAGAGTGCTGGAAAGTTTCGAAGGGTATAGATGACTTTTCTTCTAAGGATGACGTTATTGATGGCTTTTCTTTGGTCGCCTCACTTTTAAGGTTTCTGGATGGCGCCGATAATCAGAAAGAAAGAAGTGTAAGTAAAGAATATACCGAGGTCATGCGCTGGGTTTTAAAACGTCAGGAGGAATCTTTGGATATTTTGTTGAAAGAAAGAGAAGATTGTCGGCTAGAAGCTGAAAAAAAATTTAAAAAAACTGTAATAAAGCATTTTGAGACGCATCGTTCCGTCAACCATGTGTTTTTTCTTAAAGAAAATGAATCGGAAGTAGACCCTGGATATATTTATGGTGGGAAACAAGCAGAAAAATCCATTATTGTAGGAGCTTATTCCGTTGTTAATGAAGAAGAAGATACGTTGGGCAAAAATAATAAAAAAAACCGAGAAGATACTGCAGAAGATACTGCAAAGGGTATCGTTCAGCATTTCTATAAAGAATTTGAACTTGTTCAAGATTTTCTGCCATTTAGACTCTGTCTTTTTTTATTGGTACCGGAGAATGGTACATATAGGCGTCAACAAGTGAAGTAACCATGGCAAGACAAAGACCCGATCCAATCGTTTATCAACAGTTTCAAATCGGTCTGAAACACCTTTTCGGAGGGTACCAGCTCTGTGTTATCTGCTTTGTTATTTTGGCTTTGATCTGTTTAAATTTGTCTGGAAATGTTTTCTGGGTATGTTTAACAGATGGTCTCTCTTCGTTAAAGTGGATTCATTTTGCAATCCTTTTGGTGTTCGCTGCAACCATAATTTTGGGATTTTTTCTTGCCAGGCGGGCGGGTGAGGCGGTTGGAAATCTCTCTGTTCTCGAACTCGAACAGGTAGCCAGGTGCAGGGTGCTTATCGCTTTTTTAAGCTTTCCCGGTGAAAAAGATACGAAACTGATATCAGATTTGATTTCAGGATCTGTCCCTAGGGGAAAGCTTACCAATCTGCAATTTAGGGAAAAATTTAGTGGTGGCTGGCGAATGCTGCTGGAAGCAATCGCCTATCATTTGAACGAGAACCGTCTGGAGAAAGTGGTGATCTTGCCATCAACAAAAACGTTTGAGGAGGTGGATCAGCTAAAAGCCCTCTACTCTGCTATTAGTGATGATTCTGTAAAGATTATTCCTGCTGGTGATCTTTCAGGGAATTCAACGTGGGTCAATGGCGTAAATTATGAAAAAGCAACTGAACTTAGAAACTGCCTGCATGATGTTTACAACCAGCTGAGAAAAGAGGGATACATGACAGAGGATATCATTGTTGATATCACTTCGGGGCAAAAGGTCTGCTCATCCGTGGCAACGGCCATGAGCCTTGCCGCTGGCCGGCAGTTTCAATATATCAGCACCCATGACTACAAGGTTAAAACCTTTAATATCAGTTATCAGCCTGATGCGTATTAAGGGACTGGGCAAAAGCAAAAATGTCGATAGCGGAGTAACCGGCAAGGTTGCCAAACATGCAAAGGTCAAAAAAAGTGTTATGATGTCTTCAAATAAATATACCCGCAATTATTTGGAGGCAAAATGAAAAGACCAGATCAATATGCCAGAAAGATCCTGCTGGCCATTATCGGAAAAACCCCGCAGATTTTCACTGAGACCC
>PDWJ01004863.1_pt1 | contig 11488 bp, 7 predicted proteins | sample 1430881 | NCBI WGS metagenome assembly PDWJ01 (sample SAMN01162460, study PRJNA174530) | Oral metagenome, whole genome shotgun sequencing project. | biome: Marine environment; feature: Marine mammal; material: Swab sample of the gingival sulcus; isolation source: swab sample of gingival sulcus... | reverse complement strand
TACATAGCTTATGTAATCATCCGTAAAGTTAAGTGTGTCGTGAACCATCCAAATTATGGTAACGGTAGGCAGTAGTTCGCCGTAATCTTTTATTTTTTTTGTCTTGCCATCAGGTAAGGGAATGATTTTCTTTGGCATATCTTCTAATTGAAGTGCTGACCCAAGGGCATGATAAACATAAAACCTTTGTACAATATCGTGTTTATACCATTGCTGCATCTCTATAATAAATCGTTCATTTGCCGTTGTGCAATGAAAATCGAACTCAACGATTTGAGCATCATTGGTGATACTGTGTTTGCCGGGCAAAAATTCCAATTTCTCAATTTGAATATCCAAGAAGTCTTCAAGAAAACGGCGTGCAATGTCTAAATTGGAAAAAACTTTCTTGAAAAATCTATCGTAGTTTAAAGGTGCGAGATACATGGCTTTGTAATAGTTTAAATTATTTACTAAATGCAAAGATAATTTTTTTTGTTAATTGTAGAAATTTCGAGGTACTTTTCTTTCCTAATGGCACACAACACATGGATAGCCACAGTTATAGCAAGGCTTTATAACGAGCTGGCTTATTTTACTCCATTTATATGCGACAATTTATAGTGTAAATGGTATTATTTCTCAAAATCTATTTACAAAAGCCAAATGTACCTTAGAATCAATAAGTTTCAATGTTTTATCTTTCTCTTTGTTTAGCGCATAGGCAAAGTTAATGCGTCCGGCTTTTGTGCTTATTTCAACTCCAAAACCAAAGCCTTGTAAAAATTGCAGTTTGTTATTTTTATCGGAAATGAAGCCTGCATCGTAAAAAATATAGGTTGCGGCGTTTTTTTCATAAAGAAATCTAAATTCGCCCGAAATACGTGTTGATTTTTCAGTAAGAAATTGGTTTTCGTCAAAACCGCGCATACTTTTATAGCCACCAAACTTCAATACTTCATTCTCGCTCAGTTTGGCAGGGCTAAACAAGCTGTTATATTCTACTAATCCCCTGAATACAAAGCGTTTATACAAAGGGAGGTAGTAATCAAATACGAAATCAACTTTGTAGATATTTATTTTTTCTTTATCAACAATACGCAAGCCTGTTCCAAATAAAGTTCTTACACTATACCCTCGCGACGGGTTGAATAAGTAATCGTAGTGCTTGCTTTCGTATCCTATGTTCAATAAGCGATGTGAAGTATTTTGTAATGTTGTATTTTCTTGCGGATTAAAAACATTTGAACTGAAATAAGAGTAAGTAACAGGTATTTTATCATTGTTTGGAAGGAGATAAGCAAAGCCTGTTGCTATGTTCAAGTTCAAATAACTGCTGTCCGTTTTGTCCAATTCAAATCCGAACAGTGGTTCAAGGGGCAGTCCAAACAAATAGGGGTAGCTGAAATTAATATTAAGTTGTTGCGACCCTGCCGCTATGCGTTGCCAATGAAGTGAAATATTTTCGGAGTTTCCGAATAAGTTTTTGAAAGCCAAATCTACCTCGCCCGTTATTGTTAATTTATTATCATTTAATGAATCCGGCACAAAGCCTGCTACCCCGTTAAACATTCCGGCAGATTTATCTTTCAGATACAAATACACATCCGCTTTGTCATCTATAAATTCAATTAAAGGCGCTCTTGTTATTTCAAAATATTCTAACTCTTTTAGTTTATTTTCAACCTCCGAAACAAGACTTTCGTTATAGTTTTTATCCTTTTTTATATTTAAAAAATTTGTGATAAAATTATATGAGCTTTTTACGTTTCCCTTTATTTTTATATCGCCAAATTTTATGAATTTATTTTTAAAAATATCTATATTAAGACTTACTTGCTTTTCGTCAACGAACCGAATATGAGGCACTGCTTTGCAAAAAGGATAAGAGTTGTTTGCATAGTATTTTATTATTGCGTAATTAATTTTTTTTAAAAGCTCGGTACTAAATACTTTATTTACAATGTGTTTTTTATTTATACCGGCTCTTCTCAATTCTTTGGCAGACATTGAGGAGATGTTAATTTCAGCAATTTCATACTTGTTGCCCCTGTGAATAAAGCAGTTTACACGAGGCAAATCATACAAGATGCTATCTACCGAAGCCGCGAGGAAACCATTGTTAAATAAAGAATCTAAATAATTTGAATTATATGTTTCAAGCTGTTCTATACGGGGTATTCGTACGGTATCTGTAGCTTGTATTTCAGGAAAATTGTCGGTACAAAAATAATAAATAACAAAACCCTCTGAACGCGCTGAAAAACTCATAATACAGCACGCAATAAACATTAGTAACTTGTACGAAAATCTCAGCGAGTTAATATAGTTGTTTAATTTGTATAGTTTATATTGAATAACGCTTACAACTCGCGTGTAATTTTATCTAATTCGTCTTTAAATGATTGGGTATGGTCTACGTTTTGGCTGTCTTCTTCGTTTAATTTAACTGTAATGTCTTCTAATTGTTTCACATAAGTTACTTCGTGTTCCAAAGCATCGTTCAGTCTTTTATATTTTTCTTGCTCGCTCATAGCTTGCACGTAAGCCTCGCCTCCGTCGTCAAGTGCATTTAGTCTTGCTTCGTGCTGTCCGAGTATTGTTAAGCCTTGTGTACCTATTTTCATTGATTTAAATTCATCTAAAGCGGCAGTATATTTTTTTTCTAATTTTTCATACAGTTCCAATTCAGATTTTCGCAATTTTATGTGATTTGCATATCCGTTTACAATTTTTTCGCATCTTCCTGCTTTTTTCTCATCAACTTTTCCGGCATATTTTGATTTTATTGCTTCATATTCACCAAGAGCTTTTTCTTTATATTGTTCACGATAGAAAGTCATATTGCCATTAGGGAAATCTTCGGGATAGGTTTCAATGATTACCTGTGCCGACCAATCTTCCAATTCTGCAATTTTTTTGCTTACTTCACGTTTTCCTGTTTGAACTTTTGTTACTGATTCACGCAGTTTAGCAGACATTTCTTTAAATCGATTGTCTTCTGATTTTTCATCTTTTCTTTTAAAAATATTCCAAGCCATTTGATTGTATTTTATTTATTTTATTTTCAAAAATAATATTTTTTTGAATTTATCTAACACTTTATACAATATATTTTATTTTTTAACATATTTTTATGCTCAACAGTTCCTTAATTTAATTTTAAAAATTAAAGTTATAAAATGAATTTACAAAGAAAAAATCTAATAATAAAGAAATTACAAGGCACCAAAAACTTCACGTAAACCACTAATTACCAGGAAATTAACCCTAAAAACAACAGGCATTTAGACTTCTCTTTAAACCCGAATTTCATACTTTCAAAAGAAGCAAAAATTCGGGTTTATTTTTTTTAGAATGAAGGACAAGGTACAACTCCGTATCTTGGTTTCAAGTCTCTTAAATTTTTATTAAATTCATACACTAAAGAAACTTCATGCGCACCACCTGTATTGCCTAATAATTTTGATACTGTTATATCATAGCTGTAACCTATACGCAAATTTTTTGTTATTTTATAACCCAAAAGTACAATCAAGGCATCTATATTTTCAAAGCCTCCTCTCATTTTATCAACAACCGGTATTCCTCTAAACCATGCTCCGAGTACCAAAGGGTCTTTATCCCAGTAAGCTCCTATGTCTAACTGGTCATATCCGCCCTGATAACGATAATGTGCTGTAAATGTGAGGCTTTCAGGGTTACGGCTGTATCGTGTAATTCTATTTCTTCGTTTTTTATTTAATATAACTTTAAAACCTCCATATACTGAAAATTTCATTGGTATTCTGCTTTCTGCCTCTAATTTTAGTGCTTGGTCGGGACGCAAAAGGTGGTCTACGGTAAATCCTGCCCAGTACAAATCGGTATACCCCATTAAAGAGGCTGCAAAATCTAAATATCCTTTACTTGGTAAAGGCGGATATTCTGTTGTAGCACCGACTACCATGCCGTCATGCCTAATCATATCGCCAAATACTAATTTATGGAAGTCTAAGGTTCGTTGTGAATATTTAAAGTAAATACCCGGACGCAAGAACCATTCATTATTGAAGTTTCCTCTTTTTTCGCCTATTTTCAATTTATAGGAGTACATAAGTCCGGTTTCGGTGAGTGCTAAATTACCCGAACCGGCTTGGTCTCTAAATACCATTACGCCTACCCCACTCTTTGCCCGTGCAAAGTAATGGTCGAAAGCTGCCGAATAGGTAGTAAAAGTTCCTGCAACGGCAGGCCACTGGTCGCGCCAATTAAGCGAAAATCGACTGCCCGAAGTCAGTCCCGCAAAGGAAGGTCCTATAGTCATAGGGGTTGTATAGAACTGCGAATAATGCGAAATTTGTGCCTCTATCGTGCTTCCCTTGAGCATGAAAACAAATATGAATGCCAATACTGATATGTGCTTTTTCAATTTACCAAGCTTTTAATAATTTCAAATTATAATAAGAAAGCATGCTCTCTTATTTTTTACATCTTAAAATTTGACTTTAGCAGCGAGCTACTTCCAAGTCATTTTTTTTATAATAAGTTCTAAAAACACCTAACTCCAAGTTATTTGAAAATTTTAAAGCCTTAACAATAAAAAAAAAGGATACAAAAAAATATGATTTTCTTGTTTTAAAATTTCCCAAAACTCTGATTTATGAATTTTTAGATACCAACTTATATTTTACGTTTTACTTTTTATACAATTTAGAACGTAATTACTTTAATAAATATTATATTTTTCAGACTGTAATATTTTTTAAATAACAAATAAAGTACCAGAGTTAAGAATAATTTAATTTTTTATAGTTGCAAATAAAAATTTAGAGCTTCATCTATAAGTTTAAAGTCTATTTCGACTGTATCTGTCGGTTTTGCCCAATTTTCAATAAGCACACAACGTATTTTGCCGTCTATGTTTTTTTTATCATACTTCATAGCTTCTAACATAACTTTTCTATATTGTTTAACATCAGATAAAACGGGATAATATTTTGATATATCTTGTGTAATTTTCAATGATATTTTAAGCGGCAATTCTTTCACTTTGTGAGAAATAAAAGCTTCGCAAATCATACCTGCAGCAACGGCTTCACCATGTTTAAGTTGCTTATTACCAAAGCTATAAGCGGTTTCAAAGGCATGTCCAAAGGTATGTCCAAAATTTAAAGCTGCTCTTATGCCTTTATCCATAGGGTCTTGCTCTACATAACGCATTTTAACTGCGGTGTTTTTTCTCAAAAGTTCAACGGATAATCTAAATTCCGAATTTTTAATAACATTAAGTTCTTCTTTTAAATCGTCCCAGTATTGTTCGCCTGCCAACAAGGCATGTTTAAACATTTCGGCAACGCCATTAAAAAACTCACGCTCAGAAAGAGTTCGCATAAATTCAGGATATATAGCAATAATTTCAGGTGTGCCAAAAGTTCCTATTTGGTTTTTAAATCCTCCGAAATTAACCCCGTTCTTTCCACCTATCGCTGCATCGACCATAGCCAGTACCGTGGTAGGTATATTAATAAATGTAATACCTCTTTTGTAAAGTGATGCCACTAAACCACCCAAATCGGTAACTACACCGCCGCCCAAATTTATTAACAAAGATGATTTACGGTCTGCTTTATTCTTCATTAAAAAATCCAAAACGTCTTGTACCGTATCCATAGTTTTGTGTTCTTCGCCAACCGGCATTGTGAAAATTTCAACACCAAATTCTTCTACAAGATTTGAAAAAACAGGCAAACAACATCGTTCTGTGTTAAAGTCTGTTAATAAAAATATTTGCTTTTCAGCCCTGTTTTTCAAGAAGTTAAAAAGCTCTTGTTCTATATTTTCGGAATACAAAAGAAACATATTTCGGATACATAATTACTTACAACCAAAAATAAATATTATATTGCAAAACACAAACAGTTTTTAATTGAATTTTAATTTTTTATTTATTTTTGTAAAAAAAAAAAAGAAAATGGATTTTAATAACACAAAAAAAGCATTTATTACAAAAAGTGATCGCGATTTAAAATGGGCAAGTCGTCTGTTTTCGGTAATGGGAAGTCCTTTTATTCAAAAAACAGGACAAATATCTACCGACATAGCTTTAAAACTTCATTTACCGATAGAGGGTATTTTCAGACGAACGCTATTTAGACTTTTTGTAGGTGGCGAAACTCTTGAGAAATGTGCCGGCAGTGTAGAAGTACCGGCTAAATACAATGTAAATTCCATATTAGACTACTCTGTTGAGGGTAAAGAAGCGGATGCCGACATTGAAGCTGCGCTGAAAGAGACCTTACGTTCAATAAAAAATGCGGCAAACAATCCCAATATACCGTTTGCTGTGTTTAAACCGACCGCAATGGTACAATCTACCGTACTCGAAAAAACCGATACGGGTGCCGAGCTGAACGAAACAGAACAAAAGCAACTTGCAAAATTTAAAGAACGTATGGATATACTATGCAAAACAGCTTTTGAAGCCAATACACCAATACTAATAGATGCCGAAGATTCGTGGTATCAAAAAACCATAGACAATACCACGGAGGAGCTGATGAGTAAATACAACAAAGAAAAGGCAATAGTATACAACACTTGGCAAATGTATAGGCACGATAGGTTGGAATATCTGAAAAAAACTTATCAGAAAGCTGTTGAGGGCAATTACTTTGTGGGTGCAAAATTTGTTAGAGGCGCATATATGGAAAAAGAGCGCGAACGTGCAGCAGAACGCGGCTATGCCTCTCCTATACACCCCGATAAATCTGCTACTGATAAGGCTTTTAATGGTGCATTGGAATTTTCGGTAGAACATATTGACCGTATTTCAGTATTTTGCGGTACTCATAATGCCGACAGTGTAATACTTTTAACCAAATTAATTGAAAAATACAATCTACAAAAAAACGATAAACGGATATGGTTTTCGCAATTATACGGAATGAGCGACAATATTAGCTTCAATTTGGCTGCCGAGGGGTACAATGTGGCTAAATACGTGCCTTACGGTCCGGTTAGAGACGTGTTGCCTTACCTTATGCGTCGTGCAGAAGAGAATACCGCAGTAAAAGGACAAAGCAGCAGAGAACTTTCGCTTATAAGACAAGAAATAAAACGCAGGAAGCAAGCTAAAAAACAAACCATACGAGAAGCGTAAAAAAGCTACGTAAACCTCTGTAAAGCAAGACATTACAAATCAACACAACGTCTTGTTTTATAGGAGCTTGCGGGTGTTATGAACCACGCCGTCCTGCGAACACATAGAAATAGGGGATTGATTTTCTGTTGCATATTTTGGGTTAGAACAGGGCAAATAACACAGCTCCAATTGCAAGGTATATGAACAATCCAACAATGTCGTTGGCAGTGGTTATAAAGGGTCCCGTAGCTAATGCCGGATCTATTTTGTATTTGTTCAATACCAAAGGTACTAATGTTCCGAATACCGAAGCAAATAAAATTACCAAAAACAAGGCTATGCTTACGGTATAAGTCAATGCCTGCGAATTTCCGAAAGACAGGTTATAAAAAAATATAATTAAAGAAAGTACAAATCCATTCAATACGGCAACCGAAAGCTCCTTTATAACTTTAGTAAAAATACTATCTGAATTGAGCGAATTATTTGCCAGTGCTTGCACCACAATAGAGGACGATTGCACGCCTACATTTCCGCCCATGGCGGCAATTAGAGGTATAAAAAACGCCATAGCTGCATGTTCTTGCAGTTGCGCTTCGTACATTCCTATAACTAATGCACCGAAAATCCCCCCCGTAAGCCCTACCAACAACCAGGGGAGGCGGGCTTTTGTAATTTTCCAAATACTGTCGGAAGGTTCTATATCGTCGGAAATACCGGACACCATCTGGTAATCTTTTTCGGCTTCGTCGCGAAGGAAATCTACTATATCGTCAATTGTAATGCGCCCCACAAGACGATGCTTTAAATCTACAACAGGCAAAACAACCAGGTCGTATTTATCGGCAATGTTAGAGACATCAGCAGCATCCATATCAACTGATACCGAAACTACATCCGATTCATAAATATCGTGTATTTTTTTTGTCTTAGATGCCAGAAGTAATTTTTTTAAAGAAAGCGCACCTTTTAATATATTGTTGTCATCTACCACGTATACATAATATACTTCATCTACCTCTTCGGCTCGTTTTCGTATTTCTTCAATGGCATCATTAATGCCTGCATTCAAATTCACGGCTACATACTCTTTTCCCATTAAACCTCCGGCACTGTCTTCATCATATCGCATCAAATCGACAATATCGCCTGCTTGGTCTATATCTTGCACATACTCAAACACTTCCGCACGTTTCTTAGAAGAAATATCTGCCATAACATCAGCGGCATCGTCGGAATCCATAAAGTAAATAAACCTGTTTGCAATTACATCACTCGGAATTACCTTTAGGAAGCGCTCTCTGTCGTCGTCGTCTAATTCGGCTATTACATCGGCTGCTTTTTCGCCGTCAGAGATTTGTAAGAACAAAAACTTTGCTTGGTCAATAGTCAATTCATCGTACAAATCGGCAATGTCGGCGGCATGCAATTCGTCCATTAAACGTGATGCCGCTTTTTTGTCTTCTGCGTCTATTATTGCGGTTAATTCGTCAATATATTCTTTTGTTATTTCAAATTGCATAGTTTTTTTGTATTAAGCGCTTATAATGATTTCTATTACATAAATTAGGTTAAAAACAGTATTACCCACTATGTTTTTCTATTAATTTTTTGAAATGAAATCACTAAAAATTGCATTTGGTGGTTGAATCTACGGCCTACTTTTACATTAACTTTTCGCAGCGAATAATATTTTTTTGGAAATATACATTTTACTTGTATCATCATTCTTAGATTTATGGTATTACAATAAATATATAAAAATAACTATGGCATAAATCTAATAAAAACTAAATATAAAAACAAATCTTGTATGATTTTTTATCGTAATAGTTCGTTATTCGCTTGCTGTAAATGTCTTATAATTAGCAGTTTAAGTAATGGTTTTGTCGTATAGACTGTAATTTACTTACTACCAGTGTGTTAAACTTTCGGTTAGAGCTACTCAGAGAAATCTTTTTATTGATTTTTAACCGCAAAGAGCGCAAAGGACGCAAAGAGTATTTCGCAAAGAATATAAAAAATTAAGTCTTGTTGACTGATTTATGAAACATCAGACTTTCAATTACTTATGGGAGGGCTTCGCTGTTCTCAATTCTCAATTTTCAATTCATTATATCTAAGCCCCAAAATATAAAGGTAACCTCTAATTAAACCTTTAGAGATTACCTTGTTATAAAAAAAGCATTGCAAAGCACTATCTGTCAATGCTTTGCAAACTTAATGATTTATTGTTTAACAATTTGTTTATTTACAACACGTCCGTCTGACAATATGACTTGAACAACATAAATGCCTGAAGCAAGTTTGCTGATATTCATTCTGTTGTTGCTTAAATTAACATTCATTTGACTTCCAAGTACATTGAACAGTCTTGCAGAGTTAATTTCTCCTTTGAATATTAAAAAGTCTGATGCCGGATTTGGATAAATACTTACTGTGTTTTCAATATCTTCAACTCCTATTATTAATTGTACATCATACGAATTACGAGGATTGATTTTGTAGTGTCCATAGCCGTAGGTAACAACTCCGCTTACTGAGTATTTACTTCCTACATCTAATGACAAACCACTTTGATAATGATAATCAACATCATCGTTAATGCAAATTATATTATTGTTGTCATCGCGTCCGAAATATTCGTAATAGTTACTGTTCAAACTGTCAATCATTATTGTATTAATTTTTACAAATTGCCCTTCCCAAGGTTCTGCCAAGCTGTTATTTGCTTCTAAACTATAACTTAATTCAGCGCCATCAACTGAAACAGCTGTTACGGAATTGTCTGAACTGATTTCTGAAATAATCATAGGACTTACTAACTCTGTTAAGTCATTGAATATCTTCTTTTTACCTACCAATAAAAATTTATCACCTGTGTTAATTTCATCGCCTAAATTCTCATCGAAAACCAACAAACCATGTTTTGCCGCAGCTTCATCTTGAACCCAAACTTGATTGTATTCATCATCAGCCGTTACAACAACATCAAAAGTTGCATTATAATCGGAAATGATGGTGTCGGGAGCATTGGCGCTATTGGTATAGGATACGGGTAATACGCCTGCATAGAAAAGTACTTCTGTGGAATTTGCCATATCAACAATGGTATCTAATTCTAAATCAGAATTAAATTGAGAAGATGCACCTGTCAATTTAAGTGTTTTTTCGTTAAGTTCCGCATTGCTGAATGTAACTATTGTACCTTGTTTCAATTTATAATTGTTTGCATCAACCGATTCAGGAGCTTCATTATAAGTAACATAAATTGCATCAGCAGAAGAGTAAGCATTAACTATTTCTAAATCAATAGTTTGCTCCCCATGCCAGCCAAGTGTTGAATAGTTACCGAGACCTTTTACCTCCCATTGAGAATTATCGTTGTTTGTACCTGCCGAAGCAGCCCAATCCGTTGTGCCTATCGTTACTTCGGGGTATTTTCTTACAAGTGTGTTATTTTGGGTTGCGGCAGTTGAAGCGCCAACATTCCAAGCAGGGGTAGGCGCTTCTGTTTCAACACCAATTACATCAATTAACATATCATTGTAAAATAAACCTATGGCATCGTTTCCACCAAAGAAAACTACATTGCTGCCATTACTTCCGTTCGCATTACTTTCATAAGAAAGTGCGAGGTCGCTTTGAGAAATTATTGTTGCATCACTGGCATCAGAAGCTGTAATTACGTACACTTCACCTTCTGCCAAAATACCGGACAAAGGAAGTGTGTATCTTGTATCTATCACGTCATCTCTCATTCCCCAACCGTTGCCGTTGTATGATTGTTTTAAAGATAAAGAAGACATATCAAATTCGGTGTCTGTTCCATTATAAATCTCAATAGCTTTGTTATTACCTTCGCCTTCAATATATTCCGAAATAAATACATTCGGTACTATTGGAGCATCGCTTACAGTAATTGTTTTATTTTCGGAAGTTGTTAAAGTCATTCCTGTTGCAACGCTTGCCTTTATCTCAATAGTTTCTGTTACATCATAAGTCAGACCTCCCAAAGTAACTGAATTTTCTCCGTTAACAATAGTGCCCGTCAAAGTTCCGCCTAAAGTTCCGGTTCCTGTAACTAAACTTATTTCAACTTCTGTATCTTCGGTTACATTAACTTCTGTACCGTTATCATCTACCGAGTTTACAGTAATTTCAAATTCAGTATTTACATAAACTCCATCTGCGCTTGTGATAACAAGTTTAGTAGGAAGCGTTACTACATTTTCTTTAATATTAATATCATCAATTTGCCATGTTTTTCCATTAGTTGCTGTGCCGGTATATTTGAAAGCAAGATACGCAAAACCTCCTGCATAAGCGGAAAGGTCTATATCGCCGGAGAATACATCATTAAAACTACCTCCTGAAAGAGTTGCC
>PDWJ01004861.1_pt1 | contig 11493 bp, 6 predicted proteins | sample 1430881 | NCBI WGS metagenome assembly PDWJ01 (sample SAMN01162460, study PRJNA174530) | Oral metagenome, whole genome shotgun sequencing project. | biome: Marine environment; feature: Marine mammal; material: Swab sample of the gingival sulcus; isolation source: swab sample of gingival sulcus... | reverse complement strand
TGCCAAACCCGATGCGCAACTCATTATGGGGTTTAACAAAGCTACTAATGAGCATAGCTTTTTACGAGCTTTGGAAGATAAGACTTTGGTAGACAATTTAGCGTTTGTAAATGCGCCCAAAGGCTCTGCTTTTTATATGCCGGCCGGTAGGGTACATGCTTTAGGGCCGGGTTTGCTCATAGCCGAAATACAGCAGTCTTCTGATACCACCTACCGCATTTACGATTGGGATAGGGTAGAAGCCAATGGCAAAGCACGAGATTTGCATATAGATGCCTCGTTAGCTGCTATAGACTTTAGCTGTAACGAAGACGAGGTATTGATGCCATCCCAAACGCCTAATTGTAGCAATCCTTTGGTAGGAAGTCCTTATTTTACTACCTATCTTATCCGCTTGCAGCGTGCTATGGAAAAAGACTATAGTGATTTGGATAGTTTTGTGATATGGTTGGTTACATCAGGTAAATGCAGCTATACAGATGCCCAAGGCAATAAAGGACAATTGCAGGCAGGGCAAAGCTTATTACTGCCTGTCACCACACAGCAAATACAAGTTTTTCCTCTCAGCGGTAATTGTGAGTTGATAGAGGTGTATGTGGTAGAAGCAAAAAAATGACGTTCTTTGTAGTCAAATAAAAAATAAACTTATGAAGATATTTAAAATATTTCTTATTTCTTTTGTTCTTGTTGTTTTGTCGATGAGAGTAGTCGCTCAAACGCCTACATTTAAGTTTGCGGTAAAACTTAAGGATAAAAATGATACGCCTTATAGTGTAGACAATCCGGAAGCTTTTTTGTCGCAAAGGGCTATAGAGAGACGAGCTAGGTATGATATTGCTATTACAGAAGTAGATTTGCCTATAAATCCCGAATACATACAACAGGTATTAAGTGCAGCTGCTGATGCCACTTTGCATGTGCAACTTAAGTGGCTAAATACTATTGTGATAGCTGTAGATGATAGTAGTAGTATGGCTAATGTGCGTGCTTTGCCTATAGTTAGTGGTGTAAAAGAGGTATATAATGGCAATTTAATGAGTAAGACTCGTGATAAATTGGATTATAAAGTTAAACAAATTCAAGCTTCGGCTATAAACTCTAACAGAGCTTATGATTCTGCTTATTATGGTGGGTCTTGGACACAGGTACATCAGTTAAAATGTGAGGAATTACATAAACAAGGCTATACCGGACAAGGGATGTTGATAGCGATTTTAGATGCCGGGTTTGAAAATGTTGATTCATATCAAGCCTTTGCGCGTTTGCGAGATAATAATCAGATTAAAGGCACCTATAACTTTATACATCCCGGAGCAAGTGTGTATAGCAATACACATGGGCATGGTACTTCGGTCTTGAGTTGTATGGGAGGTTATGTGGAAGGAGCTTTGATAGGTACTGCACCTGATGCCGATTATTATCTAATCATGACAGAAGATGTGGAAAGTGAATTTTTGGTAGAAGAATATAATTGGGTAGCTGGGGTTGCTTTTGCTGATAGTATAGGTGCCGATGTTGTTAACTCTTCTTTGGGATATGTAGATTTTGACGACTTTACCCAAAACCATGTGTATTCAGATATGGATGGTGTAAGTGCTATTGCTACACAGGGTGCTAATTTAGCGGCTGAAAGAGGCATGATAGTAGTCAATTCTGCAGGTAATGATGGTGATAATCCTTGGGTACATATAGGTGTGCCTGCCGATGCTACTAAAGCCATAACTGTTGGGGCTGTAGATGAGTACGGTGTGATAGCTAGTTTTAGTTCTCGTGGCTTTTCTTGGAGCAACGATGTGAAACCTAATGTGGTAGCAAGAGGAGCGGGCACTTTTTTGTCTTCGGCATGGATAGATGAAATAGTGCAAAGCAGTGGTACTTCTTTTTCGTCTCCTGTAATGGCAGGGGCTATAGCCAGTTTGTGGTCTAAAGCACCACTTTTGAGTCCTGATTTAATAAAAAAAGTGGTAGAGGAGAGTGCCGATAGATACCAATCACCCGATACTGCATATGGCTATGGTATGCCTGATATGAATGCAGCCTTAGCTATTTTGGGTGTAGATGATAATAAAACAGAACAACAAGGTTTCACTTTGTACCCTAATCCGGCTCATGATTACATTGTGTTAAGTATGGATAAGAATCAAACAGTGGATGTCCATATTTTTAATATGCAAGGAGCGCAGGTGTATAGTGTAGCCACCAAAGCAAATCGACCTATTGATATTAAACATTTGCCTAAAGGAATGTATTTGTTGGAGGCGCAACATCAAGATAAAAGGTATGTGAAGAAGTTTGTGGTAATGTAGTTGGAAGTGGGAAGTTGGAAGAACGAAGACGGAAGGCCAAAGTAATTTGACAATGTGGTAATGAGTTAGAAGTTGGAAGACGAAAATAATTATTAATTTTTCATTGGCTACGCCGAACTTCGTTTCTTAATTTATTCTTCTATCACCTATCATTTATCACCTATCACCTATCACCTATCACCTATCACCTATCACCTATCACTCATTGCTCATGGCTAACAGCTAATCTAATAGTTTAAATTTATAAACATGTATAAAAAAGATAAAAGAGAAAAGAAAGATCGTAACCAAATGGTATTTGGTATTAGGGCGGTAATGGAAGCCATAGATAGTGGCAAAGAAATAGAAAAATTGATGGTGCAAAAGGGCTTACGAGGTGATTTGTATCATGATTTCTACCAATTGCTCAAAGAGCATCATATCTTTTTTCAACATGTGCCTGTGCAAGCGCTCAATCGTATCACACGCAAAAACCATCAGGGGGTAGTGGCGTTTCTCTCACCTATAAGTTATGCGGATTTAGAGGCGGAAATACCTGTGCTTTACGAGCAAGGTAAAACGCCTTTTGTATTGCTTTTGGATAGAGTAACCGATGTGCGTAATTTTGGAGCTATTGCTCGTACTGCTGAATGCAGTGGAGTAGATATTATAGTGATACCTTCTCGTGGGGCTGCTATTATCAACGAAGATGCTATAAAGACCTCGGCGGGTGCTTTGCATAAAATAAAAGTGGCTCGCGTGCCTAATATGAAAGAGAGCTTGGAATTTTTGAAACAGTCTGGTTTGCGCGTAATAGGGGTTTCTGAGCATGCACAAAAAGCTTATTATGACGAAAACATGAAAGAACCCTTGGCGCTTATGCTTGGGAGTGAAGAAGATGGTATATCTAAGGCTTATATGCCTTATTTTGATGCTTTTTGCAAAATTCCAATGGCAGGCACCATAGCCTCTCTTAATGTTTCTGTGGCAGGAGGTGTTATTATGTTTGAGGTTTTAAAGCAGCGGGCTGGTATGTAATTTAAGTAGTAAAGAGAGGGTTTATACAATGTTATTGTAAAGCAAAATCGTTGGTTTGTTTTTTTGTTAAAATTAAAAAACAATGTGCTGAGCTCAAGAAATATCGTATTTTTGCACAGATTTGAAATACACGTTGTTTTTTTGAATCAAATTTGTGTTATTTAAGATATGTAAATAATTGAATATAGATATGATGAAACGATTATTGTTATTTGTTTTTGTTGTTAATTTAACATTGGTTGCGCAAGCTCAGTATGAGTATTTTGTTGGTGGTCATGTTGGTGGTATCATGCCTACTATTCTTAACCAAGATGCGTGGGGTGCTCAAGAGTATGAATATCTTTTTAGTCCACAGCCGGAATTTGGTGTGGATCTTTCGGTTTTTCATGATGAAGAAATGCAGTTTTCTATAGGTTTTTGGAAAACGGTATTGGGGCAGGCGTATACTTCAAATTATAACAATCAAGATTGGAAAAGGCATGTGTGGTCAGATTATTTTCTTGTGCCATTTACAGTTAGAAAAATTTTAAGACGAGGAAATAAGTTAGATTGGTCAGGTGCTATTGGTTTTTTATGGGCAATTCGTCAAAATGCAGAGCAAGAATGGACATTGAATGGAGAGGCTATAACAAAGGAGCAAGATTATAGTATATGGCATAAACCTTATTGGATCTCAGATCCTAAAGTGGATGATAGATATGTTAAGAATGATTATATGTTATATCTTGATTTAGGGGTTCGAAGGCATTTGTCTACAGATATATATATAGATATATTGGCTTATGGTGCCTTAGGTGTTCGAGATATTAACGAGGAGCTATGGAGAATTGAAAATAAGTCTAAAAAGTATGGAGCTAGTCATAATGTGTTTGGGGGAATTAAATTATGTGTAGGTTTTAAGTTTGCTCAAACCGGTCGTTTCTTTTTGTTAGATAAGGTAAATTTATTTTAATTATATTGAGTGTATACTTTGTAAGTAAAAAAATGAATTATCAAGAGGTTTTAAATTGGATGTTTACGCAGTTGCCTGTGTATCAAAGAGAGGGTAAATCAGCTTATAAGGCCAATTTAGACAATACTTATGCCTTGATGAAGGTATTAAACCACCCTTATCGAACTTTTAAGAGTGTTCATATAGCCGGTACCAATGGTAAGGGATCGTGTGCACATATGTTAGCTTCAATATTTCAGGAGAAAGGTTATAAAACAGGGCTTTATACTTCTCCTCATCTTAAAGATTATAGAGAGCGTATTAAGATTAATGGGAAAGTCATTCCTGAAGGTTTTGTGATAGATTTTATTCAAAAATACCGTACTCATTTCGAAAAGATACAAGCCTCGTTTTTTGAGATGACAGTGGGTTTGGCGTTTGCTTATTTTGCAGAGCAAAAGGTAGATATTGCTATTATAGAAACTGGTCTTGGCGGCAGGTTGGATAGTACTAATATTATTACACCAATTTTATCTGTTATTACCAATATAGGTATGGATCATACCCAGTTTTTAGGTGCGTCTATGCAGGCTATAGCAACTGAAAAAGCAGGCATTATAAAGCAGAATATTCCGGTAATTATAGGTGAACATCAACAAGCTACAGATGATGTTTTTAAAGGTGTAGCAGAGCAAAAAGGAGCACCTATTACATTTGCTCAAGATGTTGTTGATATACAAAAAGAGGGTCAAAAGTATACAGTTTTGGTGAATAAAGGCTTGGAACAATCCTTGTCTTTTGATTTGCCATTATTGGGTAGCTATCAGCAACAAAATGTATGCACTGTTATAGCAGCAGCTTTGGCGATGCAAATTCCTCCTATATTTATAGAAAGAGGTTTGGAGAAGGTGTTGGATAATACAAATTTGCAAGGTCGTTGGCAGGTGCTACATGCACAACCATTATGTATAGCAGATACAGCACATAATAAAGAAGGGCTAACCTATGTAATGCAGCAGTTAAAAGCATTGAAATATAAGACATTGCATATCGTTTTGGCGGTGGTTAATGATAAGTCTTTACATGATATTTTGCCATTATTTCCTACAGATGCTGTATATTATTTTTCACAGGCCGATATACCCCGCGCTATGCCGGTGCAGGATTTGATGGCGGCTGCTCAAGGGTTTAATATGAGTGGTGAGTCCTTTGCTTCGGTAAAGCAGGCTTATAATTCTGCTTTGCAATCTGCTGATAACAAAGATGTTGTGTTTGTTGGAGGATCTACTTTTACAGTAGCTGAGGTTTTGTAGAATTGCAAAATTAACGGCATATACATATTATCTGATAAAATTGTATCTTTGCTCAAAATTAAATTCTAAATAGTTATATGTCTGTATTTTCTGATAATAAGCAGAGGCGCATTTGGTTGTTTAATGAAACGTATTTCTTTGTAGTGCTGATATTGCTTGTAAGTACTATGTTTGCCTATTTTACTAGGGGAGGTGTCGATATTAATAATGAATCTGATATAGTAAAATTAGTAGAAGAACGTTTGCATTCCGGTAAGCAGTTTGTAGAGCATTCAATGGTAGAACTAGAAGAGGAATTTCTAGTAGGGGGGAAGGAAGCTTTCATTTCTCAAGCCATAAAAATAGAAGAAAAATATCCTGAAAGTTTTGCTTTCTTTTTGTATAAAGAGGGACAATTGATAGCATGGTCAACTAATAATATCCCCATATCTGAGCAACTAAAGGATATTAGTGATAATGTTTCTCAGCAAATAGGTGCAAATAGGTGTTTGGTATACAAAAGGTCACTAAAAGCATATACAATAATAGGCTTGCAACTTATCAGTAAAGAATATCTATGGCAGAATGAGATTTTACAGAATGTTATGTCTCCATATTTTGGAGTCTTCAATAGAGTTTTCTTTTCTGTAAAGGGGGGGATAGAAATACAAGTGCCTGATGGAAAAGGAGTGTTTTATGTGCAAGAAAATTCTTTAGGAAAAGTACAAACAGGTATTTGGTCTTTCATACTTTTTAGTCTTGCTTTTTTGTTTTATGCTTTGTTATTACATCTAATTATTAGAAGGTTGCATCTTAAAAGGTTAATTTATAGAAATATTTTGTTTTTTTGGGGCTTGGTATTGTGGTATGTGATTCATTATTGGTTAGGTTTGCCACAGGATGTATTTAGAACAGAGATGTTTTCTCCAAGTCTATATGCCAGTTCCTTATTTATAGATAATTTAGGGCATTTGTTTTTTGGCTCTTATATTCTTTTTATTAGCTTCTTATATTTTTATTTACAAAATTCTAAATATCATAAGCCTTCAGTTCCGGTTGTGTATTTTAATTTTATCGTGATTTATACATCTTTTACCGGTATTATGAAAATAGTGTTGGATTTGATAAACAATTCTCAAATTAATCTTAATCTATATAAATTGGGAGTGTTAGATTTGTATAGTTATATGGGAGTGTCTATTATCTTCTTTTTACAGTTAGCTTGGATTGTCCTTTCTTACAGATTAATCAAGTGGAGTAAGCGAGCCTTAAGTTTTAATACACTACACTTTTTATTAGCCAGTTTATTATCTTTGGGAATTAATTATTTTATACGTATTGATATTTCTTCATTTATTATTTTTAATCTTATCATAGTTATATTTGTTGTTTTCTGGTATTATTTCTGCAAAATAGATATTAAGCGTAGATATGTATTGGAGATATTTTTTTATTTGGTGCTGCTTAGCGGTGTAAGTTATTGGTTTTTAAATAAGTACTATGATAAAAAAGAAAAAGATTTAAGAAGAAATCAGGCTTTGACATGGGAGTCAAAAAATGATCCGTTTTTAGAAGAGCGTTTTATAGCTTTGTATCCGTCTATACAGGAGAGTTTTGCTTCTTATGCAAAGAAACACAATGCTTTAGGTGTACAAATTCAAGATAGTGTGCGTATGAATCGTATTATAAAGCCTTTTTTCAAAAGGTTTTTACCGTATTACGATATACATGTGCAATATTTGCTTGATGTGAAAGATACCGGGCAGGTTGTAGATAATAATTTTAGAAGGTATGGTTCTATTATGGATAGGCGTTTGGAAAATGCTGAGGATATAATAGCAGAGGATACTTTGTATTTATTGCATGGTGATTTGAAATATAAAAATTATCTGGGGCGTGTCCTTATAGATAAAAAAGAGCAGCAAGAGCAAGTATTTGCATATATTGATTTTGTATCTAAGCCACAGGTAAAAGAGTTAGGTTTACCTGCTTTGCTTCAAAACAATAGTTATGCTAAGCTCAAGGCTTTGAATCAGTATTCTTATGCTATTTATACTAATGGATATCTTGTAGAGCAAGCGGGTGCTTTCTCTTATCAAAATAGGCTGGAAGAGTATTATTTGCTCGATGGATTCTCGGATGGATTTTATTATTCCAATGGATATTCTCATTATTATTATAGGGCTTCGAAAGCTAACACTTTGGTCTTAAGTTTGCCTATGCCTTCATTCTTTGATCATCTTTCTGCTTTTGCATTTACATTAATGTGGTTTATTGTTTTAAGTGTAGTTATTTATAGTATTTTATTTAATAGGATTTGGCTGGCATATTTTTCTAGTTTTCAAGGTCAATTGCAATATGCTATTTTGGGCTTACTTATCTTTTCATTTATACCTATAGGGGCTATGAGTTTGTATAATATTTATGAACTTAATGATGATAAAAATAAGAAGTTAATAAGTGAGAAGGCGGTAATGATATTTAATATATTGAAAAATAGAGATGTAGATATTGATTTGAAGAATTTATATGAATTTTTTCATACAGATGTCATATTATATGATAAAACAGGAAAACTAATGGTAAGTACACGGCCCGAAGTTTTTGAATTTGGTTTGTTGGCATCCTTTATTAATCCAAGAGCTTTGTATCAAACCCAATGGGGCAATAGTCAAAATATCAATATTCAAGAAGAACATATAGGTAAGCAAATGTATTACTCTTGTTATATCCTTTTTGAGCTGGCAAGTACAAATGAACAGGTATATCTTAATATGCCTTATTTTGCGAAACAAAATGAGATAGAAGATGAGATATCGAATTTTGCACAAGCTTTTTTGAATGTGTATTTGTTTCTACTCATTTTTGCAATTATTATAGGAATGTTGGTTAGTCGTATGCTGAGTCGTCCTATTGAAATGATAAAGGATAAAATAAAGCAAGTAAGTTTGCATCATGCCAATGAGAAAATAGAATGGAATAGAGATGATGAATTGTTGGGTTTAGTACAAGAATATAATAGAATGGTAGATGAGTTGAGTGTAAGTGCTGCTAAATTGGCTGAGTCGGAACGTAATGCAGCATGGCGAGAGATGGCACAGCAGGTAGCACATGAGATAAAAAATCCCTTGACCCCTATGAAACTTAATGTGCAGTTTTTGCAAAGAGCATGGGAAAATAAAGCCGAAGATTTTGACCAAAAAATGCAAAATATAACCCAAGCTTTGGAAGAACAAATAGATGTGCTTACCCATATTGCCAGTCAATTTAGTACTTATGCAGCTATTACATCGGTTAATATTCAAAGAGTAGATATAAAGCATTTGATAGAGAATGTTTTGGAGGTTTTTAAATCAGCAAAAAATATTAAATTTACATTTGAGAGTAATGTAAAGTCAAGTTGTGTGATAGCAGATAAAGCACAAATGATAAGGGTATTTAATAATCTTTATAAAAATAGTATACAAGCCATAGGTAATGAAAAGCAGGGTCTTATTCAAACTAAGATGTACCATTTTCACAATAAAGTATTTGTAGAGATTAAGGATAATGGGTGTGGCATTAAACCCGAGCAGTTTGAATATATTTTTCAACCTCATTTTACAACTAAAACTACGGGTACCGGACTAGGATTAGCTTTGGTTAAAAAAATGGTGGAAACAGCAGGTGGTACTATTAATATGACTTCTGTTCCAGATGTTTATACTAAGGTAACTATAGGATTGCCTTTATGTGGTAATGAAGAGACATAAATCGATATGATAATTTATCATTCACAATTATTTCTTGTATTTTTGCCGCATCAAACAAATCAATAAGAATGGGGCGTAGAAAAAGAAGAAGTTACCCTCGCTTAGAGCGTATAACAATAGAAAAAATGGCTGCCGAGGGCAAGGCTTTGGCGCGTGTAGATAACAAAGCACTGTTTGTGCCCTTTGCCGTGCCCGGTGATGTGGTAGATGTACAGGTAACTCGAAGCAAGTCTTCTTTTATGGAAGGCAAGGTGGTAGAGTATCATCAGTTGTCGCCGTTTAGGATAGACCCCAAATGCGAGCATTTTGGCGAGTGTGGCGGTTGCAAATGGCAAATGTTGCCTTACGAAACTCAGCTTCAAGCCAAGCAACAGCAGGTAGAAGACCAGCTCCGGCATCTAGGCGATTTCGAGTTTCCACCTCTCAAAAATATTATCCCTTCTCCCAATATTTATTTTTATCGTAATAAGTTGGAGTTTACTTTCTCTAATAAAAAATGGTTGACCACTTATTCCAAAGATATAGATTTTAAGGATAGAAATATGAATGCTTTGGGCTTTCACAAGCCTGGTATGTTTGATAGAATATTGGATATAGACAACTGCTATTTGCAAGCAGAACCTTCCAATTCTATTCGTTTGGCTATAAGAGAATATGCACACAAACATCAGTTGAGTTTCTACGATGTAAAAGAACATAAAGGCTTTTTGCGCAATTTGATTATTCGCACTGCCTCTACAGGCGATATTATGCTTATTTTGGTAATAGGCGAAAACCAACCCGACGATTTGTTCGACTTGTTGAGCTATGTTTCGGAACATTTCCCGCAACTCACCTCGGTAATGTATGTGCTCAATCAAAAGAAAAACGATACCATCAACGATTTGGAGGTGCAACTGTTCAAAGGCAAGCCCTATATTATGGAAAAGATGGGTAAGGTACAGTTTAGAGTAGGTCCTGTGTCGTTTTATCAAACCAATAGTGAGCAAGCCCATACCATGTACAAAAAAGCACGCAAATGGGCAAAACTCACTGGCGAAGAATTGGTGTATGATTTGTATACCGGAACGGGTACTATTGCCAATTTTGTAGCGCATAAAGCGGCTAGAGTAATTGGCATAGAATATGTGCCCGAAGCTATAGAAGATGCCAAGCGCAACTCCGAAATCAATGGTATAGACAATACCGAGTTTTATGCTGGCGATATGGCCAAAATACTCACGGCAGAATTTATAGCAGAGCACGGGCGTCCCGATGTGGTAATTACAGACCCACCGCGTGCCGGTATGCACGAGAAAGTAGTGCAACAGCTTTTGGCAGCAGCCCCCAAGCGCATTGTATATATCAGCTGCAATCCAGCCACTCAAGCGCGCGATATTACTTGGCTCCAAGAGGCTTATGAAGTAAAAAAAGTACAACCTATAGATATGTTTCCACACACACATCATATGGAAAATATAGTATTGCTAAAAAGAAAAAAGGCATGATATTGAATAGCACAAGGCAACGATTTTTAGAAGTGCTGAAAAGGTATGCTTTTGGCATATTTTTGTTTGCCACCTTGGTGTGGGGTATGTGGTCTTGTGCCAGTCCGGGGGCATTGGGTGGAGGTCCTAAAGATGAGGAGCCACCTAAATATCTTGGCGCCAATCCGCCACAATATGCCCGCAATGTAAGCAAAAGCAAGGCTGTCTTGTATTTCAACGAGTTTTTAAGCCTTCAAAAGCTTAATCAGCAACTGATAATATCGCCAAACATAGATGTGAAGCCCGATGTGCTGTTGAGAGGCAAAAAGCTCATTATCAAGCAAAACAAAAAAGCGACTTTATCTCCGAACACAACCTATACCTTTGCCTTTGGCAATGCTATTTGTGACTTGCACGAAAACAATCCCCTCCCCAATTTTCAGTATGTGTTTTCTACCGGGCCCGATATCGATACTTTGAGTATTAGAGGCAGCATAGCCGATGCTTTTACTTTAGAACCTAAGCAAGAGGTATTGGTAGGTTTATACCGCCAACAGCCCAACGATAGTGTATCTTTAGACAGTTTACCTTTGGTGCAACCACCTTATTACTTGGCTCGTGCCAACGACAAAGGCGAATTTCAGTTAAACAATCTCTCGGATGGTAAATACTTGTTGTTTGCCCTGGACGATAAGAATGGTAATAAGTATTATGATTTGCCTAGTGAGA
>PDWJ01004858.1_pt1 | contig 11497 bp, 10 predicted proteins | sample 1430881 | NCBI WGS metagenome assembly PDWJ01 (sample SAMN01162460, study PRJNA174530) | Oral metagenome, whole genome shotgun sequencing project. | biome: Marine environment; feature: Marine mammal; material: Swab sample of the gingival sulcus; isolation source: swab sample of gingival sulcus... | reverse complement strand
CGGGCCGGGAACTCACGAACACCAGCAAGTACCGCCAATTTTCCCACATCTGCCATAACCTCATCTTGAGTGGTGGTAATGCGATGAAATTTTTCAAAAAGCTGCTGAAATTCCGCTAAGGTTTTTCCCTTAACCATATCCGTCATCAATGAAGCTGAAGCTTTAGAAATGGCACAACCGTCACCAATAAATGTTACCTTTTCAATCACATTTCCTTCTACATTCACAAATACGCGCAATCTATCACCGCATAAGGGGTTATGGCCATTGGCCGCATGGGTGTAAGGATCCAATACCCCAAAATTACGTGGTTTTTTACTATGATCTAAAATAACTTCTTGATATAACGATTTCAAATGTTGCATTTAACGCCCTTGGTTACAAAATACTTTTTTGACTGATAGCGCTGAAATCTCATTTATTCATTTCTAATTGGGTTAGGCAAATAGCGCTTGGGTAGCTTGCACTGCTTCGATTAGCTTATCTACATCAGCCATATGATTATACGCGGCAAAAGTTGCCCGAATGGTCGCTGAAATTTGAAAAAAATGCATTACCGGCTCCGCACAGTGATGCCCGACTCTTACAGCGACACCATATTGATCGAAAATTGTCCCGGCATCATGCGGATGAATATCGTCCAATGTAAAAGAAATAACGGCTGCTTTATGAGAGGCTGTTCCAATGATATTAACCCCGGCCATTGATGCCAACGCCATTTGTGCTTTGGCTCGCAATTTTTCTTCATGCGCAGCAATTGATTTAAGTCCAACCGTATTGACCCAATCAATCGCTGCCCCCAAACCAATCACCTCGACGATAGGCGGTGTTCCCGCCTCAAACTTAACCGGTGGTGGTGCATATTCGGTATGCACGAAACTAACACTTACAATCATATCCCCTCCGCCCTGATAAACGGGCATTTCTGCCAGTAAATCATAGCGCCCATATAAAACACCGATGCCCGTTGGCCCATACAGTTTATGTCCGGAAAAAATATAAAAATCACAATCTAACGCCTGAACGTCGACGGGCATATGTGCTACCGCCTGTGCCCCGTCAACTATGGTCAATATGTTTTTACTTTTGGCAACACCAATCAAGTGCTTAATATCATTAATAGTACCTAAGATATTGGAGACATGTGCCATGGCAAAAATCTTCACCCCATCGAGTAATGCGTTTAGATCATCAAGAATCAGCTCTCCTTTTTCATTCATCGGCACCACGACTAACTCCGCCTGATAGCGCTGACATACAATCTGCCATGGAACAATATTGGCATGGTGTTCCATCGCGGTGATTAATATTTTATCGCCTGGTTGAATACACCAATAACTCAGGCTGGAGGCCAGTAAATTGATCGCTTCGGTGGCGGATTTGGTGAAAACAATTTCCTCAGGACGTGCCGCATGCAAAAATTCGGCCACTTGCGCACGCACTCGCTCATAATCCATGGTTAACTGTTGTGATAAATAATGTACCCCGCGATGGATATTACTATAATCCTCACGCATACATTTACTCATCGCAGTTATCACAGCCTCTGGCTTTTGCATGCTCGCCCCACTATCTAAATAAACCAAGCGCTGTCCATACACTTGGCGATTTAATATCGGGAAATCATCTACTACGTTAAGCATATCAAAGCTCCTTATCCATCCACACTTGCGAAATCGCCTCTTGTAATGGCGCAACCAAAGCCGGATGGGAAACAACCACCGCTTCATGCAAAAAACTCAACACCAAAATGCGCTGCGCATCATCCGCACTAATCCCGCGGCTTTGTAAATAAAACAGCGCATCAGGATCAAGGAAACCAACGGTCGAACCATGTGCACATTGCACATCATCAGCATAAATTTCTAAACGCGGTACGCTATGCGACTTTGCCTCCGGCGACAATAAAATATAGCGGCTATCTTGCTTGGCGTCTGTTCTTTGTGCACCTTCTGATACATAAATCAACCCGTCAAAAATGCCAAAACTCTTATCGGCCAGCGCCCCCCGTACAACTTGCCGGCTTTCACTAGCCTCACTATGATGATTAATCGTTACATGATAATCGCCTATTTCATTACCGCGCAAATCCTGCACGCCACCAAAAGAAAAATAAGCGTTATCACCCAGCATCTGAGCATTAATATCCATTCTAATTAATGCACCATTGTGTTGAACAGCACTAATATTAACCTCACTATCCTGATGCTGTTCACACGACAAAAAAGCCAACTGTGGAGACTTAGCCCCACCCGTCAACCACACAGCACCATCAACTTTCGCCTTTTTGTGCACGTCAAGGTGTATAACTGGTATTTGGCCCCCATCATCACCACAACGGTAATCAAACCAAAATGCTGCCACCGCCTCCTCTTCAACAATCAAATTAATGCGTGAAAATTGTAACGCTTGCTGCATTTGATCAATATCAAGGGCAATTAACTCCGCCGGCTGGCTACCTTTTGCCACCCGAATAGTCAATACCTCTTCCAGCAATGCCACATTCAATCCGGCAAAAGGCGCATCTTTTAATGCCAACAACCGTGCATCAAAATCATCTCGGGACGAAAAGCCCTCTTCCACCTCTGCAGGCAGACTAAACTGATAATCCGCGCTATCAAAAGCCCAGTTTTTACTTCGTAAAGCTGTTAACGGCGTCCAGCGCCAGGCCTCGATTTGATTAAGCGCTCCGTAAGTCCGCCAATAATCAAGAGCATGTTGAGCCACTTTATCAAGCGCCGAACTAGCAGAAAGTTGTTTAAATAAACTTTGTGTCATTACTAGCCCCTTGACACACCCGTATCTGCCCCAAGAAAATGTTGGTAGCCATGAGCTTCCAGATCAAGCGCTAAATTTTTATTGCCACTTTTAACAATCTTTCCATTGACTAAAACATGAACAAAATCCGGCTCAATATAATCTAACAGCCGCTGGTAGTGAGTGATGACCAAAAAACTCCGCTCTTGATTACGCAATTGATTGACACCCTCGGCAACCACCCGTAAGGCATCAATATCCAAACCCGAGTCAGTTTCATCCAACACTCCCAATGTCGGCTCAAGAACCGCCATTTGCAGAATTTCGTTGCGCTTTTTCTCACCACCGGAAAAACCGACATTCACCGCCCGAGTTAAAAATGTCTCGCTCATTTTTACCGTTTTCATTCGCGTCTGGAGCAGATCATAAAACTCCATCGCGTCAATTTCTTCCTTCCCCTGATAATGTCTTTTGGCATTGAGAGCCGCCTTGAGAAAATACATATTACTGACCCCGGGAATTTCTACCGGATATTGAAAAGCAAGAAATAAACCGGCACAGGCTCGTTCTTCTGGATCCATTTCAAGCAAGTCACGGCCTTGATAAATAATACTCCCTTCTGTCACTTTATACCCATCACGACCGGCAATCACATTAGCCAAAGTCGATTTACCCGAGCCATTCGGCCCCATGATTGCGTGCACTTCACCGGCAATAATTTCTAAATTAACGCCTTCCAATATTTTCTTACCGTCTTCTTCAATCTCAACGTGTAAATTTTCAATTTTTAACATAACTTATCCAACTTTTAACTACAATTTCTAGCGCTTAGCTTAGTCGTGGCAAACCGCCACTTTTTGACGTTACTTAATTCATTATTGACCGATAAATAAACCGAGCCATAATTAAATACTACTAACCCACACTGCCTTCTAACTTTAATTCGATAAGGCGCTGCGCCTCTACTGCAAACTCCATCGGTAATTCATTAAATACCTCTTTACAAAAGCCATTGACAATCAAATTCACCGCATCTTCCTCCGACAGCCCCCGTTGCCGACAATAAAATTTCTGATCTTCCCCTATTTTGGCGGTGGTAGCCTCATGCTCAACTTTAGCGCTTGGGTTTTGGGTTAATAAATAAGGAAATGTATGCGCACCGCATTTACTGCCAATCAACAATGAATCGCATTGGGAGAAATTGCGGGCATTGTCTGCACTGGATTGAATACGAACCAAACCACGATAAGCATTTTGCGCATAACCTAAAGAGATACCCTTGGAAATAATCGTTGATTTGGTGTTTTTCCCAATATGAATCATTTTTGAACCCGTATCCGCCTGCTGGCGATCCCGTGCCAATGCAACCGAATAAAATTCGCCCACCGAATCATCACCGCGCAAAATACAACTTGGATACTTCCAGGTAATCGCCGACCCTGTTTCCACTTGTGTCCATGAAATTTTCGCGCGATCACCGGCACAGATCCCACGTTTGGTCACAAAATTATAAACACCACCTAACCCATCTTCATCACCAGGATACCAGTTCTGCACGGTAGAATATTTCACCTCCGCATCCTCTAAGGCAATAATTTCAACCACCGCCGCATGTAACTGGTTTTCATCGCGTTGGGGCGCGGTACAACCTTCTAAATAACTGACGTAAGCGCCTTTGTCGGCAACAATCAAAGTACGCTCAAACTGCCCCGTATTTGCCGCATTAATACGAAAATACGTTGACAGCTCCATTGGACAGCGCACCCCTTCCGGGATATAACAAAATGAACCATCGGTAAAGACTGCTGCATTTAAAGCGGCAAAAAAATTATCTTTTGCCGAAACGACCGTCCCAAGATATTTTTTAATCAATTCGGGGTACTCTTGAACCGCTTCCGAAAACGAACAAAAAATAATTCCCTCCTCAGCTAGGCGCCCTTTAAAACTGGTAGCCACCGAAACCGAATCAAATACCGCATCAACAGCCACTCCGGCAAGTATCTCTCGCTCTTCTAATGGAATGCCTAATTTTTCATAAGTTCTCAACAGCTCTGGATCAACTTCATCCAGGCTTTTCGGCTTGCCTTCCTGAGATTTTGGTGCCGAATAATAAGAGATGGCTTGATAATCAAGCGGCTTAATATTTAGATGACCCCAATTTGGTTCGACCATTTTTAGCCAGGCTTCATAAGCTTTCAACCGCCACGCTAATAACCACTGCGGTTCATTTTTGATCGCTGAAACATGGCGAATAACCTCTTCATTTAATCCCGGAGGCAATGTATTTTGTTCAATGTCGGTTTCAAAACCGTATTGATACTTGGTTTCGGCGATATCTCGCAACTCTTTATTTCTCATGAAGATTCCCTGTCATAGTTTTCTTGTAATAACATCACACTAATCGGCAGCTTGCATATCAGCTAAGGTTTTTTTCTCTAAAATAGCTTGAATATCATCATTTAACTGATGTAAGAAAGGACTAATACGGCAATTCTGAGCCAGCACACAAGATTTATCATCACCAATACAATTGACCAGCTCCGGTGCACCCTCCATTGCTTTAATAACCTCAAAAATCGAAACAGACAATGCCACCCTCTTTAAAGCATAACCGCCATAAGCGCCGCGTGTTGACGATAAAATATTCTGCTTGACCAACTGTTTTAATACTTTGCCGGTCATCGGCAAGGCAATACCCGTTTGCCGGGCCAGCTCGGTCGCGTTTTGCGGTTTATCTGGCTGGCCTGATAAAACACTTAGTAACAAGAGGGCATATTCACTTTCTTTTGTGATTCTCAGCATCGATTACCAAATTAGAACTAAAAAGGTACTCTATAATTTTTGTCGCAATGATTCAAGTTAACTTTATCAATTTTATTAAATCTACAGGCGAATATGTTTAATTATTTTTATTAAATAAGAATCATTCTCGCTCTCAAAATAACGAACACATTCATAATGATATGCGGCTTTAAGCAAATAATCTTCTGTTTGCTCTGGAAATTCTTTAGCAATACGCCTGAAAAATTTTGCCACACTTTCTGCATTCCGTCGCTCATATCCTTGTTTGGCCAGACGCTTCATTAATTTTTGCAGCGCTTTTTGTAATGGGGTAAGCCGTATCAGTTTTTGGCGTTGCCACCAAAAAAAATACCAACCAGACAATATCCAAACGCTAAGAATAATCACCATCATCGAAATGATTTTGCCTAACCTCCCTAACGCCGAACCGGCAAAAAAACTCTCTTGCTTATTGCGATTAAGCTCAATAACCCAATCCTGCCAAAAAGCTTGGGTAAAAGCGATCACATTACGTGCCCAGGCAAAAGCACCCAAGCGCTCAGCAAAGCGCGAACTCAAGGCTCTTCTATCACTGCCAGTTAAAAAATCGCTACTTAAACGTGCTTGCAAAATACGCTCAGGCGCTACTGCGGCCGTTGGATCAACCCTTACCCAACCTAAATCGTCAAACCAGATTTCCACCCAGGCATGAGCTGACTCTTCACGGACTAACCAATCACCATTTAGTGGATTTAGTTCACCACCCTGATAGCCGAGAATCACTCGGGCAGGAATATTAATACTGCGTGCTGCTTGTGCCATAGCGCTGGCGTAGTGCTCACAAAAACCTATACGACCACCATCAAATAAAAATGTCTCAACATCTCCCGCCCCTGGTAGCGGATCTAAAGAATAATAAAACTCTTCTTCACGCAAATATTGCAAAAATCCTTGCACAAATCCTTGCGTTGTTTGCCCATTATCTCGCCAAATTTGTGTGGCTAAAGCCTGTGTTTTCGGAATCGATTTAGGCAGTTGCAAAGCCACCCGGCGTTCGTCTCTCGTAATATCACTTATCCGGTAATCCAGCGCAGAGACCAGCGAATAATGCTGCATTCCTTTTAAACTCGCCGGCAGACGCAATTGGTAAGCGCTGCCCATTTGTATTTCTTTAGGATAATCCATAGGTAAATCAAGGGCTAACAACCAATCCAAATCATCGTTAGCTATCATTACCTCATAGACGACTTCGCTACCTTCCCGATAACGCATTGTTTTCGGCGCTTCTGTAAAATTACGTGCCCATTGCCGCCAGTTCTGACCATCAAAAAACCATAATACCGGCCCGCGCCAATATAATTTCTCCGCTGCAGGAACTTGGCCATCTGCAAACTTTACCCGAAAGGCAATATCATTAGATTGCGCCAAAAAACCAATATCACCCATACGCATTTCTTCTGGCAGCCCGGTAATATTTTGCGCCGCCGGACGTTGAATACCCCACAATGGATCAATTCGAGGGAAAAAGAAAAATAAGATAATGGCCAATGGCAATGACAAAATTAACAATTTTAAAATATCACCCCAACGCCCAAAACTAACTATCCGACTATGACGATGCTCGATACGCATTAACGCCCAAATGCTAACGCCTAAAACGATCACCGCATAAAGAAAAACAAGCATCGAAGTGCTATACATCAGAAATGCCAGTATTAGCAATATCGAGAGCAAAAATAATACTCGAAAATCACGATAGTTACGTGATTCTAGTAGCTTGGCGCAAGCCATCGCCGCCAATAAGGCTAAAAAACTATAGGTATAACCCTGACTGCGAAAATCAAAATATATTAACGCCGCAACCGCTGGTATAAATGGTACTAATAACCATAAAGCCACGCGCTGCCATTTAAAATACAAAGTCAGCCAGCGTAAAATAATAACAGCACTAAACAACAAACCATATGGAAAAGGGAAATACAGTAATAATGGCAACATCGCCAGCGTAAAGGCCAGCAGTATAGTTTGCCACTGAGACAGCTTTGGTTGTTGCTGGAAATCAGTCGCAGATATCCAGCGGATCATCGTAAAACCCTATATCTAATATCATATAATTTTATCAACATCTTCTATAACTGTTTAAGATTAAACAAAGCCAACGCTTGCAAACAATTCCTGCGATGAACTTCGCCCAGTCCTTGTTCAATCCGTTTTTGGGGCAATACTAATGTATAAGGAATATGTGCCTGCTCGGCCTCTAACACCCATTTTGTCAGCTGGGATAGACGTGACTCTTCATCTCCGGATAGTCCCTGATAGTCTAGCACCAGTGTTTGCGCTCCCTGTCCATGAAATACTTTCAATAATAACCCCTCGCCACGGCCAGCTTGTTTCCACGCCACCCGCGACAAAGAATCGCCCAAAACATACGCTTTCAATCCAGCAAATTCATCATCACCATAAATGGCTAATGCGTTTTCCGCCCCTTGCGACGGCACAACCTGATAAGGCAATGGCAAATCACCTTTAGGCGCCGGATATACCAGCAAGCGCTTTTTCAAATAAAACCATTGCCAACTGATAAAAAAACCAAGCGGTAATGTCGTAGAGACTTCTATATCACCAAGTTGATGCCAGCCCCGTATCAAGGTCGGCTCGCGCACGGCCACTTCGACTGTCGCATTGGCCTCAATCCCAGCCACCATAGACTGCCACCAGCTGTTTTTCACCTTAAATGCCGCTCGCTCACGCCCATTTAACTCACTAATGAGCAAATAAAAAACAGCATCCTCACCTAAAAATACGGCCGGGGAATCCACCACCTTGAACGCCAATCCTGCTAAATAACTGACCGTCAGACCAGCGCTTAACATCACCACCGTCGCCATTAAAAACGTTAACAGATACCCCAAATTCAACTGATGATTCGCCGACCAAATAAACATCACCACCAATACCGCAATCATCGCCAAACCGAAACGAGTTGGAAGAACAGGCATTTTGATGGCTTTGGCAAGAACAAACGTCTCATTAAAAACTTTTTGTCGTTTTAGCCAAAAATATTTTGCTTTGGCAACGATAAAATCAGATAAACTTGCCATTGCTTAAATAGGCACCGCGACTTGCCCTAAAATTGCCTTTAATACCTCCTCGTGAACACTGTGCTGCTGCGTTAAGCGCAAACGATGCCAGGCAATGGGCACAAATACTTTCTGAATATGCTCAGGCAACACGGCATTAGAATGGTGAACAAAAGCAAAAGCCTGAGCGGCGCTAATCATTGCCAAACCGGCTCTGGTTGACAACCCATGGGCAAAACGACCGTCCTGGCGGGTGTAGACTAACAGCTTTTGTACATATTCGGCTATCGCCGCTGAAACATGTATCTGGCGCACAGATTGCTGCAATAATAATATATCCGCCTCACCAAGAATGGCCTTGGCCTGAGTCAAACGGGATTCACGGGGATTGCCGGATAAAATCTCTATTTCACGTGAGGGAGAAGGATAGCCTAACGATAAGCGCATCATAAATCGATCTAGTTGTGATTCAGGTAAGATAAAAGTGCCAACCTGCTCTTGCGGATTTTGGGTGGCAATCACAAAAAAAGGCTTAGGCAGAGGGTATGTGGTATGCTCCACGGTCACTTGCCGCTCTTCCATTGCCTCTAACAATGCCGACTGACTTTTGGGCGAGGCACGATTGATTTCATCGGCCAATAATAGTTGCGTAAATACCGGACCTTCATAAAAAGTTAATTGTTGGCTTTGCGGATGAAATGCGGAAAAGCCAATCACATCCGCCGGCAACAGATCCGCGGTAAACTGAATGCGACGATAATCTAACCCCATCGTGGCGGCAAATGCTTTAGCCAGCGTGGTTTTACCTGCCCCAGGTAAATCTTCCAATAACACATGTCCTCGAGCCAGTAAACAGACCATGGCCAAAGTGATTTCATCTTTTTTCCCGATAATAATCCGATTTAACTGTTTGAGAGCCGTATGCAATTTAGTATCAGCAATGGCCAAGTTCTGTTTAAGCATGAGCAGTCCTTTATTTATTTTTACTTGAGTAGTGCTGGCGCATAGTCACTGGCTAACATATCAATACCCCAAGTGGTGAAATTTTCTGCAATCTCGGCATTATTCACCGTCCATACGCCTAATAGCAACCCATATGCCTTCGCTTTATCGACATACGCTTGATCCACAACCTTATAATTAACATCAATGCCACTAAACCCATAATTCCTGGCCTGTGCAAATACATCATCTTCTCTTGCTTCTTTTTCATCTAGAAGCCATAGACTCGTTAGCATAGGAATAGCCGTCATGACTTGCTTTAAGAGTTGCGGATTAAAACTCATAATAATGAGATTAATATCCTTACGTGCAACCTTTAAGGCAGCAATAATTGGTTCAATCTTAACCACCTCCGGTTTGATCTCTACCTGAATGGTTTTACTGGTTGGCATCGCTTGTAATACCGCCGCTAAAGTTGGTATACGCTGATCGGCAAATTGCGGCGATTTAAATGATCCTACATCAACTTTACTTAAATCAGCATAATCACTTTCGGCAATCACCAACGCCCGATCACCGCAACGCTCAGTGGTATAGTCATGATGAACAACAACCATATCATCTTGAGTAACCTGAATATCACATTCTATTCCATCGACATCATGCGCCCATGCTAGCGTAAATGCCGCCAGCGTATTTTCCGGCGCTATCGCCGATACTCCGCGGTGAGCTATCCATTTAGTCATTTAATTTATCCTTTTATACCATGTGATTACGATAATTCTTTACCTTGAAAACTGTCAATATGCGCACATACTGTGTTTATCAGTGCAGATGGTAACACTAAATCATGGGCAAGCACTAACGTCCGCGCTTTTAATGCATAAGGCCAATTTTGCGTTTTAACTGCATCCTTCTCCGTAATGATAATGTAGCATGACGAAGCAAAATCAGCCTCTTTCGGCGAAATCATGGCATGGTCAGGCAATGCCTTTGTTTGCGTGACAATTATTCCCAGCGCCGTTAAAGTCTGGAAAAAGCGCTCAGGACGAGCAATCGCCGTTAATCCGACATATTCATCATAATCGCCAAATCGGGTGATTGGCTGATAGTTTGTCTCCGTAAGCCTGCGCAGCCCCCCATTGATTTGTTCCAACACCCAAACCTTATTTTTATCCAAGTTATCAGGCAGAGCAAAATCACCCTGTCCATGCAATAAAACATTATCCACACCCATTAGCCGCCTTATTGGTTCACGCATCGGTCCGGCAGGTAATAAAAATCCATTGCCAAAGCCCATATCCCGGGCAATCACCACCCATTCCAAACTTCGCCCCAGCGCATAGTGCTGCAGCCCGTCATCACTGATAATTACTTGTACTTGCGCATACTGCTTAAATAGCGCTGCTACCGCCTCTGCACGTTTTTTACTTATAAATACAGGAACCTGACAACGCTGTTTTATCATTAACGTCTCATCACCCACCACTTTTGCCGAGCTATCTGAACAAACTTCGCAAGTTGTTTGAGCATTGCCGCCATAGCCGCGACTCACCACCCCAACCTGATAGCCATGCCGGGTTAAACATTGAGCTAGCGCCATCACCACTGGTGTTTTACCATTGCCGCCAACCGTAATATTACCAATCACAATCACCGGCACCGGAGCTTGATAATGCTTAAATACCCCTAAGCGGTATAGACGCCGTTTAAGAATCACCACCAGCCAGACAAAACAACTCACCGGCCATAATAACCAGGCCAGTAACGTTTGTCGCCGCCAAAAGACAGGAATATCGCTCATGATTGCTTTTTCTTAAAAGCCGCTTCCTCACCGCTACGCAAACGGCGGATATTCTCACGATGACGAAAAACTAGTAAAGCCACCATAAAAAGAATCATCATGGGCGTTAAGCGTTCTGAAATAAGAAAAAATG
>PDWJ01004857.1_pt1 | contig 11498 bp, 13 predicted proteins | sample 1430881 | NCBI WGS metagenome assembly PDWJ01 (sample SAMN01162460, study PRJNA174530) | Oral metagenome, whole genome shotgun sequencing project. | biome: Marine environment; feature: Marine mammal; material: Swab sample of the gingival sulcus; isolation source: swab sample of gingival sulcus... | reverse complement strand
TATTTTTTGTCATCACCTCAATTAATATATTCAGGCACAAAGTTAAAATTTTATTCAAAAGGACAAAAACCAGTTTATTCGCTATCAATGACCGCTAACATAGTATATACGCAAAAGTACACTTTTCATCAATACAATACACTAAAAAACAGAATTTTATTGAAAAATATTTTTCTATTGAAAAAGTCAAAAATTATTACTACATTTATACTATAAGTTTCTTTTCGGTTATAATCATATTAGCAAATCATCACTTTGGCATACCAATCCCGGTTTTCATCCTTAAAATGCTATTCCTCTTTTCGCTCTTTCATTCGTTTTGAACCTGCATACAGTGAATATTTTGAGAAGCGAGATTCTATAGGTCCATTAAACATAATAATTCTTTTTTCAGATTTTAAGCCAATCTTTTTAATTGCTTCTAAATTACCTGAAAGAATCCATGCTGTAAATCCCTGAAAATTATTCTTTAACGCATCTCCTATTTGCTTATAAAACTGATCAATATCGTCATTATCAAGCCTTTGGTCGTATGGCGGATTGGTGATAATCATTCCCTCATTAGAGGTTGGTTGCAATTTAAAAAAGTCTCTTCGTTTGATAGAAATATCTTTGTTAAGATGTGCATGCTTTGCATTTTCAATGGCAATTTTTACCATTTTTGAAGATTCATCAGACCCATAAATTTCACACTCCAATTCTTGAAAGTCATCTGAGGCATCTTGCACTACTTTCTGCCAAAGTTTTTCATCAAAATCTTTCCAGTTTTTAAACCCATACATTTCTCTGAAAAAACCGGTAGGAATGTGTTGGGCAATCATTGCTGCCTCAATAATAATGGTGCCGGAACCACACATGGGGTCGTAAAAATCTGTTTTTCCATCCCAACCACTCAATAATATCATACCTGCGGCCATTACTTCGTTGAGTGGTGCTGCTCCGGTTGCTTTTTTATACCCTCTTTTGTGGAGAGATTGCCCGGAACTATCCAATGAAATGGTTACATGGTCATTAGAGATGTGTAAATCCACACTCACATCCGGAAATTGCGGATTAACATACGGTCTTTTATAGCATTTTTTCCTAAATCGGTCAGCAATGGCATCTTTAAGCAACAATGAAGCGTATTTTGAATGGGTAAACAACGAATTATTAACTGTAGCATGGGTTGCAAATGTTTGGTTTACATCAAAAATATTTTCCCATGGAATAGCCAATGCTTTTTTATACAACTGCTTTTGCGAAGTGATTTTAAAATCTGTCAACGGACAAAGTATTCTTAACGCCGTTCGGGACAAGTAATTGGCTTTGTAGAGGGTTTCTTTTGTTCCTGAAAAAGTAACAATCCGATTTCCTGCTTTTACATTGGAAGCTCCATATTTTGTCAATTCATCTGCCAATACAGACTCTAAGCCAAGCATTGTCTTGGCAGCATATTGCGATAATTTCTCTTTTTTACCCATTCAGATTATTTCATTAGATTTTTCATAAAATCTTCATTGTTAATAATGTACCTCTTGTGTGTTCCTGTGCCAATTAATCCTTTTTCGTCATTTACATTTACCGAAAAAGTGATTTTATTGCCATTTTTCTCAACCACTTCAGCAACACACGTTACCGTATCGCCAATTGGTGTTGCTTTTACATGTTTTACATCCACACTAATACCTACTGTTCCAAAACCCTCTTCTATTGAGGGGATAATGGCATTCATACAGGTTTTTTCAATAAATGCAATCATTGCCGGTGTGGCATATACCTCCAACAATCCCGAACCATAAGTTTTAGCACTCTCATGAGGTTCAACAATATGTTTTTCAGTATGTTTTAATCCTATTTTTATTTCTTTTTTCATCTGTTTCTTTTTGGCTTTTGGCTATTAGTGTTTTTTCTTTCCATAGATTACTATGCAACTCAAACTCCAGTATTTATATTTGCTTATGCCTCAAATTTCACTATTTTTTTAGAAGTCCCTAAGTCAATTCAAAAAAATTATTGATTTCTAACAGAAAATTGTTTTTTGATTTATTCAAATTCATCATATTATAAAACGAATTATTAATTGATTTTTCAATCAATTTGTTATTCCGAATTTTCATTAGATGAGGAAACCCTTCATAATATTTGAGGTTGTAAAGTGCTTTAGAAATAGCATTTTCATCATATTCAGATTCTACTTTTCTTCCATTTAAGTATATGATTTCAATTTTATCACTTAAATTTGGAATTACTTTATCCTCAATATATTTTTTAGCATCTTCTCTATTATTATAACAGAAAAAATTTTTTCCATTATGTTCAACAAGAAATTCAGCAAATTTCTTTTCCTTTCTTTTTCGTTGAAAATAACCGATTGGATTTCTATTCCATATAAACAACAATATGATTATTGGACTTCCTGCAATCAATACAATCACAAAAATAGTATATTTAAATATATTTTTCAGCATTTTTATTTAAAACTCTTCACTTATGGGAGGTTGTTTCTGAACTTCTGACTTATTTGTAAAATCTAATTTACTAAACCTTGTAAACAAGATTGAGTTCATTATTTTATTTCCACCTTATCACCAAGGAATTTTGGTTTTTTACCAAAAATCAAGTCAAGCATCATTTTTACCCTTGCAAATTTTTCCCTTAATAGGGTTTTAAAACCATAATGGATATTTACATCTTTGGCATTAAATCCAATTGCATCAATATCTTTTTGATTTGCAATATAAATGGCTCTTTCATTATGAAATTGTTGAGATATAACCGTAAAACTACTTTGTCCAAAAATTTCTTTACAACGTACAACGGAATCTAAAGTCCGAAATCCTGCGTAATCAAGATATATTTTATGAGAAGGTATTCCTTTTTTTATCAAATCCTCCTTTATAGTTGATGGTTCGTCGTAATCTTTTGTTGAATTATCTCCACTTACAAGGATATAACTTATCTTTCCACTCTTAAATAATTTTACCGCAGCGTCAATCCGATATTTATAGTAAAGATTTATTCGTCCATTTGAAAGTATTTTTCCTGTTCCCAACAACAAACCCACTTTATGATATGGTATTTCTTTAGTCATATTGAAAACTTTATCTGAGGTGGACTTCTTAACAAGTCTATCTGCTCCAAAAATTGCAATCAAAGAGAAAATCCCGATTATTATTCCAATTTTTAATATTTTCTTAATGAACTTCATTTGGTTTACCATATCTTTTTTGAACACCTAACAACATGTACAAAACTACAAAAAATTTCGTTTGTCAATGGCTATCGCTCTTTTATAAAAATCACTAAAATCATGTCTATTATACTTTGCTCTCATTGCCGAAAGCACATCATACAATCCTAAATTATGCCACTCCCACAACACCGCATTATATTTATACATCTGTTTGCCTACTTCTGCTCTTATTTGGTCTATTTCCTGTTTTTTAAATCCACTTTCAAGCAGTCTTTCCAGCACCTGTTGCTCTTTTTCTGAAGTAAATGCTGTGTCGAGATAAGGTTCCAATATCCAATTCCAATTCCAGCTATTTTGTATCAATGCTATTTTATGGGTTTGGGCAAACATTTTTAATGCTTCTCTTTTTTCTTCCGAAACAAGTATAATATCATCAGCAACGTATATTCTACACATTCCAAAATCAATACTTATTGCGCTTATTTCGTTTGCGTTAAATATTTTATTGGGATAAGCAAGGGAAGGTTCAAACGGATAGTCAGAAATTTGTATATCTTGGTTGGTGATTTTAGATTTTCCAACACCACATTGTAGTTTTTTCATGTTATTTGTTATTTCAAACTCATTTTCAGCATCTAACCTGTTATAGTTTTTTGTTTTTCTTTATTGTAATACAATTCTTTTATATATTATCCCTTCATTTCTAAAAACTATCATGATTACATTCTCATTTTGTCTTTTATAAAACTCAGGTTTACTTTTAGTTATCCATTGGTCTGCTCTAATTTCAACCATCTTTTTCATCCAATCTATATTCATTTTGTCAGGTTCAAACTTAGTCATACCGGCAGTCCATTTGTCGATAGCTGATTTTTTGACTTTAATTACAAATTTGTAATCCACCGAAGAGGTTCCCGGAATACTTATGCTATTGTTAGAAAAACCATTGACATTAAAAAGTTCAAATTCAGCATCTGTAAATTCACTTTTTGATATAATGACTTTTTTAAGGGTTTCTACACGCTCTTTTTTGGATGCATATTTATGACTTTCTAATTTAGCATTAGAATTGGAACAGTTGCTAAACACCATAATAATGGAGATTATTAAAAATGTTATAATTGTGTTTTTCATTTGTTTTCATTTTTCATCCGAGATAACTTGCTTTCTATGGACAAATCTTTAAACTTTGTTATACTTTTTAATTATATATTGTTGATAAATGTCAGAATTTATCCACTTTCCTATACAGTTTGTTTTTTTAGTATTGATGTTAATTATTAATTTGTATCCAAATATAATTAAGTCTATAAGGCAATAGAAACAATATCAAATTTTCTTCACTTACATTTTTTTAGTCTGTAATAACTCTGCTTGTCCCGAACAAATAATTATTAAAGAACCTCCTGCCACAAATTCAATAATCATTTTTATAGCATTTTTATTTTTATCTTCAGTTTGTATGATAAATTCTTTATTATAATCTTCAATATCTTGTATTACTATTTCTCCAATAATATTAAGTCGATCAAGTTTAAAATCAGATATTTCATAAACTGATTTTATGACAATACCACTAATACTTGAATCCAAATCTTTATTCCAAATTTTATCGAAATCAATATATAATTGAACAAGACCATCCCCTCTAATAACCACTGATTCTAATATTGAATCGTGCAAAGTAATATCTTCTAATATTTGTTTTAAATTATCCATAATTCTATTTCCGTATAACTTATTCCAAGATTTTTATATGTACAAGTAATTTACTTTTAGAATTACACCTTGCTAATCTACTAAAGATTCTAATTTAATTTTCATAATGTTTATTTTATTGGCAGTTAGCCTTTGGTTATTGACTTTTAACGTTTCGGTTTCACAATACTATTTTATTATTTAAAAACACGATATTAGTGACTATTTTTAGGTTTCAAGCTAATATATTTCACATAATTTTCAATTTTATTACCATCAGAAAGTTTTGACAAAACTTTCTCAGAAATCACCTCAGCATAAATTGTACCTTCTTTTGCAACAAAATAATTTGATGTCGAGTTTTTATAATTCAACATCCATTCATTGAGGATAATTTTAAAATTCTCTTTAATTTGAAGTGGATTATTGCGGATTAAACTTGCCGAATAAAAATAAGTTCCACTAAATTCTGTAGCAGAAGAACCAATATCAAAAATACAAACAGGTTTACTCATAACCACTTTTGGCTCATCCCAAAATGAAAGCGTTGTTTTTCCGGTTATGGTATCAATAAAATCATATTCCCAACTTTGCTCGTACCAATTCTTTCCAACCAAATGTTGTCCTAAAATCTGACCAATATATTTGTAATTAATTGATTTCCCATATTTGTCTTTTTGGGGTAATAAAACCAAATGATTGGGACACTTTTCGCAAGGCAAAGTATAAATCCCATTTTGTTGAGACATTTCATCTTTTTGCGTATATTCCAAAAATGGCAAAGCGTTCTTTTTTTGTGCTAAGTATTCCTGTTTTGACACAAATTTTATATCAACAATATCGGTTATTTTGTTATTTTTACCCAAAACTTGCCCTTTAAACTCTTGTGCTTGTAATGAGTTTACAAGGAAGAGCAAAATAATTAATGATAATTTCATCAATCTATTTCTAAGAAAAATTTGTCTCATATTTTATGTTCTATTTTTAATGGATATTTTGAACTTATTTAAACTTTTGAATGTAATTTTATAGCTAATAGTTTTTAACCTTTTGACTATTCTATTGGTTTCTTTGAGTTGCATAGTAATCTATGGAAAGAAAAAAAGACTTAATCAGGAAAAAAGGCAATTTTCTAACCAATTGAAAAAATTTAAATAAGTTCAATAAAAAATGAAGTCAAAATAATCCTTTTAAATATAGTGAATAAACACAGAAATTCAGGTTTTTAAAAGAATTACTTTTTAATGGGTTTAATTTATTTAATAAAAAGAATCAATACTTATTCTATAAAAAAGGTAACATATAGATTGAATTTCCGTTTTCTATCCATATCATAGATTTGCACTTCTGAATTATCGATTTGACTAAAACTATCTGTAATTATTGATTTGATTTCACCTAATTTTTTTCCTGATTTTTCCGCTAATAACAATGCTGTTTCTTTTGCTTTTTTCAAACATTTTTCTGACAACTCACTATAATCTTGTTTTGAAAACGATACATACGCCTTTTTATCATAAAGTTGCATATAAACATCTGCTTTCATAAGATTAAGGACATCTTCTTTTTTTGTTGTTCTCAAAATCAATAAAGATTGTTCTTTGTTATCTGCATTATACGAAATAATTGATTTCATAGGCGCTTCTTCAAATTTAGAAGCACTTATCCCATTTTCTTGCATAATTTTAAAGAAATCACTTTTCAATTCATCTAAATTTGCATATCGCTTTCCTCTACCATAGGTATTCAACGACAAAATAATCGAAATCTCATATTCTTTTATTTTAGGTTGAAAGTAAACTGTTGAATTCACGCTAATCGTATTGGAATTTTCATTTTGAGCATTTAAACTGATTGATAACAATAAAATCGTTAATAATAATAGTGTTTTTTTCATGATATAATTATTTTAAATATTTTTTTATGTAGTGATTTGCTATTGACTTCAGACTTCAGTCTTTTTTTCAACACAAAACTATTTTTAGTCTCCTAAAAATACAAACTTCGTTATTTTAAAACAAAATAAAACCTATGATAGTAGCCGAAAGCAACGAAGCCAAGGTTCCTGCCAAGAGTGCTTTTAAACCAAATTTAGACAACTGAACCCTTTGTCCCGGTGCTAACGAACCAATACCTCCAATTTGAATACCAATAGAAGCAAAATTTGCAAATCCACACAGAATATAGGTTGCCATAATAATGGATTTTGGCGAATGAAATGCCGCTGCATTTTTCAAATCATTTAAGCTAATGTATCCGATAAACTCTGTCATGATAATTTTTTCGCCAAGAATTTGTCCTACATAGGTAATATCGCCTGCATCCACACCAATAAGCCACATCAATGGTGCCAAAACATATCCCAAAATAGATTGTAAGGTTAATCCCGAATATTGTCCATTTGACACATCTACAATCCAATCATTAATACCGGTAAAGCTTCCTATCTTAAAAAACATGTAATTAACCATGGCTATCAACGAGATAAATACCAACAACATCGCTGCCACATTAACCGCTAATTTCAGTCCTTCGGAAGTACCATTAGAAATTGCATCAAGCACATTTTTTCCAATGCGTTCTTTTGACACTACAACCTCTTCATTAATTTTTTCAGTTTGCGGATAAAGTATTTTTGAAATCACAATAACACCGGGTGCAGCCATTACCGAAGCTGCCAAAAGATGTTTGGCATAGAGCAATTGCTGTACAGGATCATCGCCACCCAAAACATTAATATATACCGCCAACACACCTCCGGCAAGGGTTGCCATACCTCCCGACATAACCAACAAAATCTCGGATTTTGTCATTTTTTCCAAATAGGCTTTTATCATCAAAGGAGATTCTGTTTGCCCTAAAAAGATATTTCCGGCTACGGATAAGCTCTCGGCTCCCGATAAATGCAACAACTTCGTCATAATCCAAGCCATTGCCCATACCACTTTTTGGATAATTCCAAAATAAAACAATACCGAAGTAAGTGCCGAGAAAAATATAATCGTTGGCAAAATCGTAATGGCAAAAGTCATCAAGGGCGATTCTATCTGTCCTGTAACAAAAGATTTGAATAAAAATGTCGTTCCTTCATTGGTAAAATCCAATATTTTTACAAAAATTTTGCCTACAAACTCAAAAATATGTTGAATAAAAGGCACATGTAAAACGCCTATTGCCAACAACAATTGTATGACCAATCCGGTAAATACTACTCGCCAATTAATTGCTTTGCGATTGCTACTAAACAAAAATGATATAAACAAAATCACAATCATCCCTAAAACGCCTCGCAAAAGGGAAACAAATGAAAAAGAGATATTATCCGCCGAAACAACAGACTCCTGATTGGTTTGAACAGATGTAGTTTGTTGCCCATTTTCACTGGATGCCTGAACTGTTAAAGTCTCTGTTGTAACACTATTGCTTTGATTGGCGGCAAACACAGTTAGTGATGAAAACACCAAAATCATTATCAATAAAGATATAAATGGTATTGAACGGTATGGAAATGTTGTTTTAATCATCATTTTTCTGTTTTAAATTATTAATGGCTTTTTGTATGATTGAAGCTTTCTCATACTCCTCCTTTTCCACAGCAATCCCAATCATTTCTTCTAATTCTTCTAATTTGTAATTCGACAAATCATCCACATGATGAATATTTTTTTCTACCACATCCTCCAAATCTATTTTTTGTGTTGATTGACTTTCGGAATAGGCTCCTTTTTCAATACCGGTCTCTTTTACAATCTCAGGGTAAGTATAAATGGGCACATTAAACCGCAATGCCAACGCAACAGCATCAGAAGTACGCGAATCTATCATTTTAATTGTATTATCTTTACTAATACATATCAATTCAGCATAAAAAATACCCTTTGAAAAGCGATCAATCACAACCTCAATCAAATCTATTTCAAATGCCTTGGCAAAACTTTTGAACAAATCATGTGTAAGCGGCCTTACAGTCTTCACATTATCCAACTTTATTCCAATAGCATTTGCCTCTAACGGACTAATAATAACCGGTATCCTTGTTTGGTCATCTGCGGTTTCCAAAATTATGGCATAAGCCGATGTGCTGGCTTGGTTATAAGACAACCCTATTACATTCAATTTGACTTTTTTTCGTTCCCCCATCTGTAATCTGTTATTAATTCGCTAAGATAATTGTTTTGTAAAACTAAAGAGGTACAAAATTAATGAATTTAATCTTGTAAGCAAATAACTTTATACCGATATTCATAATGAATAGTGTGTATTCTATTAAAAGGTATTACTTTTGCTATAAAAGTTTTAATTGGTTTGTGAAAAAACACCAAATCATTACGAAATATTCATTTTAAAATAAACTACGTGATTGTTAATCCTGAATTATTTTTATCACTTTCTGATGATATTCCCATTATTGACGTTCGTTCTCCAAAAGAATTTGAACAAGGACATATTGTAAATGCCATCAACATCCCTTTGTTTTCAGATGAAGAACGTGCAGAAGTAGGAACCGCCTATAAACAAAGTGGGAAAAATGCTGCTTTGTTCATTGGATTAGATAAGGTGAGAGTAAAAATGTCCACTTTTTTAAAGAAAGCCATTGCATTATCTCACAAGTCCAAAGCTGTGAGGGTGTATTGCTGGCGAGGCGGAATGAGAAGTCAAAGTATGGCATGGTTGTTCGAGCAAGGCGGGATAAAAACACATGTTTTAGAAGGTGGTTACAAAGCCTACCGAAGTTATATCCGAAAAAAATGGGATAATGATAATCAATTGATTATCCTTGGTGGAATGACCGGAAGCGGAAAAACAGCCATCTTACACGAAATACAAAATCTAGGTGAACAAATATTGGATTTAGAAAAAGTAGCACATCACAAAGGCTCTGCTTTTGGTGCCATTGGACAATCACAACAAGTATCTAATGAACAATTTGAAAACAATCTTTACGAACATTGGAAAACTTTATCAGCTGAAAAAATCATTTGGGTGGAAGATGAAAGTCGTTCCATAGGAAAAAATAGCATTCCTGATTTACTATACCAAAAAATGAGAATGGCTCCAGTCATCAAGGTTGAAATTGATAAGAAGCTAAGAATTAAACGGTTGGTAAAGGAATATGCAGCCTTTAATGATGCTGAATTAGTGGAAGCTTTACATCGCATTAAGAAAAAACTTGGATTTCAACATGAAAAAGCTGCCATAGAAGCTTTAGCAAATCAAAATTATGAGGAAGTTGCTGATATTTCACTTACTTATTATGATAAGGCTTACTTAAATGGACTGTCAAAAAGAACATCAACAAATGTTTATACCATTCAATTGGAAAGAGATAATCCAAAAGAAAATGCCGAAAAGGTTATACAATTCTCTAAAAGTTTAAAAACTCCATAAAAACCAAAAGAGGCTATTCAAAAATTTGAATAACCTCTTTTTTATCATTTTCAACGATTTATCGACTATAATCGTAAAATCCTTTACCTGTTTTTCTTCCCAATTGATTGGCCCTTACCATTTTTCTTAATAATGGGTGTGGTCTATATTTAGAATCGGCAAATTCTTGATAAAGCACTTCCATAATAGATAAGCACACATCCAAACCTACCAAATCACCTAAAGCTAAAGGACCGATCGGGTGATTCGCACCCAATTTCATCGCCTCATCAATTTCTTCTTTTGAAGCTACACCTTCAGCAAAAATTCCTACTGCTTCATTAATCATCGGAATTAAAATTCGGTTAACAACAAATCCGGGTGCTTCTTCTACGCATACAGGTGTTTTTCCCACCTTTTTAGCCATGTCAAATACCAAATTATAGGTATCATCAGAAGTTTGCTGACCACGTATTACCTCTACTAACTTCAACATCGGTACAGGATTGAAAAAGTGCATTCCTACTACTTTATCTGCACGAGAAGTAGCTGCCGCTATCTCTGTAATTGACAATGAAGATGTGTTAGATGCCAAAATGGTATTGGCAGGACATACCTTATCCAAATATGTAAACAATTTCTTCTTAGGATCAATATGTTCTGTAATGGCTTCTACCACCAAATCAACACTTTGATAATCTTCTTCGCCACCAAATTTACTGATACGACTTAATGTCGCCGCTTTATCTTCTTCGGTTATTTTTCCTTTATTGAGCATTCTTCCTAAGTTCTTATCAATGGAAGCCAATGCCTTATCCATAGCCTCAGCACTCAAATCATTAATAATTACTTCGTAACCTGCCTGCGCAAAAGCATGGGCGATTCCATTGCCCATAGTTCCTGTTCCTACTACACAAATTTTCATATTCTTTGTTTTTATTATTTAATTAATGTTTAATTTCCTTGTTGTGTTTATTCTGTAATATCAATCACATCAAAACTTACCGCCAAAATTCCAACACGCATAATCAAGCTTTATTTTGACTTAGCTAAATTAAATAAAAAAAATGAACCATAACAAGATTTGGAAGATTAAATATAAGGAAGTATTCATTTAAATATGAACTCATTTAAACTTTTTTAGCACATCATATATAAATAAGTTCTTCCCAACTTTAAGCAACAAAACATTGAATTAAAATTTAATCATACTGCACCCAACTCCAAATATCTAATAAATTACACTTTAAATTTCGTA
>PDWJ01005995.1_pt1 | contig 11499 bp, 9 predicted proteins | sample 1430881 | NCBI WGS metagenome assembly PDWJ01 (sample SAMN01162460, study PRJNA174530) | Oral metagenome, whole genome shotgun sequencing project. | biome: Marine environment; feature: Marine mammal; material: Swab sample of the gingival sulcus; isolation source: swab sample of gingival sulcus... | reverse complement strand
TGTTTCAGACTATAGTAGTGCAGGTGTTTATACTATTACTCTTAATGTAACAGATGGCTCTAAATTAAGAAATAGTATCTCTTATAGCTGGACCTTAACCGTAAATAATGTAAACAGAGCTCCGACTATAGTTTCTAAATCTCCGGAAGAAAACTCTATTATTGTAGAAGATGATTTTAATATTTCTTTCTCTGTATTTGTAAATGATGAAGATAATGATCCATTGAGCTATAGTTGGTTTGTTAATGGTGAGGATCAAGGTATTGATTACTCTAGCTTTTATACTAATTTTACAGTTGGTGAATATATTGTAAAGTTAGTTGTAACTGATGGTATTGATTCAGATTCTACTTTATGGAATGTTACCTCAGCTGTAGATATTGATGAAAACTTACCTAAAGTTACAAAACTTTATCAAAACTATCCAAATCCTTTCAATCCTTCAACAACAATAAAATTTGATTTGTTTAAGAATGGCTATGTAAATATTTCTATTTACGATATTCAAGGTGCTCTTGTTAGAGATCTTTTGAGCGGATATAGAAACTCTGGAACTATTGAAGTTTATTGGAATGGTTTAGATAACTCTGGTAAGCAAGTTTCTGCAGGAGAGTATTTATATAGAATGAGTACAAGTAACGGATACAATGAAGTAAAGAGAATGATAATGATAAAATAGATCTTATTATTAGATTCTATTAATTCAAGAAAGCCACTCTATCAAGTGGCTTTCTTGTTTTTATATCACAAAACATATTATATTTTTCTTTGCTTTTGTATTTGGATTTGGGGGTAGGAATAGAGTACAACAATCATCGTATGGCAAAATTGATGTTTCAAAAGTGTCAATTTTATGAGCAATTTCTATTGTTTCATCTTTATCATATGTTATTAAAGGTCTTAAAACCGGAACTTTTGCAATTGAATTTACACAATCCAGATTTTCCAATGTTTGACTTGCAACCTGACCTAAGTTTTCGCCAGTTATAAAAGCTTTAAACTTATACTCTTTTGCCAGTTCATTTGCTATTCTCATCATCATTCTTCTACCTAGAACAACAAAATATTCCTCTTTTGTATTTTTCTTAAATGTTATCTGAGTTTCAGTAAAATTTACTACGAATAATCTTATTTTACCCTGATACTTATTAAGTTTTTCTGCTAATTTTATAACCTTTTGTTTTGCTTTTTCAGATGTATGAGGTGGAGAGTGAAAATAAATACAGTTTAGGTAGCATCCTCTTTTTTGGGCTAAATATCCTGCTACAGGTGAATCTATACCTCCAGATAGGAACAGTCCAACTTTACCGGAAGTTCCAACGGGAAGCCCTCTAAGACATGGAAACTTTTCTGTATAAACCATAGAGAAACCTTCCAAAATCTCAATAAAAACTGTAAATTCAGGATTTTTAAGATCAACTTTCAGATGAGGGAATTTATCTAAAACATCTCCTCCAATTTCACATGCAAGCTCAGGACTCTCCATTGGAAATTTTTTCCAAGCTCTCTTAACGGTAATTCTAAATGTTTTATGATCACTCTTTGAAAGCAGGTTTTCAACATGAGCTAGAGCCAATTTAGAAATATCCCCTTTATTAGATTTGCATTCATCAACAATACTTATGCTTGAAAGTCCAAAAATATTTCTAACTTTAGGAATAGCATTTAGGGCTGTTTCATCATCCTTAAACTTTATTATAAATCTATTCCATTCTTTAATTATTTTAAAAGTTTCTTCTTTTAAAACATTTTTAGTATTGTTTATAACTCTATTAACAAAGATTTTTTTATTTTTACCCTTTAGGGCAAGGCTTTTTATAAATTACTCTTTTTATTATTGTAAGTTTTAAGTATAATGTGTCTGTTAATGATTGTTCTTATTGATCTGTAAAAATCGTTACTAATATGAAAGAGTAATAATTATAGGGGTTTTTCGTGAATTTTATTACATATAGAGACAGACAGAATGTTAACTTAGATACTGTATCAAGTATAACCTGTAAAGAGACTATGGATGTTTTTAAAATTGTTTTTAGTATTGGAGGTTTACCAATACCTGTTTCTTGGACATTTAAGGATATGGTTGAAGGCAAAATGGTATACAACTATCTCATGAAAAAGTTTATAAAATCTATAGATAGAGAAGTGTAATTTTTTATTTTTTAAAGCATAAAATAGCTCGGTTTTATTGCGGGCAACTTAAAGGTAAATCCTAAGTGTGTTTAAAAGAGACTGAAAAGATTTTAAACCTAAGTAAAACTTTTCAGTTTTCTTGTGGTAAAGAAACAATGAATTTGAAATCTAGTTTCTCTATCTCTTTGTGGTTGGCATTAAAAAGGGTTTACTGCAGTAAACCCTGATTTCTCAAACTGATTTTGTCGTAACTTTTTATCTTATTACTTTTTAAGTATATCCTAAATAAAATTGTAAAATGTTATAAAACAATATTTTAATCTTTCACTAAGATCATGTGTCCCATTCTGTCTCTCTTTGTTTCAAGATAAAATTTATTAGATTTATTATACTCTATTTCTATAGGTACTCTTTCAACCTTATTAAGACCATATCCTTTTAATCCTATAATCTTTTTAGGATTGTTTGTCATAAGTTTAATATTTTTAATTCCAAGATCAACAATAATTTGGGCTCCAATACCGTAATCTCTCAAATCTGCTCCATAACCAAGTTTCTCATTAGCTTCAACAGTATCTAAACCGTTATCTTGGAGATGGTAAGCTTTAATTTTTGCTCTTAAGCCAATTCCTCTACCTTCCTGTCTCATATAGACTATAACACCTTTTCCTTCTTTTGCTATCATCCTCATAGCGGTATCAAGTTGTTCTCCGCAATCACATCTGCTAGAGCCAAAAACATCTCCTGTCATACATTCTGAGTGAACTCTTACAAGGACAGGATCATCACCTTTTACATCACCTTTAACTAGGGCAATATGTTCCTGATTATCTATTTTTGAAATATAGTATCTAATCTCGAAATCACCATGTTTAGTTGGAAGCTTTGCAATAGTATCACACTCAACAAGCTTATCATACTCTCTTCTGTAAGCTATAAGATCTTTTATTGTTGCTATTTTTAGATTATGTTTTTCAGCGAAAGAGCAGAGCTCTTTATACCTTGACATTGTTCCATCTTCATTCATTATTTCACATATAACACCTGTAGGTTTTGCTCCGGCAAGCTTAGCAAGATCAACTGCAGCTTCTGTATGTCCTGCTCTAACTAAAACACCTCCTTCTCTTGCTATTAGAGGGAAAAGATGACCCGGTCTTGCAAAATCTTCAGGTTTTGATTCTTCATTAATAAGTGCTTTAACTGTTTTATATCTGTCATGGGCAGAGATCCCTGTTGTTGTATCATATCTGTAGTCAACAGATATTGTAAAATTTGTATGCTTTGATTCTGTATTGTTGTCAGTCATTAACTTTAATTTTTTTTCTAAAGCAAGTTTTTCGGTAACAGAAATACATATTAATCCTCTTCCGTGCTTTGCCATAAAATTTATAGATTCAGGGGTTACTTTTTCGGATAATTGAACAAGATCACCCTCATTTTCTCTATTTTCATCATCCATAAGAATAATCATTTTACCGTTTTTAAGGTCTTCTACTACCTCTTCAATTTTGGAAATCATAATCTCTCCATTTAATAAAATTAATAACCTAACTCTTTTAACCTGTTTATAGATATGGAACTTTCTTTTAAGTTCAACAACCTATCTACATATTTACCTAGTATATCGCACTCAATATTTATTTCAGTTCCAATTTTCCATCTTGAAATTCCTGTGTTTGCAAGTGAGTGAGGAATTATAGATACTGTAAAATAGCTCTCAAAAAGTTCTTGAACTGTAAGACTTACTCCATCTAGGGTAACAGATCCGTGAGCTACAAAATATTTAATATACTCTCTCTTGGGGATAATTGAATATGTGGTACTTAAACTATTGTATTTAATATCTGTAATTTTCCCAACACAATCTACATGTCCCTGAACAATATGTCCGCCAAACCTACTGCTCAATTTCATTGCTCTCTCGAGATTTACTTTTTCTCCATTCTTTAAATATTTGAATGTTGTTCTTTCAATAGTATCCCTTATGGCTTGAACTGTAAAGCTGCTTTTTTCAACATCTACAGCTGTTTGACAAACTCCATTTACCGCAACGGAATCATCTACTTTGAGATCATCAATAATTTTACTACATTCAATAGTAATTTTTAAACCATTTTGATCCTTTACAATCTTGGTTATTTTCCCCTCTTCTTCAACCAGACCTGTAAACATAGAAACTCCAAACTTCTTGAAAATTTAAGTAGGAATGAAAGTAAGATAAATTTAAGATGGTATGATAAATTTTATGTTTATTGTTTAATATTTTTTTTAAAATTAGGATTTGTTAAAGGAGTTACCTTACATTAATTACACTGTTGATAAGATTTTAAGGGATCAAGTTGAGTTTGAGTGGGTATAGTATCTTTTTAATTGGAATTTTGATTTTTTTTACAATAAGTTTTTTCTGTTTTGGAAGAGAGGTTTATTTTGTTGGTTAACAAATATCTCTTTTTTATATCAGCAATAGTATTTGGAATATCCTTACCTCCTTTTAATACCTATTTGTTACCCTTTATAATTTTTATACCAATGTTTTTTCTTTTTGATAGAGAAGAGAATAATTTTAATATAGTTAAGTTTCTGTTTCTATTTGGTTTTATATCCTCACTTTTTTCAGTTCATTGGATATTTGAAAATAGAGGAGCTTCTTTGGTTATAAGAATACTATCCGGTTTTTCTCTATTTATACTTGTTGGTATGCAATACTCCCTCTTTGGTTATCTTGTAACTATTGTGAAAAAAATATTGCCTAAGAGTTTTCTGTATTCTGTTCCTATTCTGTGGTTAGTTACCGAACAGTTAATAAGCTATAGAGAACTTTCATTTCCGTGGGTAGTACCATCTATGAGTGTTGTAAATTTTAACCTTTTTATTCAAATATCTGATATTATAGGAGCTTCGGGTATTTCTCTACTACTTCTTCTATTTAATCTGATTCTTTATCTAATCATTAAAAATTACTTTAATAGATCCTATAAAAAATTATCTATGTACATTGTTATACTTTTTACATTACTTTTTCCAATTTTAATTTATGGTAAACTTAGAGTAGATAGTATAGATAGTATCTATTTGAAAAAAGAATCTCTTAATGCTGGTTTAGTACATCTTTCTTTGGGAGCTGAAGAGAAATGGGAAAAGAGCAATAAGGGTAGGATATTCGATAGACATATCTTTATTACTGATTCTTTAAAGAAGTTTAATCCTGACGTTATTGTTTGGGGAGAAACAAATTATCCAAGTTATCTTTTAAACAATATAGGTGATCTAAGAAAAATTAGAGAAATTGCTAAAAATGGTAATCTTTCTATTATTACAGGTTCTTTAGGTTATAAGTTTATTGATGATAAAGTAAAAAAATATAACTCTGCAATCTCTATAAGCAGAGAGAGAATTGATCAATACAATAAAGTTATGCTTGTTCCTTTTGGGGAATTTTTCCCTTTTTCGGATATTTTTACATTTTTAAAAAATATCTCTCTAGGGCAAAGTAATTTTAATAGGGGAGAGGATTTAACTCCTTTCAAGGTAGACAGTAAAAATATATCCGTGAACATATGTTATGAAGCTATATTTCCTACTTTTATTAGTAAGCAATGTAGGGAATCCGGTGCTATAATTAATATTTCAAATGATGCATGGTATGAAAACTCCAGAGAGATAGATCAGCATAATAGTTTTAATGTTTTTAGATCTATTGAAAATAGAAAGCCTATACTCAGATTAGCAAATAGAGGTTTTACAGGTATTTTTACACCAACAGGATCTTTTATAAAGAGTATAGATTTTGACGACAATTGTGGTAAGATTGTTTCTGTTGGATTAATGAATGAAACAACAATCTTCAATAGAATTTCCTACTACATAAATTTTTTGGGTAATCTTTTTGGTACTCTATTAATTTTATATGGTTTGGTTTTGGTTTTAATAAATAGATATAAAAAAAGAAGGATTTATTATATCAACTGATTATTCTTTTTCTATAGTTTTGTAAAATTTTCAAAAAAGGGGATTACATGAAAAAAATAGGTATTATTTTAGGAGTTGTTCTATTTCTCGTAGCACTATTCCTTCCTGAATCAATTGTAGCAGATCCTGCTCAGAAAAAAGTAATTGCTATTTTTCTTTTGGCAACTGTATTATGGATAACTGAACCAATACCTATATACACTACCTCAGTTTTGGTTATTTTTTTGGAACTGATGATGCTCTCAGATAAAGGGCTCTCATTTTTCAAAGAAGGTACAATTATAAAGTATGGAGATATTTTTAACAACTTCTCCCATCCACTTATCTTTCTTTTTATAGGGGGATTTTTTCTTGCTTCTGCTACGAGTAAATATAAGCTTGATATGAACTTGGCAAGAGTTATTTTAAAGCCGTTTGGTAAAAAACCTGCAAATATTATGCTTGGCTTAATGATAATTACCGCTATTTTTTCTATGTTTATGAGTAATACAGCAACAACGGCAATGATGCTTTCAGTATTAATTCCGGTTATAAAATCTTTTTCTCCTACAGATAGAGGAAAGGTTGCTTTAACTCTTTCAATACCTCTAGCAGCTAACATTGGCGGAATTGGAACGCCTATTGGTACTCCTCCAAACGCTATTGCTCTTAAATACCTAACCGGTAACAATAGTATTGATTTTGGAGAGTGGATGGGTTTTGGAGTTCCTTATGTGGTAGTTATGCTTCTTATCTCTTGGTTAATTCTTTTGACAATGTTTAAGCCTGAAGCAGAAAGCTTAGAGATAAATCTTAAGGGTAAATTTTTGAAAAGTTGGAAAGCTATTGTTGTTTACATAACTTTTGGAGTTACAATTATTCTCTGGTTAACGGGAAAATTACACGGAATAAACTCTTATGTTGTTGCCATGATACCGGTTGCTGTTTTCAGTGTTACCGGCGTTATAAACAAAAAGGATCTCAAAGGTATTAGCTGGGATGTTTTGTGGCTTGTTGCAGGTGGTTTTGCTTTGGGTATGGCAATGGAAAAAACAGGTATGAGCAGAACTTTAGTTAACTCTATTCCTTTTGGAGAGATGTCTCCATTAGTGCTAATTATTGTAGTACCTTTCTTTACCCTTACAATGGGAACTTTTATGTCTCATACTGTAACAGTTAACCTTCTTCTTCCTATTATTGCGGCTCTGGGTGCCTCACTTTCAGGTTTAGAGGCTTTTGGTGGAAGTAAGCTTATAATCTTGGCTTCAACAATGGCAGCTTCCCTTGCAATGGCTCTACCTGTAAGTACTCCTCCAAATGCTATTGCTCACAGTACCGGAACTATTGAAACAAAGGATATGATGATATCGGGAACAATAATATGTCTAATTGGTATGGTTGTAATGTTTGGTCTTATGGTTATACTAAAGAGTATTGGGTTCTTTAATTAGAACCTACTGAAAAAAAAGATTATATCTTGTTCATTTTATAAATTTAATCTAAATTATAGTAAAATAGGAACGGTTATAAAAATGGTTGATTTTAAAAATTTTGAAGGAAGATATTTTTCCAATAGTGATAGGTATATTACTATAAAAAAGGGTGAAATCTTTATAGCTATTGGAGATTTTAATAATAGATTATTTTATGTTAAATCCGGTAAATTTTCCGTCTATGATAAATTTAATGATAGAGAGTATAAAATTAATGATATTGTTCACGGAATGTTAATGGGGTTGTACTCTTTCTTTTCGGGGGATAATAGAAGTGCTGTTAAAATTATATGTGACGAAGATTCTACAATATCTTGGATAGATGAGAAAGTTTTTGAGAAAGAGTTTGGTGATACGGATAATCTTTATAAAGTTTTTATGTCTTATGTAGTTAAGGATCTTTACAAGAGACAGAAGAGAAATGTAAAGATAAGAGCAAAGAATGATGATACCAAAGAGAAGCTGTACAGATCTGAAAAAATGGCTTCATTAGGGCAGATGGCAGCAGGTTTAGCTCATGAACTAAACAATTCGATAGCCGTTCTAAAACAAGGCTCTTTATGGCTAAAAGAGAGGCTTTCAACAATGATCTCAAATGATAATAATATGTTGATTGAAGAAGCTTCCAAGACCGGTAGAATAAAGAGAGGTTCTGAGGTAAGAAAAGAGGCAAGGGGTTTGGAAAAAAAATATAAAATTTCTAAGCATAGGTCTCAGCTCATTGCAGAGCTTACTGATTTTATCGATTTAAAGAAACTGCTTAGCTACAGTGAAGAAGATCTTAAAAAGTTAAATAATCAGAGAGAACTTGGTACAACCATAAAGGATATGCTACTTTCAGCAAGACAGGCTTCTCATGTTGTTAACTCTATAAATCAGATGGCAAGAGGTGAAAGGTCTAAAAATCAAAAGGTTGATATAAACTCCTCTATAGATACCTCTTTGGTTCTTCTTAAATCTATTTTAAAAGATGTTGAAATAGTTAACAATAGAGATAATATTAAGCCTATTGATGGTAACAGTGGTGATATGGTGCAAATTTTTACCAATATAATTAAAAACGGAGTTGAAGCATTTCCTGATACTCAGGAGAATAAAAGGGTTTCAATTACCACTAAATTGGAGGGGGAGATTATATTTATCTCTATTTCAAATAATGGCCCTGAAATACCTGAAGATATAAAAAACACAATTTTTCAACCAAATTTTACTACAAAGGTAGACGGAATGAGTTTTGGTCTTGGTTTGGGTCTTTCAATTGTTTCTCAGGTTATTGAAACCTATGGTGGAGAAATAACTCTTACAAGTAATAAAGAGGAAACAACTTTTAATATTAAACTTCCTATAAAGGAGTAGTTATGTATTACATATTTTGTGTTGATGATCAACCTGAGGTTTTAGCTTCAGTTAAGAGAGAGCTTTCATTTTTAGATGAAAGATTTGAGATTATAGATTGTGAATCTGCTGAAGATGCTTTGGCAGAATTTGATGAGATTGATGAGGAACCGGCTCTAATAATTTGTGATCATATAATGCCTGAAAAAACAGGAGTTGAGTTTCTTTATGAACTAAAGGAATCAAATAGGTTTAAGTTTACCAAAAAGATTCTATTAACAGGATTAGCTTCTCATCAAGATACTATTGATGCTATAAACAAGGCTGGTATTGATGCTTATATATCAAAGCCTTGGGAAACTGAACTTCTTATTAAGAGAGTAAAAGAGTGTATAACAAACTTTATTTTTGATACAGGTGATAATTATCTTGAATTTACCGATATTATGGATAAAGATTTAATGCTCCAGAAATTGCAAAGATAGTTTTTAAACTTTTCTGGAGGATTTTTTCTAATGGCAAAGGATCAAAATATTACTACTAAGGATATTGAGAATAATACTGTTTTTTTTCTTTATGGAGAAGAGAGGTATCTAATTGATAAGGCTGTAGAGGATATTATATCTCATTATGTTGATGATAGTTTTATTGATTTTAATCTTGATAAATTATCAGAAGAGAACATATCTCCTGAGCTTTTGAGTAATAGTTTATATTCTATGCCTGTAATGAGTCAGCATAGGGTTTGTTTTATATCGACAATTGATAAAATGTCTGTTCAGATCTATCAATCTTTAGAGCTTTTTCTTTCAAAAGATATTGATTCAACTATACTTATAGTTACGGCAAATAAGCCGGATATGAGAAAAAAGTTTTTTAAGACACTTGGTAAAAAAGGTATTTCCATTCAGTTTAAGCCAAAGAGTGAGAAGGATCTTTTTGCATGGGTTGATTCATATATTAAAAGTAAAAATAGAAATATATCTAAAATTGCCATAAATATTATAATCTCAACCGTTAAGGGAAATATTAAATCACTAAAGTCTGAAATAGATAAGATCTTACTCTTTGATAACAATGAGATTATAGATGAGAATACTGTTACATCTCTTTTAGGTGTATCTAAGGAGTTTAATATTTTTAAACTGCAGGAGAGTGTAGTTTCCAGAGATCTTAAAAACTCTTTAAAAATAGCTGATCAAATGCTGAAAATGAAGGAGAGTAAGAACGATCCTATTGGTATTAATCTTTATTTTTCAAAACTGTTTACATCAGCTTTTATGATCTCTTCCAATGCAAGAAAAAGAAAGGTTTCTATTGCTGTTTCTGCTAGAGACTTGGGTTTTACCAATCCATGGAGAGATAAAGATGTAATAAAGTGTTCCGAGAACTATACTCTTTCTGAATTGAGTAGATCTCTAAAATATTTCTTGGAGTGTGATATAAAACTTAAGTCGGGATATCAGGATAGTTTTACTTCTTTGATTATTATGTTTGAGAAAGTGATTAAATTTTCCAATAATAGAAATGTTGAATATTTGAACTATTTTAATCATTTGAATTCAGACAGTAATTAGGTTCTAAGAATATAGGTGTTTTTTATGCTTAGTTGAGACTTGTTTAAGATATTAGCTTATATAAATAAAGGGTAGTAAAAATACTACCCTTCAGACTGCCTGTCAACTTCGCATTACTGCGTCATCGATTTTTTCTACTCAAATCACCTAGTATTTCTAGGCTCAAATCGTATAAAAAATCAATTTCTTGTACTGCTCGTTTCTAGCCAGTCTGACTTTTTCAACAACCTCAAGGGTAGTAAAAATACTACCCTTTATATTTTAAGATTATTTTTTGTTGTTAAAACTCACCAAAGTCATCATCGTAGATTATATCTTCTTTAGATGAAATAAGATCCTGTTTGTTTTTATATTCAATCTTATTAACTCTTCTATCAGATTTTCTCTCTTTTTTTCTAATATTGGATCCTACCGTAAAGCTACTATCCAATTTAAATGATGAGACCATCTCTTTTAGATTCTCAGCTTGAGATGTTAACTCTACTGAAACAGAAGCACTCTCTTCTGCCATATTTGCATTTTTCTGAGTAACAGTTGAAACTTCAGAAAGTCCAATGTTGGATTGTTCAATACCTTTAGCCTGCTCTTCTGAAGCTATTGCAATTTCCTCTACAAGATCAACTGTTTTTGTTATATTTACTGATATCTCTTCAAGAGATTTCATGGTTTCTTTACTTATATTTGATCCTGTTTCAACCTTCTTATTTGATGTCTCTATAAGTTCAGTTGTTTCTTTAGCGGCTTCTGCTGATCTTTGAGCTAAGTTTCTAACCTCGTCTGCAACAACGGCAAAACCTTTACCGTGAGCTCCTGCTCTGGCAGCCTCTACAGCAGCATTTAATGCCAGTAGATTGGTTTGGAAAGCTATATCATCAATAACTTTAATTACCTTTTTAATCTCTTGTGAACTTTCAGAAATTTCATTCATAGCATTAGATAGCTCATTCATTTGATTGTTTCCTGAAGTAGCTGAATCTTTTGCTGCAACAGCAAGTTTTGTAGCCATATTTGCA
>PDWJ01004853.1_pt1 | contig 11500 bp, 10 predicted proteins | sample 1430881 | NCBI WGS metagenome assembly PDWJ01 (sample SAMN01162460, study PRJNA174530) | Oral metagenome, whole genome shotgun sequencing project. | biome: Marine environment; feature: Marine mammal; material: Swab sample of the gingival sulcus; isolation source: swab sample of gingival sulcus... | reverse complement strand
ATGATACCCCCCGCAACAGGGAGCAACCGCCAGGCAGTGTTTTTTGGGGTTGCTTTCCAGCCTAGCGGCAGACAGGCCAGCAAGCCAAGCGCCCCCAGGACTGCAAAGGCGGGGCGAACAGATGACCATTCCTGAATTGCCAGGCCACATAAAAGCGGGCCAATAACAAAACCCAGGCCGGAGGCGGCTTGCAAAAGGCCGATTTCTTTTCCGGCCTGTGGGCTGAAATTGGCGCCCATGGCCATTGCGGCGGGAAAGGAAAGTGCCGTTCCAAGCCCCAACGTGGCGGCAGTAATGACTATCGTTATAAGAGATGTTGTCTGTCCAAGCAGGGCAAGGGCGAGCGCGGACAGGCTCATGCCGGCGAGCGTCAGGATGTCCCGGCGTTTGCTGTCGGCCAGTTTGCCGCCCCAGGGCAGCAGGATGCAGGTTGTAAAGGAAGGCAGCGCGGCCAGTGCGCCAATGAGCATCTTGTTTTGTCCAACCTGTTCGGTGAGCAGTATGGGGAAAAAAACAATCAGGCCGGAAATGCCAAGGGCCCTGCCGGCCACGGCCAGAAAGAGTTCTTTTTGTCCGACCCGCCCCGATGATATTGACGGCGTGGTTTGGGCTTTTTGCGTTTTTAACTTCGCGGGAACAAAATAGAGAACAAGAAAAAAGGATGCAATCATGCCGCTGGATAAAAAAATCAGAACCCGGCCCATTTGCATGGAATAAAAAAGTATGCCGCCAAGAAGAGGCCCAAGGAAAAACGCAATGTTGGTTGCCGTATTGGCCCAGGCAAAAAGACGTCCGTGTCCGTGATTTGCTGTCAGGCCCGCAAGTGTCGCCAGGGAGACGGGCTTGATAACTCCCGCGCAAAATCCAAGTCCGAACTGGATAATATAAAGACCTGTGAGGCTGGAATCAAAAAAATACACAAGCGGGAGCAAGGCTCCAAAACCAAAACCTCCTGAAAGAAGCGGTTTTGGTGAAGAGAGGTCGGCCAGACTTCCGGCCAGCGGAGATAACAGAAGTTTGGCCAGAAAATAGCCGGAAAAAAGAATGCCGAGCCAGCCGCCCGGCATGTCTTTTTGAAACGCAAGAAGCGGAAAGGCAAAAGTGAAAACCCCGATGCCAAGTGTGGAAAGAAATATTCCCGCAATCAGGGCAAAAAGAACAGAAGGTTCACTTTGCCTCTCCGCTGTTTCGGTCATTTTGTCCTAGCGGGCCTGTTCCAGCGCTCTGGCAACAGCAATCTTGATGCCGTCTGAAGACATGGACGCCTTGGCAATAGAGTCAACAGCAATGGTCTGTTTGGACACAATCGCGCCAGGAATTTCTGCCTTTGCCTTGGCAGCGAGTTTGCCCTGCTTGCCTTTTTCTGTCTGGTGGAAGGTGACAACTTCAATATTGCTGATTTTGCCGCCAGCCACTGTTACGGCAACTTCGATTTCACCAGGGTGTTTTTTCTTGTCGTATCCTTTGGCCTTTCCGGTGTACTTGCCGTCCTTGTAGGCAACGGTGGCTTTTTCCAGTGCCTGGGCAACAGCAAGCTCAATACCTACGCAGGACATGGACGCCTTGGCAATCGAATCAACAGCCAGGGACTGTTTGGCCAAAATGGCGGCAGGAATTTCTGCTTTTGCCTTGGCAGTGGCTTTTCCCTGTTTTCCCTTTTCTGTCTGGTGGAATGTTGTGAACTTGATGTTTTTGATGCTGTTTTCATCAACAGTCACTTCTACTGTAATTTCTCCCGGGTGTTTGGGTTTGTCGTATCCCTTGGCTGTTCCCTTGTAGGTTCCAGGCTTATACTTGGCAGCCAGTGACAGACCACTGCAAAAGGCAATTGCTACAAACAGGGTACACGTGTAAAAAAGTACTTTTTTCATCGAGTTCTACTCCTTAGCTAGATGAAGAATGGGTAAAAAAACGCCACAAATTAAGTAAAAAATATCCGTATTGGATGAAAAAAGCAATATTGGAATAATATGTTTTTGAAAAAAAGAAGGGGTATTTTTTCAACTACTCGTTTTCTCTTTCTTTTGGGGGGAGTTTGGCAAGAAAAAGTCTGGACAAAATTTCTGGTTTTGTATAACGGTTCTTTTTTATTCCTCTGCCGCGGCTGGCAGGCTGTTTCCTGATGCGCCGAGTATCAGGAATATTTTTTGTCAAATCTGAATTCTGACAAAAGATGTTTTTTAACTACTTGTTTTTGGGAGTTTTATAATGGCAAGAATGCGGGAAGCCCGGTTCAAGAAATGTCGTCGTCTGGGATTAAATGTTTGTGGTCATCTCAAGGCCATGAAGCGTGAAGGCAATGGCCAGGCGCGCGATCATCGTAAAAAACTTTCTCCTTATGGTACCCAGTTGCTGGAAAAACAGCGCTTGCGCGGCTACTATGAGGTAATGGAAAAGCAGTTCAGAAAGTACGTCAAGGCGGCCATGAAAGGCGGAGCCGCGTTTGGTGATGCGACAACCGGTGAAATTCTGGTCAGAATGCTTGAGACCAGACTGGACAATATTGTCTATCGTTTGAACTTTGCCTCTTCCATTCGTCAGGCCAGACAGATGGTGGCGCATGGTCATATTCTTGTGAATGGACACAGGGTTGACCGTCCGTCCTATTCTGTTGGCGTTGGAGAAGTTATTTCCCTGAAGGAAAAATCAAGGAAGAACGAAGGATTTAAAGACACATTTGCCAATACGCCAAACTTTTTGCCGTATTTGACAAAAAATATTGACGCTCTTACCGGAAGCATGGAGCGCTATCCCGAACGTGGTGAAGTGCCGATTCAGGTCAATGACCAGCTCGTGGTGGAATTTTATTCACGTGGTGTCTAGTTCTTGAACAATGTCTTCAAAAAGGCCGTGCTTTTTTTGAGCATGGCCTTTTTTATTGCTTTTTCCTGTCGCGGGAGAAGAGGAAAAAAGGCCGTATCTTTCAGCTGTCGGGAGAGGTTATGCTGATTCGTTTTTTCCTTTTGTTGGTGTTGGTGCCCGTTTTTGAGATATATGTGTTGTTGCGGATTGGTTCTGTTATGGGCTCTGCGCCGACCGTGGGGCTGGTTTTGCTGACTGCGGCTGTTGGGGCCTGGCTGACACGACGGTCTGGTCTCCGCGCCTTGCTTCGGATGAGAGCGAACATCGACCAGGGCATTGTTCCTGCAGATGAGATGCTTGACGCCTTTTTTATTCTGATTGCCGGAATTTTTTTGCTGACACCGGGTTTTGTTACGGATGGACTTGGTTTTTTATTGCTTTTTTCGCCGTCACGGGAACTTGTAAAGAGGTATGTTCGGCGCAAGCTGGAGCAATGGAGAAATACCCGCGTTGAAATCGTCAGTTTTTCTGACAGGGACATATAAGGTTTTGAACAACAAGAGGATAATATGGCTTTAAGTATTGGTATTATCGGGCTTCCCAATGTTGGCAAGTCAACACTTTTTAACGCGTTGACACGGGAGCAAAACGCCCAGAGCGCGAATTACCCTTTTTGTACCATTGAGCCGAACAAGGCCGTGGTGCCGGTTCCAGACCAGCGTCTGAGTGAACTTACAGCGTTGGTGAAACCGCAAAAAACAATCGCCGCCACGGTTGATTTTATTGATATTGCCGGACTGGTAAAAGGTGCCAGCAAGGGCGAGGGACTTGGCAACAAGTTTTTGGCCAATATTCGGGAATCTCACGCTCTGCTCCATGTTGTGCGCTGTTTTGATGATGAAAATATCGTGCATGTGGACGGGAGTGTTGACCCTGTGCGGGATATTGAAATTATTGAAACCGAATTGTTGCTGGCAGATATTCAAAGTCTTGAAGGGCGGCTTGAAAAACTGGTCAAGCAGGCGCGAATGGACAAGAAAATGAAGCCGCAGCAGGATGTTGCTCTTGCCTTGAAGGCCCATCTGGAGCAGGGCCAAATGGCTTCAAGTTTTGAGCCGAGTGAGGAGCTGGATATTTTGAGTCGCGAACTTGGCTTGCTGACCATGAAAAAATGTATTTATTGCGCCAATGTTGATGAGCAGGGGCTTGTTGATGGCAACGCCTACCTTGAGCAGGTGGAAAAGCTGGCTGCGGACAGGGGCAATCTGTGTGTGCGGATTTGCGCCAGTATAGAAGAGGAGCTGGGCGCTCTTTCTGATGATGAGCGGCAAGAATATCTTGAGTCGTATGGCCTGAAAAGCAGTGGGCTTGAGCGGGTCGTGCGGGGCGGTTACGAAATTTTGGGACTGATTTCCTATTTTACTGCCGGAGAAAAGGAAGTTCGGGCCTGGACAATTCGTCGGGGCTGGAAAGCGCCGCAAGCGGCTTCTGTTATTCATACCGATTTTGAGCGGGGGTTTATTCGGGCCGAGGTTATCAGTTACGATGATTACACAACACAGAAATCAGAGGCTGCCTGCCGCGCCGCCGGAGTGTTGCGGGTTGAAGGCAAGGAGTATGTTGTGGAAGACGGAGATGTTATGCATTTTTTGTTTAATGTGTAACAGCCTCACGTGACGAATTTTTCAACGGCCTGCCAGGCATTAAAGAGTAAATCGCCCCGTACAGTAAAATATGGGGCGATTTTTTTGATAAAAGGGGCTGACATTTTGCAGTCAGCCTGTCTCTTGCCTTGTTTATGAATCTTTCTGGTTCTCTCGCTCCGCAAGCCGTTTGTTGTAACAGTCAATCACGGCTTTTCTGCTGATCATTCCGATAAGCGTGTCAGGTTGTCCTTCTTCAACAACTGGCAGACTATCCACGTTTTGTTGGGTAAATTTTCGTATGGCACTGCTGATGTCTTCGTCCGGCACAACGCTGAGGATGTCCTTTTGCGAAATATCTTCCATGACAAGCAGGTCGTTTAGGCTGTCGTCAAACAAAAATTCACGCAAGTCTGTACTGGAAAGGATGCCACACATTTTGCCCAAAGGATTTACTATAGGGAAATAGTGCTGTTTTGTTTGAGCGAGAATGTTTTTGAACTCTCCCAGCCGCATGTTGTGCGGGATAAGTCGGGGCATTGTCACTTCTTCTTTAAGGTCGCGGATTTTAATGCTTTCCAGCAGGTCAACAAAAAATTCTCCTGAATGGGCGGGGGAACTCATTCTGTTTTGGGGCTGGTTTTTGAAGATTGTCCATTTTTGTGAAGCCACATACGACAAGGAGCAGACCAGCATACTGGGCAGGAGCAGGTGGTAGGAGCTGGTCATTTCGCTGATAAAAATAATCGTGGAGATGGGAGTATTGGAAACGCCCGCGAAAAAACCGGCCATGCCTACAACCACAAAGGCCGCTGGCTGCGGAACAACGCCTGGCATAAACTGGTGAAAAAGCATGCCAACCACGCCACCAAGCGCGCCGCCAATGACAACAGATGGGCCGAACACGCCGCCACTGCCGCCCGAACCAATGGAAAACGAGGTGGTCAGGATTTTGCCCACAGCCAGAGTCAGCAGCAGCCAGATTGTGGCTTCGTTATTCAGCGCAAGCTGAATATAGCCATATCCGAATGAAAGTGTTTGCGGGAGGAAATATCCAATGGCGCCGGTCAGCAATCCTCCAATGGCAGGACGAAAATGTTCTTTTATTTTCAGTCGCTTGAAAAGACCGGTAACAGAATAAAATGTTTTGACATAGAGCCAGCCAAACACGGTTACTGTAATAGCCAGGACCGTATAGGGAAAAAGTTCCAGCGGGTTGGAAAACGTCATTTCAGGTGGAGCAAAAAGCGCGCCCCAGCCAAAAAAGGAGCAAAAAACGCAGTAGGCCACAACCGATGACAGGCCGGCTGGAATAATGACTTCTGATTCGATTTCCGGGTCCCGGTACAAAACTTCGGCGGCGAAAAGCGCGCCAGCCAGAGGAGCCTTGAAAATACTGCCGATTCCGGCACCCATTCCCGCTGCCAGCATGATACGGCGTTCACGGTCGGTCAGCCCCAGTTTTGTGGCGAGAAAAGAGCCAAATCCGGCTCCAATCTGGGCAATCGGCCCTTCCCTGCCGCCAGAGCCGCCGCTGGTTAAGGTAACGGCTGAGGCCAGGGTTTTGATAAAAGGCACTCTGGCTCTGATTTTGCCTTTTTTGGCGTGGTAGGCATCAATGGCCGCGTCTGTTCCGTGCCCTTCCGCTTCCGGACAAAAGGTATAGACAAGAAAACCGCTGATAAGGCCGCCAATACAGGGCAGAAGAAAAAGCATGTTTTTGGAAAAAGGGTTGCCTGTGGAGGCAAAAAGGTGATGCTCGCCTGCTGGTGATGGCGGGTGGTGGCCGGCCAGCATGTCCATGAAAAAGTAAAATCCGACTTCACAAAGAAAATGAAAAAGGACTGCTCCCAGTCCGGCGACCAGGCCAATCAGGACAAAATAGCAGCCCCAGCGGCTGGCGCAGGAAAGGTTTTTCCATGTTTCGGCTTGCATTTTATCTCCTTGCGGTGTGCTTGCCATTTTTATTGTCACAAAAAAATATCCTGAATTTTTTTGCGGGTTGTTGCAAGTTTTTTTTGTTTCTTCCTTATTCAGGGCGGTTCGGGGAAAAATCGCGGTGGTTGCTTTCCAGTTTGGCCACCAGTCTGGAGCAGGTGAACGTTAAAATAAAATACAGGAGCGTGACAGTTATCCATGTTTCAAAGGTCAGGTAGGTCGAGGCGCTGAGTTCTTCGCCCTGAAAAGTCAGCTCCTGAATGGAAATAACAGAGACAATGGCGGAGTCCTTGATTGTGGAGATACACTGGCCGGCCAGTGGCGGCAGAATGAGGGGGAGGGCCTGAGGAAAGATGACCAGCCGCAGAGCCTGCCATCTTGAAAAACCGCTCGCCAGCGCGGCTTCCCATTGGCCCCTGGAGATGTTTTCGATACCTCCCCGAATAATTTCGGCCAGATAAGCCGCCTCCAGGACAGCCAGAGCAAAAATCGCGGCTGTAAAACCCGTTAATTGTTCAGGCGGACAATAGAGCGTGGAAAGAATTTTCGTTTGCCAGGACGCGGAGTTCGGGGTGAGGAAGGAAAAATCAACATTTGGTAAAATATGGTCGCCCAGAAAAAAATAGAAAATAAAGATAACAATGATAGGCGGCGTATTGCGGATGCAGCCAATGTATGTTCGGGCCAGCAGACGGAGATACAGGCTGGAGCTTATACGGCACAGCGCGATGACGCTGCCGAGGAAAAGAGCAAGCAGGATTGACCAGAAACCAAGGCGAATTGTGGTGAAAAATCCCAGAAGCAGGCTGTTGAGGTGCCAGCTTTTCGTGGTCTGGTCAAAGTATATGAGGTATTGCGGCATCAGCTCCCAGTGCCAGTGGTAGGCCAGGTTTTGCCGCGCGTTCAAAAACAGGGCCAGACAAATGAGCCCCAGCAGGACACAGAAGAGTATGTCGAGCAGGGAAAGCTTCCATATCAGCTTTTTGTTCATTTGCCTGGCCGCCGTGTTGTCATGTCGGGAAACAAACACATAAAGGCACTTGCTATTTTATCTGGTCTGCCCACTTTCGTCCCAAAAACCAGTAGGCTTTTCTTTCCTGCAACCAGCCTTCGGCCTCAACGACCCTTATCCAGCTGTTGAGGTAGTTCAGGGTATCAAAATCTCCCTTGCGAATGGCAAACCCAACAGGTTCCCTGGTAAATGTTTCCGTAAAAGGCAGAAAAAGGCGATCCGGGTGTTCCGCTGCCAGATACGCCGGCGTGGGCGCGGAAGAAACAAAGGCGTGGGCCCGCCCGTTGAGGACTTCCTGAATGGCCTGAGATTCATAATTAAAGCGTTTAATCGTGGCGTTTGGCAAATGCTTTTGGGCGCTTGTAACGCCGGCTGAACCAAGTCGGGCGGCCAGGATAACCCCTTTTTTGTTAAAATCGGCAAGTTGCGAAAATCCTTTCGCCAGCTTTTTGTTGGCAACCAGCGACATACCGGAATAGTCGTAGGGAATGGAAAAATTGACTTTTAAATTACGGTCAGGCCGTATGCCCATGCTGCCGATAATAATGTCGAATTTGCCGGTCAGCAGGGCGGGAATAATTCCTGACCACTGGGTGTGAACAAATTTGGGAGTAACGCCCATGTCTTTGGCAAGACGGGTGGCAACGTCAATCTCAAAGCCAATAAATTTTCCGGTTTTGTCTTTCATGGCCCAGGGGACAAAAGTGGAAAAGCCGATTTTAAGCTCTTTTTTCCGCAGCACCTTTTCAAGCAGACTGGGTTGGGCGTTTGCGGCGTGGAGGTTTGCCAGTGTGCCAAACAGAAGGCTGAAAGCAACAAGCAGGATGGCGCAGTATCTGGTTGTAAGGGGACGAATCATTTTTTCTCCTTGTGGGTTAAACTGTTTTTGCGGAATTGTATTTTTTTTCAAGAGTGCTGGCCAGTGCCGTCAGCAGCAGATTGACGGTCAGATACAGTGCGGCAACTGTGAACCAGACTTCAAAGGACAAAAAGGTGTCGGCAATAAAACTTTGTCCCCGCATGGTTAAATCGTTGATGGCGATAACACTGACCAGCGCGGAGTCCTTGACCAGACTGACGCTTTGGCCGGTAAGCGGCGGGATAACGGCCCTAATGGCCTGGGGAAGAATGACAAGGCGGTATTGTTGCCATGTCGTTAGTCCCAGACTGGCCGCTGCGTCATGTTGTCCCTTGCCGACTGAAAGTATTCCGGCCCGAAAAATTTCCGAAACATAGGCCCCTTCAAAAAGGCTAATGGCCGCAATAGCTGCGGTAAAGGCCGTGATATTGAAAATTGGAGCCAAAATAAAATACACAAAAAATATCTGAATGAGGAGCGGCGTGTTGCGTACCGCTTCCAGATAGGTCCAGGCCAGTCTGGAAGCAAGAAAGGAACGGGAGATTCTGGCCAGCGCGACAATCTGTCCGATAATAACGGTCAGGAGCAGGCTCAGCGCTGATATTTTGAGCGTGACAACAAGCCCTTTCAGGAGAGGGCCTGGCGCAAAACTGCCCGCTTGAACCTCGTAAAGGGCGGGCCAGAGCCTGTACCATTGCCAGTTATAGCCCATTTTTTGCGTTGCGTATGCCATAAACCAGCCAAGGGCGGCCAGGGTCAGGATGTAGGCAAGAAAAGAACTTTTATGGGCAAGCAGCCAGGAGAACTGTTGCCGGAAAATACGCTTCATGATTTCGCAAATTGTTTTTGTTGAACCCGTTGTGGCAGAAAAAAAGTTCAGTTTATCCACGTGTTTTTGGGGTTGTGATGGTTGTAAATTTTTTTGCCATACGACTTTGGCCGCGTGGCGCTGCAATAATTTTGATTTTTATAAAAAGAAAAGAATAAAATAAAAGTAATGGAGAAAGCAAGTCTGGCTAATGGTCTTGAACAGGCATAAAATTATTAGCTATGAATACAGAGGGTTGAGAAAAAAAGTTGAAAAGGAATGAAGAGTATTTGACCGCCGACAACCTTGGGGCGAGATGGAAATCTGGCGGGTATTTTTCCTTGAAAGGAAATCTGGCTTGTGACATAAATTTTTTCCGTTTTTTAAATTATGACCAGGGGTGCCGTATGCTGCTTTGCACATTGTATCATAATATAAACGCCGACAAATACAGTAACCGTCCTGATATTTTTGAACGGCATCTCTTGTATATAAAAAAACATTTTCGCGTTGTTTTTCCTGGTGATTGTCTTGGCGAAAAAAATATCTGTCTGACATTTGATGACGGATATTTTAATTTTTATAAATATGTTTATCCGTTGCTCAAAAAAAATGATATGAAAGCAATACTTGCTGTTCCAACAAAATTTATTCTTGAAAAAACTTCAAAAGAAGAAAAAAAACGTCTTTCTGTTCGTCATGATGATGCCGTTTCCTATTATAAGGATGCTCCTTTTTGCACGTTTGAGGAATTGAAGGAAATGAGTGAGAGTGGATGCGTTAAAATCGCGTCACATACACATTCTCACGCGAATTTGACAAATTGTGAAGATGTTTCAGAAGAACTGTTGCTTTCCAGGGATATTCTGGAAAAAAAACTTGGCATTGTTTGTGATACGTTTATGTTTCCGTATGGAAAATACAACGATGAAATTGCAAGAAAGGCATCTGAAATATATCCGTATCTTTTTAGAATAGGAAACGCGATAAATAAGGATTTTAACGGAATAAAAGGTGTTATTTACAGAATAGACGCTGACAATCTGAAAGATGAAAAAGATATTTTTTCTTTTCGCAACATGACAAGATACAAAATGAAGTCTTTTCTCCGGTCTTTTTGCTCGTGAGTCTTTTGGCTTACGCGGACAAGAAATTTTGCAGGGCCTTTTGAACTCCGGCAAAAATTTCGTTTGGCGCGGGGCTGGCATCAAGAACAACAAAGCGGGCGGGGTGTTTGGCCGCCCAGTCAAGGTATCCTTCCCTGACCCGTTTATGAAATTCAAGTTTTTCCATTTCAAACCGCCCTTCCAGATGGTGCTTGTTGCTGATGATGTCCCGTTTTTTGGCGCGTTCAAGTCCGGCTTCCGGCTCAATGTCCAGTAAAAAGGTCAGGTCTGGCCACAGTCCATGTACTGCTTCGTTATTGAGGCGAAGCAGCATTTCGGTATCCAGCCCCCGTCCGTACCCCTGATAAACGATTGTTGAATCCGCGAAACGGTCGGAAATAACAATCCTGTTTTGTTCAAGAGCTGGCTTGATAACCGAATGTACATGCTGGGCGCGGTCTGCCAGATATAAAAAAAGTTCGCTCATCGGGCTTAGGTCGCTGTTTTTGGGGTGCAGAAGGATTTGTCTGAGTTCGCAGCCCAGACCGCTGCCGCCGGGTTCGCGCGTACACAGTGTTTCCTGGTCCTGCTTGAAAAAAAAGGATGACAGTTTCTGGATTTGTGTGGTCTTGCCGCAGCCTTCCATGCCTTCAAATGTAATAAACATACGTATGTCCTTGGTTAAAAGGGAAAAAGTGTCCCTTGATGTTCTTTGACTGTTTGTTTTTTTGCGGGTTGCAGATTGGGAGTTTTTTCCCGTTTGTAGAGCATGCGCCCCAGACTGCGCTGGTAGTCAGACCATGTGTTGTCTTCCCTGTCGTGCAGGGCGACTTCAACGCTGTTGACCTTGGCGTCAATATTGTCCGCGTGGTGGAGCAAAAAGCCCTCCAGTGTTTTGGGGCGTTTGGGTGAACCAAATTCAAGCTCGCCGTGATGGCTGAGGATAAGGTGTTTGAGGTGCGTTTTCAGTTCCGGCGACAGTTCCCTGTTTTTGTGCAGGAAGGGCGCGAGTTGTTCAAGCCCCAGAAAAATATGGCCCAGGAGCCGCCCCTCTGAAGTGTAGTCGCGTACAATTCCGCTTGTCAGCTCAAAGGCTTTTCCCAGATCATGAAAGGCCGCAGCAACCAGCAAAATATCCTTGTCTGCCTGTTTGTACACATCGCAAAGGGCCTGGCAAACGCGGCAGACATTGAGCGTGTGTTCAAGAAGTCCGCCAATATAGGCGTGGTGAATCGCCTTGGCACCCGGAGCCTGTAACAGCGGGAGTCGTATCGTGTCGCGGGTTAAAACGTCCCTGCAAAATTTTTTCCAGGGCGGATACTTGATTTCGAA
>PDWJ01009548.1_pt1 | contig 11506 bp, 5 predicted proteins | sample 1430881 | NCBI WGS metagenome assembly PDWJ01 (sample SAMN01162460, study PRJNA174530) | Oral metagenome, whole genome shotgun sequencing project. | biome: Marine environment; feature: Marine mammal; material: Swab sample of the gingival sulcus; isolation source: swab sample of gingival sulcus... | reverse complement strand
GATGGCTGAAGACGAGAAGCTTTTTCAAGACCTCTGGCGTAGTTATTTCAAAGCGATGACGATAAAAGAACGTATCAACCTGCGCAAACAACGTCAAGACATGCCCGTTCGTTTCTGGCAGGATTTGACCGAGAAGTATTTGAGTTCCGAATAGTCAAATATATAAAATTACAACTTGTTAAAAATAAGATTTTTAGTAAGGACGTAAAGTAGTAAAAGTAGTAAGGTAGCAGGGTAATAAAAGTAGCAAAGGTCAGCCAACAGTTTTTTTATCCGTTTGTTTGAAAATTCAAAATTATCATGTATCTTTGTTGTGTAGTAAATTTATTAACTTATGTCTAATTAATGGAAAAGTAAAAACTACTGTTGTTTTTCACTTGTAATATTAGGAGGTTCAAGTATGAAAGCAAAGAAAAAGAAATTTGTTGATATTATTATCGGCATATGTATCGTGGGTGCAGTAGGAATTACGTTATTTTATTATTTCAATCTATGGAGTAGTAATTCAGCAAAGGCACACAATATGTCTAAAGATTTTATTGAGTTACCTGAAAATCATCCGGATATAAGTCAGATTGCCGAAAAATTTCCTGCAGAGAATCAATATTGTTTAGCCTGTCACCAAGGTATTATGCCTGCTCGTTCGGTAAATTCCGAAATGATGAAGCAGATTTTTGCTATGGGCAAACAGCAAGGCGACCCTAATGGCTGCGTTGTTTGTCATGGAGGAAGTCCGCACGAAACCATAGATAAAAATAAAGCTCATAGTGGCGTTCCTAAGGGCGGTAGTTTGAAAGCATTTACTCCCGTACCCGGTGCTTTACAGGTAAATAAAAACACCTGTGGGTTGTGTCATTCCGACCACAGTTACAACACCCATCGTTCTATAATGAATACCGATGCCGGAAAAATGAAGTCTCTCGCTTGGAGTTGGGGAATAGCTACCGAAAACAAAAATCATGTTTGGGGCGATCACGATATGGACGACCCCGATGGAGCTACACCACGTTTTGGTACGGAGAAATATAAAGAATATATGAAGCAGATGGCTGCTGCTTTTCCCGGACAATTCCCCAAAGAATTAAAGCAAATTCCCGATGTAGATATAAGCAAATTATCGGAAATGCCTGAACAAGCCGCTTTTACTTATTTGCGTAATTGTAACGCTTGCCACCTTAGCAATAAAGGAATGCAAGACAGAGGACATTTTAGAGGAATGGGCTGTGCTGCTTGCCACAGTTTATATAGCAATGAGGGCTTTTACGAGGGAGCTGACAAATCCATTGATAAAACAAAAAGCGGACACTTGATGGTGCATCGTATGCAGGCAACACGCAAAACCAAAGTCAAAATAAACGGCAAACTGTTTTCGGGCATACAAGTATCTACTTGTGCGGCTTGTCATGCAGCAGGACGAAGAATCGGACACGCTTATCAAGGTCTGATGGCGTTGGGACACGGCGACCACAGAGGTCCCTTTGATGAAAAAGGAGAATCGCAAAAAGCCAATGGCGGTTATGTGTTTAAATATATGCGTAACGATGCACATCATCGTATCGACAAAGACGGAAAGTCGGTTACCGGTTTATTGTGCCAAGATTGTCATACCACAAACTCAATGCACGGTAACGGAAATATTGGCTCTACCTGCTTGGCAACCGTTGAAATAGAATGTGCCGACTGCCACGGAACGCCTAAAAAGTATCCATGGGAACTGCCCATTGGTTATGGCGACGAGTTTAATAAAAAGTTGAATATGAACGATGCCCGCGGTTTATCGGATAAACCGATGAATGTAACTGCCGATTTTGCCACCATATACGAAAAGCAGGACGGGTATTTATTATCTGCTCGTGGCAATCCTTTAGGAAATGTGGTAAAATCGGGCGATAAAGTGATTGTACATTCTGCCAATGGACATAGCTTTGAAGTTCCGGTATTGAAAAACTTAGCGAAAGAGGGTAAGTGGAAAAATCCGTTAAAAGCGGAAGTAGCAATGGTTAAGGTAGATAAGCACATGAGTAAATTAGAGTGTTATGCTTGTCATTCCACTTGGGTTCCTCAATATTATGGTTATAAATATGTTATCGACTACACTAAAAAATCAACAGATTGGTTGGATTCACCCGAGATATACGGAGACGACGGAACAACTGCCGATTATAAAGGTGAGTTTGTGATGCAGCCCGGAGCCAATACCAATTGGGATTATAGCCATGTTCGTTGGGAAAATCCGCCTTTGGGTATTAATGGTGAAGGACGTGTTACTCCTCTTACGGGTGTTATACAAACGGTAGGTACGGTAATAGGTACTGATGGCAAGACAATTATATGGAACAATGTTGCTAAAACCGATAAAGGATATAATGCTATTGAGTTATCGCCTTTAAATCCTCATACTACTTCGTTGGAGGCTCGCGAGTGCGTCGATTGTCACGGCAATTCGGTAGCCATAGGTTATGGCATCGACAATGGTGATTATGATAGTAATCCTGAGGTTACTCGCTATGCCGATATTGTAGACGGTGAAGGTAATAATGTGAGTCAATTTACTCAGGCACAGATTCATGCCATAGCCGAATTGCACGGCGATTTTATGCAGATATTAAATAAAGACGGCAAACAAGTACAAACGCTTGATTGTCATTGGCCAACTTCGCAGCCTTTAACCAAAGAACAGAGAGATGTGTTATCGCGTTCAGGCGTTTGCTTGTCGTGTCATAAAGATATATCCGACGGCGATATACCTGTAAATATGTTGCGTAAGATAGCAAAAATCACTAATATGTCTTTTAAGACAGCTGACGAGCATGATGCTATTTTAAGTCAAAACAATATATTGATATCGTGGATAAAAGCTGTCGGTGTTACGTTAATGCTTATATTGATTGTTGTATTAATTGTTGCAGCTACCCAAAGGAAACGAATTAAACGATTTATTCGTAAATTTAGAGCAGGCTATAAATCGGCTAAAGAAAAATAAAGATGTTAGACCGTTTGACAAAAGCATTATCTTCTTATAAAACAATGGTGTTCCTTTTTATTGGTTATGCCGTTTTGTTGGCTGTGGCTACCGTTATGGAAAAACTTTATGGCACACCTGCTGCCAAAACCATAATATATCATTCACCTCTGCTGTTTATATGGCAGTTTTTATTGGTTTTGAATTTTATTTTTATCAGTATAAAAAGGCAGTTATATCAGCGAAAAAGATGGTCGGCTTTGTTGTTGCATTTGGCATTTGTTGTGATTCTTTTGGGAGCAACACTGACTTTCGTTTTTGGAAAAGAGGGAGTAATGCACTTGCGTGAAGGTGAAATCAGTAATATCATAACATTAAATAATGGGGGCGAAAAAATACCACATAAATTGCCGTTTTCTATTGGTTTGTGCGATTTTAGATTAACTCGTTATCCGGGTTCTCAAAGTCCTTCATCTTTTGAAAGCGATTTAATTATATACTCCAACGGAAAGGAAACTCCATATACTGTTTTTATGAACAATATTTTGGATATGCACGGTTATCGTTTTTTCCAAGCTTCGTACGATAAAGATGAATTGGGAACAATATTATCTGTCAATCAAGATGTAGCAGGAAGAATAGTATCCTATTCGGGATATTTTTTATTGTTCCTGAGTTTATTCCTGTTTTTTTTTGATAAAAAATCACGTTTTCAGACATTGAAAAAGGAGCTTTCCAAACTTAAAACTTATGCTTTGTTTGTACCGATTTTATTGTTTGCCGATTCGGTCATGGCAAATCCAAATAATCATAAACAAATATATCCGATACCCAAAAAGCATATCAAAAAATTTGCCTGCTTGCCCATTCAGTCGAGTAGGGGAAGGGTAATGCCTATGAGTACATTTGCATCGGAGATATTGCGAAAAGTGCATAAAGAAAACAGTTATAAAGGTTTATCGCCCGAAGAATTTTTACTAAATCTATTAGTAATGCCCGAAAATTGGATACACGAGCCTTTTATTCAGGGCGAAAAATCGTATATTGATATGTTTGACAAAGATGGAAATTACAAATTTCAGAACGAAGTAAGTGAAGCATATCATAAATCTGTTGCCCTGCGAAACAGCTACGATAAGGAAATCATTAAGCAAGACGAGAAAGTTCAGCTTATTCATAGTTTGTTGCAGTATAGGATGTTACGATTATTTCCCAATGTTAGGGATTCTTTTAATCGTTGGTATTCCGCCAGCGAACAACTATCGGTTTTTACCGATGATGAGGCAAGGTATATCAAGCTTTTATTTGGTCAATATCTGAACTCGGTAAAAGAAGCTATGATTTCAAACAATTGGGAATTAGCTGATAGCAATTTAGATAAAATACGACAATATCAGATAGCCCAAAATAGTGACAAACTTATTTCCGATAAGAAAATAAAAATGGAAGTGCTTTATAATAAGCTTGATGTTTTCCGGTATGGTAAGATAAGTTATCTTATTTCGGGAGGAGTGCTTTTGTTGTTGCTTATTCTGTCTTTTATAAAAAACAGTACTTGCCAATGGGAACAAATTATTCGTAATATTGTAATTGCCTTGATTGGATTTACTTTTATTTATCATAGTTTTGGTTTAGGATTGCGTTGGTATATTGCGGGACATGCCCCTTGGAGTAATTCCTACGAAACCATGTTGTATGTGGCTTGGGCAAGTGTGTTGGGCGGATTGTTTTTTGCACGATTTAGTTTGCCGGCTTTGGCAATTTCGAGTTTGTTTGGAGGTATAATATTGTTTGTTTCGGGTTTGAATTGGTTAGACCCTCAGATTAGCCCCTTGGTTCCGGTTTTACAATCGGTATGGCTGATGTTTCATGTTGCCACGGTTGTTGCCGCTTACGGATTTTTCGGGATAGGAGCAATGCTGAGTATTACCAATTTAATTATGATGAGTTTAACCAATCAAAGAAATTGCAGTAGTTTGACAAAGAAGGTAAAAGAACTGACTCTTATTAATGAGATGTCGCTTTGGATAGGTTTGGCATTGATGTGTATAGGTACATTTTTAGGAGCTATTTGGGCAAACGAATCATGGGGACGTTATTGGAGTTGGGACCCCAAAGAAACTTGGGCTTTAATTACAGTTATTGTTTATACTTTGGTGTTACATCTTAATTTTATTAAGCATAAAAATATCAGTCTTTGGCTTTTTAATACTTGCTCTCAATTTGCCATTTTATCGGTGCTGATGACCTATTTTGGTGTAAATTATTTCCTTAGCGGTATGCATTCTTACGGCAATAGCGATGCACTATCGGGAATAAAGATTGGGGCTGTTATTTTGGTGACGGTTTTCTTTATAATGCCCTCTGTGATAGCGTATATAAAATATCAAGGTTGGAAGACGGAAGAAGTCAGAAGACCAAAGTTGGAAGACTGAAATCGGAAGTTGAGTGACACTTTTTTGCAAACTTTGCGAAAAAAACTTTGCGTTCTTTGCGATTAAACCAAGCCAAAGGCTATAAAATATAAACATATGAAAACAAGTACTTTATTATTTACTATTTGTAAGAGAACTTACTATTTTTTTATTTTATCGATTTTGCCTTACTCTGTCTTAGCACAAGAAAAGCCGGAGGTGCATATAGGTGGTGCCTTGCGATTTAATTATAACATATCCACTTATAACAAATCACAACAAAAGAGAGGTGGAGATATTAATTATGATATGTTCGCCGTAAGCCCTAGTGTATCGTATAAAGACATATATTTAAAGGCAGAATATCGTTTGTATGAAAATCAATACGGCGGGGGTATGCTGCGTTTTGGTTATGTCGGTTATGATATTTCGCCCACAAGTCATATTCACTTTGGATTGACACGAGTTCCATTTGGCTTGGAAGATTATAACTCTCACAGTTATTTTTTGGGAATGAGTTACTATTTAGGTTTGGAAGACGATTACGACCTTGGAATAAAATACATGAAAGAATCAGAGCATTTTGATTATCAATTGGCTTTCTTTAAAAATTCCGATTACGGCTCTGTTGTAGCCGGCGAAGAATCTATGAGACGTTATTCTTATGATGTAGGTGGTTTTAATAGAGAAACCAATCAGGCAAATATAAAATTAGATTATAAATTTGGAGAAACAGCCAAAAGTAATTTGGGTATATCTGCACGATACGGAGGATTGTTCAATACCAAAACTGAAGAAATGGGAACGCACTATGCGGTTGCAGGGCATTATAAACTTCAATATGGAAATTTTGATTTAAAAGCACAGGTAGCACATTATAAATATAGTCCTGAAAATGAAACTTCGGTCTCTAATGATGTAATTCAGATGGTGGCTTATAATTCATCTTACGATATAGCCTCCGAAGCTACTTTATATTCTTTTGCCGTGGGCTATAATATTGACATTAATAAAAAACTACTGTCCGGCATATTGATATATAATGACTTTGCTTATCTGGATAAAGATATAAACTCTTTTGATTATTCTGCTTCAAACACTTTGGGCGTTTTACTTGTTTCAGGTAAAATATATACTTATGTGGAATGTATTTTTGCCAAAAACCAGCCGTGGTTTGGAGGTGATTGGCAAAAATCTTTTGCTTCCGGCACTTCTGATGCTAAGTGGGAAACCAAATTGAATATTAATGTGGGGTATTATTTCTAGTGCTTCTTATTTATTACATCAAGTAGTTATTATTTGCTCACATAGTTATCGAAGTATTTGCAATATGTTCGCGCTTCTTTATAGAATGCTGTTTGTTTATATTGGTTTAGTGCGTCAAAATAGTTCTTTTTTGGCAAGGGCAAAGAGAATACATGCTTTCAGTTCATCGTCTTTTGCCTGTTTAAGTGCTTTTTGCAGGTATTTGTCTGCAAGGTCGGTCGTATTACGGAAATAAGAACAGAGCGTGTAATCGACATAAAACGTGCGTTTGGGATCAATTTCATTATTCATGTATCTATTTGTTCCTTTCTCTTCATTGTAGCATGAATATTTTTCGGAGGTATAACTGTTGTTGTTATCGAAGCGCAGGTAGTGGCGGAAATATCCTGTTGTCGTAACATTATAAAAAAAGTTTCCGATAAGGAAATTGGCTTTGGCTGCCTGATTGTTATTCTTACTGCTTATTTTTTGCAGTTTCAACAATGCACTTGTAATATCTTTTTCGCTCATTTGCTCTTTGATAAACGGGAAATCGGCAATATAGTCATCGCGCATGATTTCTTTTTCCGGACCGCTGTACCATTCGTTGATGTTGTATCCGAAGATACGTCCGGAAACTTTTATTCTGCCTTGTCTGTCGGCTTGAAAATATCGATTGGCTGTTTCGATGTCGCCTTCTGTCAGGTAAAATGTACCGTAGAGGATATTGAATAAATCGTCATTTATTTGATTATTCAACCATTTCTCGAGTTCGTTTTTATTCTTTTTCTTGTGAAAAGCAGCGAGTTCGTCAAGAAGCGGTTTCTGCAGGTTATACTCAATATCGGAGAGCGTATTGTTGATTAGAAAAGCCTTAGCATAGTCTTTTTGTATATAATAACGATTGGCAAGAATGTTGAGAAATGTACTGTTAGACAGATTTTCCCGTTTGAGAAAACGTCCATAGTTTGCATGGATAGTCTGTTCGATGTCCGGTGTGATTTCGGGCTGTTCGGCGATATGGAGATGGGCTGCGATCACATCTTTTTGGCGAGCATAAGTGCTGTCTGTCGTTGTTACCTGCGCAAGAAATTTTCCGGCTTGTGCAAAGTCTTTGCGTAAGAAGCAGAGGTAAGCTGTTGTTAGGTTCCAGAAGTCTTTTTCGTTTGCCGAGCGGGTAATTTTCGCAGAAGCCTCATAGGATGCTTCCAAGAAATCGACGGTTTCTTTTTCCGGCAAGAGCGGATACCTTTTGTCATCCGTTTTCAGCGAATAGGAATATGTGTGAGCCAGCATGTCTCGTTCGATGGCATTGATGGCGCGTACCATTAATACTTTGGCTTCAATGGCATCGGGGGCGTTAGCCGCAATCTTTTCCAACTCGTTGAGCGGGTTATTGAATGAGTTGTATCCGAGAATAAAACGGATTGTATTGCGTTCCTTGTCTGTTTGGGCAGAAGATAAGAGCTTCTCAATGTTTATTTTCTGATCATGATGAATATGAAAGATAGACGAATAAGCTGTTTTCTTCAGGTCTTTCGAGAAAGAAAAGACATGGATGAAATCGTTAATAGCTTGTTCCGTTTGCTCAAGCCCGAATAATGCACCGGCTTTTTGGCTGAGTGCATAGTAGTACATTTCGGGTTTGTAGTCAAGCGGTTCGACGTATTTATCGAAGAAAGAAACAGCCTCTTTGTAATTGCGGTTATAGTGTGCAAAGCGAACCAATTGATAGCCGTAGCGCAGTTTCAGTTCTGCATCTGTCTCTGCATTCCAGCTGCGAATAAGCACATTGACCACTTTCGCATAATTCAGTTCTGAGGCTTCTTTTTTATCATTATATTCCGAATCGTAGCTCCAGCCTTCGGATTGGCGGATTATATGCATGTACGGCTCAAGGTATTTGGCATAGGCTAAATAGAGCAATGCCTGTTTGTGACGTCGTACAAAATCGGATGTTATAAACGATAATTTTCGATCATCTGTCTTATTGCCTTTCGTGAGGGCTTGTATGTCGGTGCGACTTGCTTTCATCACTAAATAATACGTCTGATTGTAGTCAAGTCCGAGATATCTTTGCCATTCTTCGATATTGGCATTTCTGACCTTTTGTCGTGAATATGCATTTTCGTAGAATGCAGAGCTGTAGCTTAACAGGAAAGGGGCATAACGCAAATCGTTAATCAGTTCTTGCGAGAATACGTTACAATATTCTTCATCAGGCTCATACCATGTACATGCCCATGATTTCTGTACAATAGTAAACAGGAGTACGGAGAAGATAAATGTTTTAGTTTTCATTTTATTTCAGTTCTTTGATGGTAAATCGTTTTAAAAAGCCCTCACTCAGATGGAAATAGACGATGCTGTAGTCGTCGTCTATCTTTCGATTCAAATATTGTTTGGCTTCCGTCAGCAGTTGAGGCGTGATTATTTCTAATTTGATGCTGAATCCTTTGTTGATATACAGTCCGTGCAAGAAGCAGTCTTGCATAACCTCGAACGTGTTTTCGCTTGTTCGGCGAAATGCAGGCGGTTGCAGGTCGTCGGCTGTCAGTCCGTTAATTAGTTTTTTACGACCGAGATGATTCGTAACAATCCCCCATGAGTAGAGTGGGAGGGCGATATCGAATGTCAACGGGTAGTCGTTGATGTTTTGCGTATAGGCTTTGAGCAATGAAATGTCGAGGATGGAGTTGGTAGAGGTTTCGCCTGTCGGGTCGGAGGTGGCGTAACACATCAAGTATCCTTTGTCTACGGGAGGAATGCCGGCTTCTTCCTTATCTTTGGTCTGATGCAGGCGCAAGGTGCACGATATCTTTTTGCCTGATTGCTTCCGTAAGGCTTTCAGAAAGATAAAGTAAGCCGGTCGGGTGCGTTGTGTCCAGTCGCAATCGATATTGATTTCGCCTGTATCGGGGAATCGGTTGGTCGAAGCGATGTCTCTAATCAGTTTCGTGATGTTTGCAGCCAAGTTGTCGATAGCTTCGTCCGATAAGTGTAAGAATGTCCGGTTGGTAATAAAAACGACCGGCACATATTCCGCCGGCAATACATTTGCATTGAAACGTTTTATTTTTGCAACAGGCTTCGGGACACCTTCTTGCAGATCAATATCGAATAATCGGATAAAAAGTTTTTTGCAGTCGAGTGAATCAAAATAATTTCTTTCCGTTTTTCCGATGTGCACGTCAGCTTTCCAATAGTAGAAATTGACCGGATGTGTACGTTTTTTCTGACAACCTGCTGTTATGATGATTGTTATAAGAAAATATATCAAGATTCTGATTTGCATTTGATATTGTTCGTTTAAAAAAAGCAAATATACATGATAATTTTGAAAAATTTCATATAGCGACAAAAAAATAAGAATAAAATAAGGTTCATCCGACATTTTGAGTGATCCGACAGTGGTGTAGTGCAAAAAGCCTGAGCATAAAATATCGTTCATCTCTGAATCCATAAGCTGTTCTTTTCAATACTTTTATTTTATTTATACCTTCTACTTTCCCTGTAGAGATATGACAATCATACTATGCAAGTATTCCTGTGCGATGAGCCATAATGACAGAAGCCATTTTCATCAATTGAATAATTTTGCTTTCTCTTGCCTGACTTACCCAGTCAAGTAGAACCTTTTCTGCTTCTTCCTTGTCAGGTTGTGCCCATATAGTAAATCCGGCGAAACGCAAGGAAAGATTATTATCTTATCCCGAGAGGTCTTACTTAATCAAGCGGCTCTATTTTGGAGTTTTATAAGTTTTGTATCGATTAAAAGACACAAAATATTTAAAACATGACAATGCTTTGACTCAAAAAAGTCGGGGCTTTGTGATAAAAAAAAGAGGATGTACCTATTTTGACAAAGATGCTAAAAAGAATACAGCACAAGTATTATGTAAAAATACTGATAACAAGCATTTTCATTGCAATCAACGTCTTGATGAATGCGCAGGAAGACATCCGTCTGAGCGACGACGCCAAAATCAGCCTGCTGACATGTTCGCCCTGCAACGATGAAGTATATATGCTTTACGGACATACGGCGATACGTATTCAAGACACGTTAAAACAGGAAAATTCCATACATGCTTTGGATTATGTGTTCAACTACGGTATCTTTGACTTTTCCAAGCCCAACTTCATCTATCGTTTTGCCAAAGGAGAAACAGATTATATGTTGGGAGGGCACCATTTCGAAGAATTTCTGAACGAATATCGAAGGCGCGGCAGCCAAGTATGCGAACAAGTGCTCAACCTTGACACAGCCGAAAGACAAGCCCTGTGGGAAATGCTCATCATCAATGCACGCCCCGAGAATCGGGTGTATCGTTACAATTTCTTTTTCGATAATTGCGCCACCCGTCCGGCATCAATGATTGAACAAGCCGTAAATGGTAAAATCGCATATACCGAACGTCAAGACGAAGAATCATTTCGAGATATCATCAACCGGTGCACACGCAATCATCCATGGGTAACATTTGGATGCGATTTGGCACTCGGCAGCCCGACCGACCGACCAATGACATTACACGAATCGTTTTTCATTCCGGAGCGCCTCAAAGAAGCTTTTGCACAGGCATGGATTATCAGCCCTGACGGCTCAAAACGACCGCTGGTAAAAGCGACCCGTATCTTAACGGAAAAAGTCGAAGAAGAAACCAATGTTTCATTTCTTACACCATTCTTATACAGTCTTCTGTTTTTTGTTTTCATCTCTTTACTGACAATAATTGAAATCCGTAAAAAAGCTTATTTTCGATGGCTCGACTGCCTGCTGTTTTTCATCGCCGGTGCAGCCGGTTGCATTTTATTCTTCCTTAGCTTTGTTTCGGTACACCCTTCCATGTGGCCGAATATTTCGTTACTCTGGCTTCATCCG
>PDWJ01004850.1_pt1 | contig 11507 bp, 9 predicted proteins | sample 1430881 | NCBI WGS metagenome assembly PDWJ01 (sample SAMN01162460, study PRJNA174530) | Oral metagenome, whole genome shotgun sequencing project. | biome: Marine environment; feature: Marine mammal; material: Swab sample of the gingival sulcus; isolation source: swab sample of gingival sulcus... | reverse complement strand
ATAAACTGTAATCCTTTTGTGTACGTTTAACATACTCTTGTTTAATCTCTTTCATAATGTTACTTTTTTAGTGTAACGCTATGTTAGGACGAGACAATAAAATCAAAAAAATAGGCTGTCTTTTCAGACAGCCTATTTTTTTTGAGGACTTCTAAAGAAGTTCCTTGAATAAAAAAATCTAATTTTATTTATTTAAGATTCTAAATTCAGTACGTCTGTTTCTACGGTGTTCTGCTTCTGTACATTTTACACCATTTGAACAACGGTTTACTAATCTTGTTTCTCCATATCCTTTAGCACTTAATCTGCTTCTTGATATTCCTTTTGAAACTAAGTAGTTTACAACAGCATTAGCACGTTGTTGTGATAATGAAAGGTTATAAGCGTCATCTCCTCTAGCGTCAGTATGTGACATAATTTCGATACTTACTTGCTTATCTTTTAAAAGAGGAAGTAAGGTATTATCAATAACAGTCTTAGAAGCTGGAGTTAAACGAGCACTGCTTAATTCATAAAAAATAGGAAGAATAGTTGGGTCTAATAATTTACAATCAACTTCTTCCCAAGTTGTGATTCCACCTTTCTTAACAAGAACAGTTCTTTGAACAGTCTCAAAACGAGCAGGAATAACTTCTTCAGTAGTTCTTGCAGGTGTATTAATTACTTTACGCTTAATAGTTGCATATTCTGCAGGAATATCAACTTGTTTTGTATAAGCTGGGCTTTTTACTACTTGTTTTGTATAAGTAGTTGAAACTTCTGGTACAGGAATAGGTCTTGTGGTTGCATCTTTAACTAAAGTAGTAATAGAAACATTTGTGTACTGAGCAGGGTATTCAACAAAACAAGCTGCAATACAATCATCCTTATTAACTGAAGGACAGTCTTCTAATTGTTTATACTCCCAACCTGAAGTTTTAGGATAAATCTCAAACTGTCTAGAATCTGAACCAAATTCTGCAGGTACAACTTCTAAATCAGTTCTTTTTTCTTTTTTAATATAAGGTACGGTTACAGTTTCATAAACTGCAGGTACATAGATTAATTTTTTACTCGCTTCTTTTACTAAAACTCTTTCCTCAACAGTTTTGTATGTTGCAGGAATAATAGCTAATTTTTTATAAGCAGGGCTAACCATTACTCTCTCTTCAACTTGTTTGAATTCGTCTTTAGTAATACATTTTACATAACATTTTCCGGGAGCCGGATTTGTAGGTAAACTTTGCGAGAACGATAGTTGGCTAAATAAACCAACAATTAATGATAATAATAAAAATTTTTTCATAATATAAATAAAATTAGATTAATGTAATATATTTTACAAATGTAGGAAATAAAACATTACAAAAGCATAAAAAGTTCAATTTTAACAAATACATTTATACCTCAAATACAGGGTTTTGATTATTTTTTCATTAAATTATGATGAAAAATAGTTAACTTTTGTATGTTATTAAAGAAAAATGTATGGATTTTATATATAAATCTCAAATATCTCATTATCTGTGTATTTAGGTGTTTTAAATAAAGATTAAAGTATATATTTTTTTACTATAAAGAGTCTAGTAAAAAAATATTTTAATGTTTCATTATTAAAATTCATAATAATGTAAAATAAATGATTCAACTTACAGCCTAAATCGTTACTTTTGCATCAGTTTTACATAAATTTAGACAAACGATATAATGACAATTGAAGAAATATATTCATTATTTGACTCCTTTAAAGATAAAAAAATATTGATTATCGGGGATGTGATGATTGATGCATATTTATTTGGAAGTGTAGGTAGAATTTCTCCGGAAGCACCAGTTCCGGTAGTTGAGGTTGAACAACGAGACAGCAGATTGGGAGGTGCGGCTAATGTCGCATTAAATATTAAAAATCTACAAGCTTATCCTATCTTGTGTTCGGTTGTGGGTGATGATATTAGGGGGAATGAGTTTTTTGATTTATTGGAACAGCAACATATTTCTTCTGAAGGTATTGTTAAATCAAAAGAACGAAAAACAACGACTAAGTTTAGAATTATTGGAAATAATACGCAGCTTTTAAGAGTTGATGAAGAAGATATTCATCCATTGTCAAAAACAGATAAACAATTATTGATTGAACGAGTTAAACATATTGTTGAAAATCAAAATATTGATGCAATTATTTTTCAAGATTATGACAAAGGCGTAATGGATAAGACTTTTATCAAAGAAATAACTAATATTGCCAATAATCAAAATATTCCGACCACTGTAGATCCAAAGGAAAAGAATTTTCTGTATTATGAAAATGTGACTTTCTTTAAACCGAATTTAAAAGAACTGAATAAAGGAATGAAAACCCATCATTCTAAAAAAGAATTGGATAAAGTTACACAATCTGCCGAAAAATTACAGCAAAAGTTGAATAGTCAGTACGTTATGGTTACATTATCCGATGCAGGCGTGCTTATTTTGGATATGGATGACAAAAAATCAACCTCTCATGTAATTCCGGCTTATAGGCGAAAGATTGCAGATGTAAGTGGTGCAGGCGATACTGTGATTAGTGTGGCAACTTTATGTTTAACACAAAATCTTAATTCCAAAGATATGGCAAACATTGCCAATATTTCCGGAGGATTGGTGTGTGAAGAGGTGGGGGTTGTGCCTATATCTTTTGATCATTTGTTGGAAGAAACGATAAGAATTTATTCATAAAATATTGGTAGATAAAAATTATGAGTAAAAAAGATCAGGCACGCATCATGTTCAACAACATATCCAAGAGATATGACTTTTTAAATCATTTGCTTTCTCTCGGATATGATAAATATTGGAGAAAAAGGGTCATTCGATTAATAAAAAAGCAACAACCTGATACTATTATTGATATTGCTACGGGAACAGGGGATTTAGCTATTGCTGAAGCAAAATTACCGGTAGTACAAAAAGTGTTGGGAGTAGATATTGCCAAAGATATGCTTGAAATTGCCAAGAAAAAAGTGGCAAAAAAAGGCTTATCTGATAAAATAACCTTAGAAATAGGTGATGCTGAACAGTTAAAATATAAGGATAACTGTTTTGATATGGCAACATGTGCTTTTGGGGTTAGAAATTTTGAACATGTTGAAAACGGACTTAAAGAAATCTACCGTGTGTTGAATAACAATGGAACAGCCATTATTTTGGAGTTTTCAAATCCTACTATATTTCCGGTTAAGCAGCTTTATCATGTTTATTTTTCAGGAATATTGCCTTTAATTGGGAAAATATTATCCAAACATCATTCAGCTTATCGCTATTTGCCGGAAACAGTAAGTGCATTTCCTCATCAGGATGTTTTTGTTGATTTACTCAAAAAAGCAGGATTTAGTGATGTTCGGTATATTAAAATGACATTCGGAATTACCACCATATACGAAGCAAAGAAATAAATCTAAAAAAATACAGATATTCAATTTGGACTCGAATACCTGTATTTTTTTATGATAAATTACCACAAAAATTTATTTTTCATCTAATTGTTTCAACATATCTTTTACAGCAGCTTCCAATTGTTGGTCTCTGCCATTCGTAATTTCTTCAATATCATTATGTACTTTGATATCAGGATTTAGCTGTTGATTTTCAAGGTAATTTCCATTTTTATCTTTAGCCCCTACTTGAGGAATTCCAAATACAATAGAACGATCAATTTGAGATTCCCACCATACTGCTGTAAAAGTTCCCGGTACAGGCATTCCTACTAATTTCCCTACATTTAAAGCTTTATAAGCATAAGGAAAACCATGGGCATCAGAATAATTTCCTTCACTAATAAGTACAATGCTAGGTTTATTCCATTTGAAAAGTGGATCTGAACCAATTACTTGTCCTCGAGGAGTATAGGTCCAATAGGGTTTGCCACTCAACAAGGTAACTAAATCATCATGTAACCAGCCTCCGCCATTAAAACGGGTATCTACAATTACTGCTTCTTTATCGGCATAACGTCCTAATAATTCTGAATATACTTCTCTGAAACTATTACTATTCATTCCTCGAACATGCACATATCCTAATCGACCATTAGATAATCGTTCTGTTTCTGCACGCATTTTCTTTACCCAACGTTTATATAATAGGTTATTTTGTTTCCCTACAGAAATAGGTGTAACAACTTCTTCCCAAGTATCTTTTTTACGTTTTATTTGTAATAAAACATGGATTCCCTTTTGATGGTTCAACATTTGGTAATAGGTGTGTTCATCATCTAATGGAATGCCATTAATATGTGTTATAATATCACCCTCTTTTATTTTAATTTTGGCTTTATCAAGAGGCCCTTTTTTTAATATTTCGGCAATTTTCACGCCATTACCTTTGTAATTATAATCCAGTAATATACCCAAAGCAGCAGTATGATCTCCTTTTTCTCCACTGCGATGACGATAGCGAGCTCCTGTATGAGACGCATTAAGTTCTCCTAAAAGTTCACCTAACATATCAGCAAAATCGTAATTGTTATTGATATGTGGTAAAAATTTAGCATATGATTCTTTTAGCATATCCCAATCTAAGCCATGTATTTGAGGGTCATAGAACTTTCGTTTTACTTGTCGCCAGGCATGATTGAACATATATTCACGTTCACCGGATTTATTCAACTCAAATTTAGCATTATAACTTATTTGACTTTGCTTATCTGAATCGATATTTAATTTAATAATCTTTCCACCGGAAACAAAAAAGATATGTTTCCCGTCTTTATCTATGGAAAATCCACCGCCTCCACCTTTTAGTTTGTGTACCAGTTTGGTTGAGTTTTCTCTCAATTTTTTACACCATAAGTCATATCCCTTTTCAAATTTACTAAGATAATATAGTTTTTCTCCATCAGGAGTTACTATAGCATCTGAAAGGTGAGAGGAATTAATGGTTAAACGTTTAACCCTATCTTCTATTCCCTCTAATTCTATTTTAATGGGTTTAAGTGTTTTGTCTTTTTCCTTTTCTTTGTTTTCTTTGTCTTTCTTCTCTTTTTTCTTCTCTCCCTTTTCTTTTGCTTTTTTCATCTCAAACTCTTCCTTAGAAAGTAGAAATTTATCATAGCTTTCTTGGGTTAAAAACATTGCATATATATCATCCTCAGACCCCCAACTACCATGACTGCGATAACCAGCTCTATCAGATTTCCAAATAATCATTTCCCCATTCATCATCCATTTAGGACGACCATCATCATAACCACTTTGTGTTAAATTAATTACGTCTTCGCCTCCTTTAGCACTTACCAAGCCAACTTCTGCTATCCAGAGCTGCTTATCAAGATATTTTACTAAAAACCATTTTCCATCCGGCGACCATTCATACCACTGATCTCCATCACTGTAAGAATAGTTCAGGTTGCCCGGCATGATTGTTCGTGTTTTTTGGGTATCCAAATTTAAGACTTTAAGTGTTGTTCTGTTTTCTAAAAAAGCGACCTCTTTTCCGTCCGGAGAATAGCCGGGTTGAAATGTTTCTTCAGGAGATGCCAAAAGAGTTTCTTCTTTTAGCAAAGTGGCATTTGAAAACTGTTTTTCTTCTTCACGTACCTTTTTGGTTTGATATAAATTCCAACTGCCATCACGCTCTCCGGCATATAAAATTGCTTTTCCATCAGGGCTAAAACTTACAGAACGTTCTTGTTCCGGAGTGTGTGTAATTCGTTTGGTGGTATTGTATTCTGTTGAAGTTACAAATACCTCGCCTCGCAAAATAAAAGCCACCTCTTTTCCATCAGGAGATACTGCCATTTCCGAAATTCCGGAGTTTTTGCTCATAAATTCAATATTATTTGTGGCATCATCTGTAAAAACAGAAACTAATAACTTTTGAGGTTTTTTTCCGGGAATTTGAGTATAAATCTCACCATCGTGAGCATAGCATAACATATTATCATCAGAAATGGATAAAAAACGAACTGGATGTGTATTGAAATGAGAAATCTGCTTAATATTATTAGGATTATTTAAAGCCATTTTAGCCACATTAAACGTCCCAAATTGTTCCGTTAAAAAGTAAATATGGTTATTATCATTATCAAAAACAGGATTTCGATCTTCTCCTGCAAATTGGGTAAGCTTGGTATGCTTTTGATTTTTCTTATTATATTTCCAAATATCACGTGTTACAGAAGATTGATGGTGCTTTCTCCATACATCTTCATATCCTTTTTTATCATGATAAATCAAAATTTCATGATTGTTATTCCACATGGCATTTTCTGCAGGTGATGTAAGTACTTGCTGAATTTTCCCCCCTTTAATTGGCACTTGATATAATTCCGGGAGGACACCTGTTGGAAACATTAGGTTGTTGGGTTCATCTTGAATAATTGCAGTAAATAAAACCTGTTTTCCATCAGGACTTATACTCTCAGGTTTTTCATTGCCGGAATAATAGGTCAAACGATGTGCTTTTCCGCCTTCTGCTTTAATGCGAAATAAATCAAAGTTACCATGTCTATCCGAAGCAAATACAATAGATTTACTATCCGGAGTCCATATAGGTTGTGTGTCATGTGCTTGGTGACTGGTTAACTGTAAGGCTCTTCCTCCATTTGTCGGCACTACAAAGATGTCGCCTTGATAAGAAAAAGCAATTTGTTTTCCATTTGGAGAAATAGATGGATAACGTAACCATGAAGGCGTTTCTGCTTGTAATAAAACTGAAAATACAGTCATTAAAATGAATAATCCTAATTTTTTCATTTGAATATAGTTTTAAATTAAATATTTTTTGATTGTTAGTTTTTGGCTTTTCTTAGGTTCCACCTTTTTACTTTTTTTAATTTTTCTTCCTCAAAACAACGTTCAGTAATGGCACTGAAAGTGTATCCTTTTTTAGCATATTCATCAAGGATTTTTGGAAGTGTATAGAAAAGACGTTCAGCAGCTTTTTCACTATCATGAAAAACAATAATATCACCTTTTTTTACTTTTCCGGATATGTTTTTGTAACAGGCTTCGGGAGAAATATGCACGTCAAAATCACCACTCAATAAAGACCACATGATGATATGATAATTAGATTTTAATTGATTAACCTGACTTCGTTTTATCCTTCCATAAGGTGGACGTAATAAATTGGTTTCTAAAAGCTGTGTTGTTTTATCAACGTTTTTAAGGTATTTGTGTAATTGTGTTTTCCAACCATTTAAGTGGTTGAAAGTATGGTTTCCTATGGCATGATTTTGTGCAATAATCTGCTGTAAAAGCTCTTGATTTGAGGCTAATTTATCGCCCACTAGGAAGAAAGTCGCTTTGGCGTTATAATCAGATAGCATATCCAATACTTTGTTAGTAATATTGGGCGTTGGGCCATCATCAAAAGTCAAAAAAATCTCTTTTTTGTTTGTAGGAATATGCCAATGTAAATCCGGATAAACATATTTACTGATAATATAAGGAGATTTAACTAAATAAGGTCTCATAAAATTTTTTCAATTACTAATGTGCAATTATTTTTTTAGGTTTTATTAATTAGACCTCAAAGGTCAATTTGGCTCCGCTCAGCGACCAGCCACCTATCGTCATTGCGAGCATAGCGAAGCAATTTCCATCTATCTGGTTAGGAGATTACCACACTTCACTGCGTTGCGTTCGCAATGATAAGCTGACACCGCTTGTGTAACATTACCACGTTTGTCACATCGAGTGAATTTGTGAGGCTACGAACAAATTTGTATCGAGATGTTTTCAATTAGTAATTGTTCAATCCCCTGCCCCTTCTCCAAGGGGGATTAGCTCCTGTCTTTGATTTTTAACTTTTAATTCTTAATTTTGCCATCCCACCGCTTCGACTCCGCTCAGCGACCGGCTAATGCACTCCGGTCTTCCGCCTTCATTCACCATTCATAATTACCTCACCAGCTTCCGCCAGCACCACCACCGCCGAAACTTCCGCCTCCGAAGCCTCCAAATCCACCACCACTGCTGAATCCTCCGCCAAAGGAGGACCCACTACTACCAAAGGAACTGCCTCCTGAGGAATATCCTCCCCATGAACTTCCTCCTCCGTTTTTAGGGAATATCTTGATAAAGAATAATATAATGAGTAATATGATGATAAGAGAGAATACATCCAAAGAATCAAACTCTCTATTCATATACTCATTTGTATGATATTCTCCGACAGCCAACTTCATTAACCAATTTGTGGCACGGTCAATTCCGGTATAATAATCTCCCAACTTGAAAGATGGAATCATTTCTTGGGATATAATACGTTTGGCAATGGCATCCGGAATAACAGATTCCAATCCATATCCCACCGCAATATAAACCTGACCTTTTTCACGTTTTGTTTTGGGTTTTAATAAAATGACAATTCCATTATCAAATTTCTTTTGGCCAACACCCCATTTTTCGCCAATTTCATAGGCAAATTCTTCTTTGGGCATATCATTTAAAGAGGGAACAATTACCACCAAAATCTGTGTGGAAGTACTGTCATTAAAAGCAACCAATTTATGTTCAAGGGTTGCGATTTGCTGTGAGTTTAATGTACCGGTAAAGTCATTTACCAATCGTGGAGGGTTAGGTTTTTCAGGAATTTGTCCTTGAGTCAATCCATATCCGAACCATAGAAAAATAAGGAGCCAAAATAACGGCAAGTGATTGGTTTTATTCATCTTCTTTTCCATAAGATATTTCATTTGGCAATTCATTTACATCATCTTTTTGATATGGAAAATGTTCTTTTAATTGTTTTCCTACTTTATCAATGGCATATTGTAACCCTTCCAACATTTGTCCTGATTTAAAGTGTTGTTGCATTTGATTTTTGGCTTCATCCCAAAAATTATTTGGAACAATATCGTTAATCCCTTTATCTCCGATAATAGCAAATTTTTTATCTTCCAAAGCAAGATAAATCAACACTCCGTTTCTGAGTGCAGTCTTGTCCATTTCCAATTGTTTAAAAGTGTATGCAGCTTTATCAAGCACATTCTTTTTACACTTTTTTTCGATATGGACTCTAATTTCTCCGGAAGTATTCAGTTCAGCTTTTTCGATAGCTTTCACTAAAGTATTTTCATCTTCTTCCGATAAAAAATTCGCTATAAATTTGGGTTTTTTCATTTTTATTTATTTCTAAAACTTAACTTCCGGTGCTACATCAGAACCTGGTTTCGCTTCAAAATAAGCTTTTTGTGAGAATCCAAATATCCCTGCAAAAATGTTTTTAGGAAATACCCTGATTACTTTATTGTATTCTTTTACACTTTCGTTAAATTTTTTACGTTCTACGGCAATTCTATTTTCTGTACCTTCCAACTGGGCTTGTAATTCTAAGAAGTTTTGGTTGGCTTTTAATTCAGGATAACGTTCTACCACTACCATTAAACGAGATAACGCACCTGATAAACCCTGTTGTGCTTCCTGAAATTGCTTTAATTTTGCAGCATCTAAGTTATCAGCATTTATATTTACAGCTGTTGCTTTGGCACGCGCATTTATAACCGCCTCAAAGGTTTCTTTTTCGTGAGCGGCATAGCCTTTTACGGTATTTACCAAATTAGGAATAAGGTCAGCTCTGCGTTGATATACATTTTCTACTTGCGACCATTTTTCTCTTACACCTTCATCCAAGGTTACCATTGAGTTATAAGATGATACAGCACTTCCGCCTAGCATTACAATTGCGCCTAAGATGACAATAATAATTAATAATTTTGATTTCATATTTGATTTTTTTTATATAAATAATTTGATTAACAATAATAAACATGAATCACTTTTATAGATTTTAAAAATGCAATACACATATAGATTATGATTCATTCATTACAAAAGTAAGAAAATTAAAAATAAAAATATAATTTTGGCGTAAAACCTTGAACTTGAAGATTAATTTAGATTGTTTTTTTGAACAAAATAAGTTACAATCAGTTTCTTTGTTGTTAATAGCTTTTTATGAATATCATTAATGAAATAAAATATCCGGTAAAAAAAGAAATGGAAGATTTTGAAAAAGAATTTTCCAAATCCATGAAAAGTAATAAACCTTTATTGGATATTGTTGTCAAGTATATTTTAAAAGGAAGAGGTAAAAGGGTGCGTCCATTATTGGTTTTTTTAACCACAAAACTGATAAATGAAGAAGCGCCTTATGATGCTACCATGAGGGCTGCCGTTTTGATAGAGTTAATTCATACGGCAACCTTAATTCACGATGATGTGGTGGATAACGCTTACCAACGAAGAGGTTTTTTCTCTTTAAATGCCTTGTGGAAAAATAAAATTTCCGTATTAGTAGGCGATTTTTTATTGGCAAAAGGACTTTTACTTACAGTTGATCATAAAGAATATGAATTATTACACATTGTTTCAGATGCTATAAAAGAGATGAGCGAGGGAGAGTTGATGCAAATGGAAAATGCCCGAAAATTGGAAATGGATGAGGAAAAATACTTTTCTGTTATTCGCAAAAAAACCGCTTCTTTTATTGCCGCTTGTTGCGAATTAGGTGCGCATGCTTCGGGAGGAAGTGAAGATATGCTTAAAAAGATGAAACAATTTGGAGAATATGTGGGCATTGCTTTTCAAATTAAAGATGACCTCTTTGATTATGAAAACAATAAAAACACAGGCAAATCCAATGGAACAGACATTAAAGAAAGTATGATGACATTGCCACTCATTCATATTCTCAAAAAACTTTCCCATGCTGAAAAGAAATCTCTTCTGAAAAAAATAAAAAGCAAGAAAAACAACCCGACTCATTTGCAGAAAATCATTGCTACTGTAAAACAATATGGAGGTATTGATTATACTAAAAGTGTAATGTTTGAATATCGTGATAAAGCCATGCAAATTTTAGCCGATTTTGACGATAACCCATACAAAACATCACTGGAAAAACTGGTTAACTTTACCGTTGAACGTAATAAGTAGCATTTCTTCAATTAGTAATTAGGAATGTGCAATCTTTTTTCAATTAAGAATTGATTAAAACCTAACACCCAATCCTTCGACCCCGCTGGGGTCGGATAATGATATGGTATTTCATCACTATAAACATATGACCCCACTTCGGGGGTCAGGTTTTGAAGAATGAAAAACCATATCGAGAGCACAGTGTAGAGATGCAATGTTTTGCATCTAAAATGGATTATCCCAAAAACGCCAATAAAAAACACGTCATTGCGAACGCAACGCAGTGGAGTGTGGCAATCTCTTAGCCAATTTACAGAGGTTTTTTGCCAATGTTTTACAGATAGATGGAGATTGCTTCGCTATGCTCGCAATGACGAGTACTAAAAACCAAAGGCCAAAAGCCAAAAGCTAACAGCCAAAGGCCAAAACCCAATAATTCTTAATTGAAAAAAATACCGTTTAATCCCAAAATTCGGTCGTTTGGCACCTTTTTAAGAGAAAAAAGTAGTTTTTTTGAAAATTTATATTATATTTACAAAAAATTTTAATCAACCTAACACTTAATTAATAGAATAAATGACTAATGGGAACAACATATTATTCGGTTTTGAGAAAAGTAAAACGCAG
>PDWJ01011509.1_pt1 | contig 11516 bp, 6 predicted proteins | sample 1430881 | NCBI WGS metagenome assembly PDWJ01 (sample SAMN01162460, study PRJNA174530) | Oral metagenome, whole genome shotgun sequencing project. | biome: Marine environment; feature: Marine mammal; material: Swab sample of the gingival sulcus; isolation source: swab sample of gingival sulcus... | reverse complement strand
GGCTTTTGCCCAGAGTTTGATTAAAAAACTCGACAAGGTAGAACGTATAGAAGTTGATGTAGAGGATCATTCGTCTATGAAAGTGGCTTTTCAAATGGCGGTTAACCCCGGCAAAGTGATCTTTGAAGTCGATGATGTCACCAAATACTATGGGGATAAAAAAGTGTTGGAGAACGTTAGCTTACAGTTTAACAGAGGTGATAAAATTGCATTTGTAGGTCAAAATGGTATGGGTAAAACGACATTAGCCAGAATACTGGTCAATGAAATACCTTATGAAGGTACTGTAAAACCCGGTCATAATGTAGCCATCGGCTATTTTGCGCAAAACCAGTCTGATTACCTCAACCCTGAGCATACATTGATAGAGGAAATGGAAACGGTAGCCAATGATTCTAACCGCGTCAGGATTCGCTCTATGTTGGGTAGTTTTCTCTTTGGGGGAGATGCTGTAGATAAAAAAGTCAAAGTCTTGAGCGGTGGGGAGCGCAACCGGTTGGCGCTTTGTAAGCTGATGCTCAATCCTCTGAATGTGTTGATTATGGATGAGCCCACCAACCATCTGGATATGACTTCCAAAACTGTTTTGAAAAACGCCTTAGAGGCGTTTGAAGGCAGTTTGATTTTGGTGTCGCATGACAGGGATTTTTTACAGGGATTGGTGGATAAGGTGTATGAGTTCAGGGATTATAAGATTAAGGAATATCTGGGCGGTATAGACTTTTATTTAAGTCAGCGGCAGTTTGAAAATTTCAGGGAGGTTGAGATGACAACCCGGCCAACTGATACGCCAAAAGAAGAAAAATCTACCGTAACCGATTATAAAACCCAAAAAAAACTGAAAAACAGGTTGCAAAAGGTGGAAAAGGATATCAATCGTTTGGAACAACAATTGGCACAGATGGATGAAAAACTATCAGAATCTCCCGAGGTGGTCCACGAAGACAAAGATTTTTTTAAAAACTATCAGGCGACGCAGGAAGCCATAGATGTTTTGATGGAAGATTGGTCAGATTTGCAGGAACAATTATCCGGAAATGATTAGCCTTTTTCAAATATTTTACAAATTTTTAGAACACGTCTAACCTTATTTTTATACTTTTACGCTCATCTATGACATATTTACATCATATAGGCTCTTATTTTCTCATGTTGGGAGAAGTATTTAAAAAACCTCAAAATTGGCGGGTGTTTTGGGAAACGTTTTTTAAAGAAGTTGAAGACTTGGGCATTAAGTCTTTAGGTATTACAGCATTTATCTCGTTTTTTGTGGGAGGAGTGGTAGCCATACAGACAGCGCTCAATGTGGACAGCCCGTTTATCCCAAAATACCTGATAGGTTTTGCGACCAAGCGATCAGTTATACTGGAGTTCGGACCTACATTTATTTCCGTAATTCTCGCCGGAAAAGTTGGTTCTTTTATCACATCGAGTATAGGTACCATGCGGGTGACTGAGCAGATTGATGCGTTGGAGATTATGGGTATTAATTCAATCAACTATTTGGTATTACCCAAAGTTGCCGCAGCCTTGTTGTTTTACCCTATATTACTGGTGATTGCCATGTTTTTGGGTATTTTCGGTGGTTGGGTTGCCGGTCAACTGACGGATTTGTTTTTTTCAGAAGATTATATTTACGGGATTCAATTGGATTACAATCCTTATTTGATCAAATATTCATTCATTAAGACCATAGTCTTTGCCTTTGTCATCGTCACTATACCGTCTTATCATGGTCATAAAGTAGAAGGCGGTGCGCTGGAAGTAGGGCGAGCCAGTACCAAAGCAGTGGTATGGACGAGTATTGTGATTATTATACTCAATTATTTTTTAACTCAGATATTTTTAGGCTAATGCTGGAGATTAATGCAATACATAAGTCTTTTAAAGGCAAAAAAGTGATCAAAGGTGTTTCTACACAGTTTGAAAAAGGTAAAACCAGTATGATTATTGGGCAGAGTGGTAGTGGTAAAACCGTGATGATGAAATGTATGTTGGGTTTATTTATACCGGAAGAAGGGGAGATTTCTTATGATGGAAGGGTTTTTAAAAATATGAATGAGAATGAACGCCGGGATATAAGAAAAGATATTGGTATGGTTTTTCAGGGGAGTGCTTTATACGATTTTATGACCGTAGAAGAAAATGTGATGTTTCCGTTGAAAATGTTTACCAAGCGTTCCAAACCGGAAATGCTGGAGCGGGTCAATGCGGTATTGGACAGGGTTGATCTGTCAGGAACTAACGGTCTGTTGCCTTCAGAACTATCCGGTGGAATGAAAAAGAGGGTAGCCATAGCACGTGCGATTGTGATGAACCCTAAATATTTGTTTTGTGATGAACCCAACTCCGGTTTAGATCCCAAAACGGCCATCATTATTGATAATTTGATCCAGGAAATAACCAGGGAATACGATATTATTACGGTGATCAACAGTCATGATATGAATTCTGTGATGGAGATAGGGGATAAAATTGTTTTTTTAAAAGATGGCTTAAAAGCATGGGAGGGATCAAAGTATAATATCTTTGAAACAGATAATCAGGCTGTTGTGGATTTTGTTTACTCTTCAGAGTTGTATAAAAAAGTAAGACTCGGTAGCTCAGTTGGTAGAGCAACGCCCTTTTAAGGCGTGGGTCCTGGGTTCGAGCCCCAGCCGGGTCACTGTTAAGTTAAAGATTTATAGCGGACACTTGCAAAAATGCAAGTGTTCTTTTTTTTATCCAATATTATGATGGTTTAAGACCGTAAGCGAGGCTTATTGATTACCGGTGGATGATATGTAGGGTGGTTTTAAATTGTTCTCAGTTGTTATCTTTTCAGGTGTTGTTATGGTGCAAAAAAATATGCTCATATTTGTTTTTGATTGACTGAAAAAACTTATCTTTGGATTCTGTCAAAAAAACAAAAAAGAGTATGAAATCACCATCTAAATTTTTATTTCATATACGATTGTAATAATGGTGGTTTCATCTGTCACCATTAACACAATAAAGCGATAAACAGATGAAGCAAATTTTAGGATTGGACCTGGGCACTAACAGTATTGGGTGGGCGTTGGTCAAACAGAATTTCATTACAAAAGAAGGCAATATAGATGGTCTGGGAAGTAGAATTATTCCTATGACACAGGATGTGTTAGATAAATTTGGAAGTGGTCAATCTATTTCTCAAACTGCAGAAAGAACAGGTTACAGAAACACGAGGCATCTTTATGAGAGATCTCATTTAAGAAGAGAAAGGTTACACAGAATTCTTAATGTTTTAGGTTTTTTACCGGAACATTATCAAAAACAAATAGATTTTGACAAGCATTTAGGTCAGTTTAAAGAAGAAGTAAAAATCAATTATAAACCAATTGATGAAGGAAGGTTTGAGTTCTTGTTTATTGATTCTTTTAACGAGATGATTAATGAGTTTAAAACAAATGGCATCTATAAAAATCTCCCTTATGATTGGACGATTTATTATCTTAGAAAAAAAGCACTTTCTCAGAAAATTGATAAATATGAATTAGCTTGGTTGCTGTTAAATTTCAATCAAAAACGTGGTTACTATCAATTAAGAGGTGAAGAGGAAACTGAAGATGATAATAAATCTTTTGAAGTGTTAAAAGTAGAACGGGTCGAAGATTCAGGAGAACGAATTAAAGGAAAAGGGGATGTGTTATATGATATATATTTTGAAAATGGTTGGCGGTATGATAAGCAGACTACAAAGCCTGAAGATTGGTTGCATAAAACAAAAGAGTTTATAGTTACGACCAAAACTTTAAAGGATGGTAGTGTAAAAAGAACATTTAAGAATGTAGATTTAGAGAAAGACTGGATTGCAATTAAAAAGAAAACAGAACAAGACATTTATCAATCAAAGAAAACAGTTGGAGCATTTATTTATGATACTTTGTTGACCAAACCCACTCAAAAAATAAGAGGAAAATTAATAAAAACTATAGAGAGAAAGTTTTATAAAGATGAACTAAGGCAAATACTACAAACACAGATTAAATATCATCCTGAACTTCAGGACAGAGAATTGTATAAAGCCTGTGTTGAGGAATTGTATCCAAAGAATAAAGCACACAAAAATAATATTGAGAATGAGGGGTTTGATTATTTGTTTTTGGATGATATTATCTTTTATCAACGACCGCTTAAAAGCAAAAAGTCAAGTATAGGCACCTGTCAATTTGAGTATAGGATTTTCAAAAGGATCAATAATGAAACCGGTGAAATAAAGAAAGAGAAACAGTTTTTGAAAGTTATACCAAAATCCCATCCTTTATTTATAGAATTTAGATTATGGCAATTTCTTAGAAATCTAAAAATATATCATAAACAAGATAAAATTAATGTAGATGTTACTCAAGAGTGTTTGCAAAATGATGAAGAATGGTGTGATTTGTTTGACTATTTAAACGATAGAAAAGAAGTTGACCAAAAGAATATTATTGATTATTTTGTCAAATTGAATAGGTTAGACAAACGCAAAAAAGATGAATATCGGTGGAATTTTCAAGAAGATAAAAAGCTGCCGATGAATGAAACAAGAGCGCAATTTTTATCTCGTTTAAAAAAGGTGAAAAACTTTGATATTAATGATTTAAATTATGATTTTCTGGAGCATTTATGGCATATTATTTACTCTGTAAAAGATAAAAGACAATACGAATCTGCTTTAAAAACTTTTGCTTATAAATACAATATTGATGAAGAATCATTTGTAGAACATTTTATCAAACATCCTCCATATTCATCTGATTATGGTTCATATTCACAAAAAGCCATAAAAAGGTTGCTACCTTTGATGAGAGTTGGTCGTTATTGGAACAGAGAAGATATTGATACAGATGCTATAGAAAGAATTGAGAGAATTGTAGAAAGAATTAAACATTTACAGATTGAAGAAGGATCAATAAGTGATAATAAATTAAAGGAAGCTATTGCCAAAGTGGCTGATGATGAAATTCCGGCAAGATTTATCAAGAGCTTTTTGATGTTTAAAGATAAAAATCCTTTAGCGGGATTGAACACATATCAAGCTGGATATGCGGTTTATGAACGACATTCAGAGTTGTCTGATATCACACAGTGGAAAACAGCTGAGGATATTGATAACTATTTGGCTAATTTCAAGCAATACAGTTTGCGTAATCCAATAGTTGAGCAACTCGTTATGGAAACTTTGAGAACCGTTCGTGACATTTGGCTGTATTATGGGGACGGTAAAGAAGGTTTTTTTGATGAGATACATGTAGAACTGGGACGAGACATGAAAAATTCTGCTGATAAACGAAAAAGTATTTCAGATAGGAATAGTGAAAGAGAACGTACCAATGAGCGTATAAAAGAATTACTAAAAGAGTTACAAGAAGACTATAAAGAGGCGGATATTCGTCCGTTTTCGCCAAGTCATCAAGAAATATTAAAAATCTACGAAGAGGGTATTTACAAGAACCCTTCAACGAAATACGATAAGGTTAGTGAAGATGATATTCAAAAAATAAGACGTAAGAATACGCCAACTAAAAAAGATATTGAAAAATATAAATTATGGTTGGAACAGGGCTATATTTCTCCTTATACAGGTCAAATTATTCCATTGAGTAAGCTGTTTACATCTGCTTATCAAATAGAACACATTATTCCTCAATCTCGCTTTTTTGATGATTCTATGAATAATAAAGTTATTTGTGAAAGTGCTGTCAATGAAGCGAAAAGTAATCAAACAGCTTATGCTTTTTTGAAATCAAGAGGCGGAGACGTTGTAGATTTAGGTAACGGGCAGTCTGTTCCTTTATTGAGAATAAAGGATTATGAAGATCACTGTAGCAGGTATTTCAAAAAGAACAGACAAAAATTAAATTACTTATTGAGTGAAGAAGTGCCAGAAGGTTTTATAGAAAGGCAAATGAATGATAGTAGATATATTGCTAAAGTGGTCAAAAGTCTGTTGAGTAATATTGTAAGGCTAGACAATGAGCAAGAGCCGACATCAAAAAAATTACTGCCAACACCCGGAAGTGTAACCAGTAGGTTAAGACATGATTGGGGCTTAAATGATAAATGGAATGAAATCATCGCACCTCGATTCAAAAGACTTAACACCTTAACAAAATCACAGGATTTTGGCTTTTGGGACAATGAGATTAATGCTTTTAGAAGTATGGTGCCTGATGAGTTAGCAAAAGATTTTAATAAAAAGAGAATAGATCACAGACATCATGCACTGGATGCGCTTGTTATTGCTTGTACTACCAGAGATCACACCCATTACTTACATGCTTTAAACGCCGAAAAAGAGAATTATAGCTTAAGAGATAAATTACTGATTAAGAATAAGCACAATGATTACACCAAGCATTTTCAATTACCATGGAAAAGTTTTACCGAAGATGCCAAGAGTGCATTAGAGCAAATCGTTGTTAGTTTTAAACAAAACTTACGTGTTATAAATAGAACTAATAATAGATACCAAAGATGGGTGAAACAGGGTGATGGTTCTTATAAAAAAAAGTTAGTTGCCCAAGAAGGTAAAAATTTTGCTGTGAGAAAATCTATGCACAAAGAAACGGTTGCCGGAAAGGTTCAGGTCAAACGCATACGAAAAAGTGTCATTACATTAAATAATGCATTAGAGCAATGGCATTTGATTGTAGATAAAGATGTAAAGCAAAAGGTTAAAAAAGTGATGTCTGTTTATGGACATGACGTTAAGAAAGTCAAAAAGTATCTGAGAAATAATCCTATAACAATAGATGGTAAAGAAATAACTAAGGTTAAAGTTTATGAAATAGTTGAAGCGACTGCCACCAGAATAGTACTTACAGATAAATTCACTGAAAAACAATTACAGTCTGTAACAGATTCAGGTATCAGAAGAATTTTGAAAAATCATGTGGAGAAATATAAAGATGACAAGGGTAAAACGGATTATTCAATGGCTTTTTCACCGGAGGGTATAGAGGAAATGAATAAAAATATTCAATCATTAAATGGTGGTAAGCCACACCAACCTATTTATAAGGTTAGAGTTTATGAAGAAGGAAGTAAATTTGCTGTAGGAGAAACGGGTAATAAAGTTTCTAAATACGTAGAAGCTGACAAAGGCACAAATTTGTTTTTTGCAATCTATTGGGATGCGGAACAACAAAAAAGGCAATATGAAACAGTGCCTTTAAATGAAGTTATAGCACATCAAAAAGAGCAAAGTAAGCTGAAAAATGCAAAAAAAACACCAATACCTGTTAAACCTGAAAAAGGTGTGTTTATGTTCAGTTTATCGCCAAATGATTTGGTTTATGTGCCTACAGCTGATGAAATAGATAACCCAGCATTAGTGGATTTTAGTCATTTAACAGTTGAACAAGTTAAAAGAGTTTATAAATTTGTTAGTTGTACAAAAAGTGAAGGGCACTTTGTTCCTATGACTATTTCAAAGGAAATAATTAAAAATGAAAATGGAACAAATAGTAAAAATGAACGTGTCCAAGAAATTCATTTAAGTGAACTTGATGAAAAGAATAAACCTAAAATGATAAAATCAATTTGTTGGAAACTTAAAACCGATCGTTTAGGAAATATCATAAAAGTTATAAAGTAAAACTATTAAATACCTCTTGTTAAATGGATTATAATGGAAATGATGGTTATAATGTTTTTTAGCAAAAAATCAATAATAAGTGAAATAGTATTATAAATATATGAAACGTTCAGAATTTATAAAATCACTTGGTTTGGGAGCTTCCGGTTTGATTTTACCACGAAATTTGCTGTCCAAGTCTAAAGTTAAAATCTATGACAACTATATCAGAGGTATAAATCGCTATAATTACTCTAAGATAAAATCCCAAATAGCGATAGGTGATGAACTGCAATTGATAAGAGAAGAGTCCAATATACACGATGTGTTTGCTGTACAGGTGTTTTATGACGGCTATAAATTGGGTTATCTTACTGCTTATGAGAATATTGTGATAGCTCATATGCTGGATGCAGAGGTGGAACTCAAAAGCTATGTCAGTGAATGGGGAGAGGATAAAGATAGTTATAGTCGTATGGCGATAGAGATTTTTGCAGAACGGATTTCGCCTACGCCACAATTGATTACCGCATTGCAAAACACGAGTGCTGATGAAGTTGTAGATGTTTACCGTAAAGGCTATAAAATCTAATCTGATGTTAAAACGTAGTATTTATATTGGTAATCCCGCGTATTTAAAATTAAAGCAAAATCAAATGCTCGTGGTTACACCGGATACTAAAGAGGTTAGGGGAACAGTACCTATAGAGGATATGGCTTTATTGGTATTAGACCATCATCAGGTCACTGTTTCTACCCAATTATTAGACCGGTTGATGGGGAACACCGTAGCTGTTGTGCATTGTGATGCCCACCATTTACCCAATGGTTTGATGTTGCCTATGGCAGGACATACAGAGTTGACAGAACGTTGGCGGTATCATTATTTGGCACAAGTCAATTCCGGTGATACGTATAATATGGAAGGTAAAGCCGCTAACCATTATTGGAAGCATGTGTTAGATGATTTTAAACGGGAGCGTTACGGCGCTATGCCCAATAACTTCCTGAATTTTGGTTATGCTGTTTTAAGAAGTATCGTGGCGAGAGCTCTGGTCAGTTCGGGGTTGTTGACGGCTATGGGGATTTTCCATAAAAATAAATACAATCCGCATTGTCTGGCAGATGATGTCATGGAGCCTTACAGACCTTATGTTGATGAATCAGTTTTAGAACTTATGGATTTATACCCCATGAGCGTTGAATTGACCAGAGAAATTAAAGCACATCTGTTGACAATAGCCACCCGGGATGTTGTAATCAATGGTCAAACCCGCCCGCTGATGGTCGCGGTCACCACTACCACAGCGAGTTTGTATAAATGTTATACGGGCGAGAGACGAACGATCTTATATCCTCAACTATGAGCCAAAACCGTTTAAATGCCTACCGTGTCATGTGGATTTTAGTCTTATTTGATTTACCTACGGAAACCAAAGCCGAACGCAAAGCTGCAGGATTATTCAGGAAGCGATTGATAGATGATGGTTTTAGTATGTTTCAGTTTTCTATTTATTTACGCCATTGCCCCAGTAGGGAAAATGCCAAAGTACATGTCAAAAGAGTCAAAGGTATGTTGCCTAAATACGGTAAGGTTTGTATTTTTGAGATAACCGATAAACAGTTTGGAATGATGGAAATCTACCACGGTAGAAAAGAAATAGACAAGCCTCAGGTATCTCAACAATTGGAATTGTTTTGATTTTTTACATTCTATAAACTAAAAAACCCTCTGAAAAAGAGGGTTTTAGTTTTTACCTTGTGAATCCTCACGTAAAAATAGAACTTTGAAATTAATTCACAACATAAAATAAACTTATTAAGGTCTTTACACGCTTGTGAATCCTCACGTAAAAATAGAACTTTGAAATTAATTCACAACTGATCAGTATTTCGGACATTATCCTGTTTGCTTGTGAATCCTCACGTAAAAATAGAACTTTGAAATTAATTCACAACTGATGTCCTCCTATTAAGATGGGCTGGTTTCTTGTGAATCCTCACGTAAAAATAGAACTTTGAAATTAATTCACAACTTTAGGAGCCTACTTAACTCCTTCGGGTAGCTTGTGAATCCTCACGTAAAAATAGAACTTTGAAATTAATTCACAACTGGCTTTAATGCACCGGTACTGTCCGGCTGCTTGTGAATCCTCACGTAAAAATAGAACTTTGAAATTAATTCACAACACAAATTGTCTATAACTATTTGATTAAGGCCTTGTGAATCCTCACGTAAAAATAGAACTTTGAAATTAATTCACAACAGGACAGGGTCTTTTGGTTTAGGCTCTACTCTTGTGAATCCTCACGTAAAAATAGAACTTTGAAATTAATTCACAACATGTGGTAGTAGTGTTTTGTATGCTTTTTTCTTGTGAATCCTCACGTAAAAATAGAACTTTGAAATTAATTCACAACTTACTGACATTGTTCATGTTTTTAATTTAGCTTGTGAATCCTCACGTAAAAATAGAACTTTGAAATTAATTCACAACTCATAGAAGCTGGTGTACGACCGGTAGAAGCTTGTGAATCCTCACGTAAAAATAGAACTTTGAAATTAATTCACAACCAATAGACCTTTTTAAATTAGTGACCTCGCCTTGTGAATCCTCACGTAAAAATAGAACTTTGAAATTAATTCACAACATTACAAAAAAGGCTTAGCCGATACAAACACTTGTGAATCCTCACGTAAAAATAGAACTTTGAAATTAATTCACAACTCTATGACTTCTTTTAAATTTTGTTCAGTCTTGTGAATCCTCACGTAAAAATAGAACTTTGAAATTAATTCACAACTAATCTGACGGTACGGAGTTCTGCGCTTTCCTTGTGAATCCTCACGTAAAAATAGAACTTTGAAATTAATTCACAACAATATAAGGCATCAGTTAATATTTTGGTCACTTGTGAATCCTCACGTAAAAATAGAACTTTGAAATTAATTCACAACTAATAAAGGAGATTATAATACCGGTGACTTCTTGTGAATCCTCACGTAAAAATAGAACTTTGAAATTAATTCACAACCCCTTATAGTTTCTATAATTTCTATCTGAACTTGTGAATCCTCACGTAAAAATAGAACTTTGAAATTAATTCACAACGTTCCCCTCCATCATTTATACCAAGCCGACCTTGTGAATCCTCACGTAAAAATAGAACTTTGAAATTAATTCACAACCCTCTCCAGGTCCTGTTCTTTGAGTAACACTTGTGAATCCTCACGTAAAAATAGAACTTTGAAATTAATTCACAACAAGCGTCAGCGGTTTCAACAAAACAGTACTCTTGTGAATCCTCACGTAAAAATAGAACTTTGAAATTAATTCACAACCAAACGGGTCAGCGCCTAACCAAACTAAACCTTGTGAATCCTCACGTAAAAATAGAACTTTGAAATTAATTCACAACTGTATGTATTGCAAAAAGGATTTTCAAACACTTGTGAATCCTCACGTAAAAATAGAACTTTGAAATTAATTCACAACTTAGCCAATTCTTTTCTGTAAGGTAGTCAGCTTGTGAATCCTCACGTAAAAATAGAACTTTGAAATTAATTCACAACTTGACAGACACCTACTATTCAAAGTACAAGCTTGTGAATCCTCACGTAAAAATAGAACTTTGAAATTAATTCACAACTGTATTCCATTAATATTTATTATTTAAAATCTTGTGAATCCTCACGTAAAAATAGAACTTTGAAATTAATTCACAACAAGTTGTCGTTCATATCCCGACTTATCTTGCTTGTGAATCCTCACGTAAAAATAGAACTTTGAAATTAATTCACAACAAGTCTCCGTTAGGCATCAATTCAAAGCTACTTGTGAATCCTCACGTAAAAATAGAACTTTGAAATTAATTCACAACACCATTTTTTAGATTTAGTCTTTAAACGTGCTTGTGAATCCTCACGTAAAAA
>PDWJ01009675.1_pt1 | contig 11517 bp, 12 predicted proteins | sample 1430881 | NCBI WGS metagenome assembly PDWJ01 (sample SAMN01162460, study PRJNA174530) | Oral metagenome, whole genome shotgun sequencing project. | biome: Marine environment; feature: Marine mammal; material: Swab sample of the gingival sulcus; isolation source: swab sample of gingival sulcus... | reverse complement strand
CGATCAGTGCCTCGACCGCCTCGATATACAGCATCTCTTCGCAGGAGGGCGCGACCTCCACCAGCCGGGCATACAGCGCATCACCCAGGTCTTCGAGCAAAAGAAAGCCGTGTGCCGTGTCTTCGGCCAGGATGGCCGGGGCCGACAGGCCCAGCGCGCTCAGGTGACGGGCAACGCGGAGGAAGGGGCGCACATCCTCGCCCTTTTCCGGTGGCGCGTCCATCAGCACGGCGGGTTCACCATTGCGCGAGAGCCGCTCATAGCGGCGGTTCGAAGCATCGCCCGCCAGCGGCGCGCGTGTTGCATCGCCCCATCCGGCACGGGTCAGGAACGAGGCGATTAGGGTGCTGCGGTCAGTCATTCAGGGCGCTTTCGATACGGTCAGTCCAGGCCGAGGGGCCGGTGATCCGGGCCAGGCGTTCGCCAGGCGTGTCGGTGGTGGTCAGGTCGATTGCAAGCGCCGTGTCCGGCAGCAGCTCGCCCAGCCGGTCGGGCCATTCGACAAGGCAGATCGCATCGGCAAAGGCGTCGATCAGGCCAAGCTCTTCAACCTCGTCGGGGTGGGTCAGGCGATACAGGTCGGCGTGCCAGATTTCGCCCTGACCGTCCTCATAGGTCTGGACCAGTGTGAATGTGGGCGAGGGGATGTCCTCGACCAGCCCGGCGGCGGCCAGGCGGGTCTGGATCAGGGCGCGGGCGAAATGGGTCTTGCCCGCGCCGATGCCGCCGGACAGCAACAGCACATCGCCGGGTGCCAGCAGGGGGGCAAGCGCCGCAGCGAAACACGAGGTGGCTGCGGGCGAGGGAAAGCGGTGGGTCAGGTTCATGTGGGAAGTTTTACCTCCCCACGCGCTGCCCGCAAGCGTGGATCGTGTTTACCCCTGTGCGGCGATCCGGGGCGGCAGGGTATCCGATGCCACATCCGCCAGACGGAAGGCAGCCAGAGTGGCGCCGCGTGCCATCGGGGCAAAGCGGCAGTCAACCACGCGGCCATCCTTGAGCGTGACAGAGGCGCTCCATTCCGTGCGGTCGCCGGGGCTGACGACAAAGCGGCGCAGCTTGTCCCAGACCGGGGTGGGGGTGGACAGCTGTTGCCAGGTGATCGAAGCTTCGGTGATGGTCATGTCCGCAAAGCTGGTCGCGGGATCGCTGCCCCACAGTTCGGCATAGGCCCTGTTCGACATGGCCAGCACGCCAGATCCGGGGCGGAATACGGCGATGGCCTCGTCCAGACAATCCAGAGCGGATTGCCCCATCTCCAGCTCGCTGCGGAAACGGCGGGTCAGGGAAATCTCGGCGGTGATGTCTTCGAACAGAAAAGCGACGGCGCCTTCGGGATGGGGGCGACCAGTGACCCGATAGGTCTGGCCGGTGGGCAGGGCCCAGGTTTCTTCATAGGTGCCATCCACGGCCTGGGCCTCCAGCTCCGACATCTGCTGGCGCCAGGATTTGTAATCCTTGGGTTCCGGCATCATGCGTTTCTCGCGCAGGCTGTCGAGGAAGGAAAACAGCGTGGGTTTGGCAACCAGAAAGGTGATCGGCAGAGCGGTCAGGTCCGTCAGCGCCGGGTTGAACAGGGCCAGTTTGCGATTGCGGTCAAAGATCGCAAGGCCGATTGGCAGGTGGGCGAAGGTTTTGGTCAGAGTGGTGACGAATTCCGACAGGGCGGTTTCGGCGCGCACAACCTTGTCGGCCGGGGTGGCGGTGAACTGGGTTTCCGCGCCCAGTTGCGTTTGATGGATTTCGAACCAATGGCGGGTGTCGCTGCCCGGCAGGCTCAACGCGACACGGCGCGGGTCACTGGTGCTGTTGTCCTTGACCTCGGCCAGATGGGGGCGGTCGAAGATCGGGCGCGGCGGCCAGGGCGGCATTGTGTCCGAAGGGGCCATGGTCGCCGCCAGATCCAGATAGGCGCGGTTGGCCCAGGTGATCAGGCCATTCTCGTTCTCGCGCCAGACCATATAGGGCACATGTTCGGCCGTTGCGCGCAGCGTGTCCAGCTCGGCGTGCAGGGCGGTCAGCGCATGGCGGTCCATTTCAACCTGACCATCGGTGGTCTCGGTATCGACCAGGGCAATGCGGGCGACGCCGTGATGCCATTCGGCATCAATGCGCGACGCCCCATCGGACGAGAGCAGAGACATTTCACCCATATCGGCCAGGTCGCGTATCCAATCCCGAAGCCCCGGAAAACGTGGTTGCAGGAGCCCGGCCAGATGCGCCCATTCCGAGCCACTCCGCCGTCCCAGAGACATCAGGGCCGCGCCCTCCCGGCTGGCATCGACCAGATGTTCGCCTTCGAACAGGAAGACGACAGCGCCGTTGTCGCGTTGTTTGCAGGACAAGAGGCTGTTGCGGCGCCCCTGTGCCAACAGGGCGAACGTCAAGAGCGCCGTAAGGGCGATGATGAAACAAGCGGCGACAAAGGTCAGGGCCATCAGGGTGTTCGGCATCTCAGGCATCCCCGGAGAATCATGATTTCTGCGGGATTAACCTTAAGATCTGGATAGTTAACGAGCCTTTAACGCGCGCAAACAGATTTGTCCTGCGCTTTGGCCATGTCTGTTCCAGCGTCAGAACCGGAACGGCAGGTTCTCTCCCAAAGCCGCGTTTTTCTTTGCAACCTCAATGCCTTCCACGCCGCGCGGCCAGGTGATTTCGGCAATGGCGCCTGTCTTCTGTCCGGGTCGGGCCTTGCCGGTAAAGGACTCGGCCCCGTTGACAAACCGTAGCCTGGCGCCGGTGCGTTCCAGCAATGTCTTGGCAATGAACATGCCCAGCCCCATGCCCTCATAGCCGGGTCGTTCATCATTCTCCGGGGTGGGTTTGCGCCGCCGCAGGAACGGATCGCCAAGCCGCCCGATCAGATGGGGGGCATAGCCGCGCCCGTCGTCGATGACGCGGATGGTCAGGGCGCGGTCGGTCCAGGTGGCTTCGATCCAGACCATGCTGGCGGCGAAATCCACCGCGTTCTGGATCATGTTGCGCAGCCCGTGGATGACCTCGGGGCGGCGCAGGATGACGGGCTGGTCGGCGGGATCGGTCAGTTCGACGATGATCTTCTTGCCTCGGTCCAGATGGGGTTCGGCGGCTTCGTCCAGCACGGCACCCACGGGGGCCTGGCGCAGGTGCAGGTCATCCTTGCCGGCGCGGCCCATGGAATGCAGGATGTCGCGGCAACGGTCCGCCTGTTCGCTGATCAGCTGCGCATCCTGCTGCAAGTCTCCGTCCAGCTCCATGGCCAGCTCGCTGCCGACCAGCTTGATGGTGGCCAGGGGGGTGCCCAGCTCATGCGCATAGGCGGCGACCACTCCGCCCAGATCGGTCAGCTTCTGTTCCCGTGCCAGCGCCATTTGCGTTGCCAGCAGCGCCTGGGACATCGACTGCATCTCGGTCGAGACACGGCGGGTATAGAGCGCCACGAAACCCACCGCGATGACGATCGCCACCCAATGGCCCAGCAGGAAGATTTCCGGCATGGTCAGGGCGGTGCCTCCGATCCGGCGCAGGGGCATGTGGATCAGCCCGAGCAGGCTGGTCAGGGTCACGGTGGCGGCGCCGACCAGCAGTGCGGCGCGCATCGACAGCGCCATCGAGGCGACGGTCACCGGCACCATCAGCAGCATGGAGAAGGGGTTGTGCAGCCCTCCGGTCAGGTACAACAACAGCGTCAGCTGGCCCAGATCGAACAGCAGCATCGCCATCGCCTGCAATTCGTTCAGCCGCGCATCCCGCGGAAACACCAGGATCGAGATCAGGTTGGCAACGACCGACAGGCCGATCACGAACCCCACCTGGCCCAGCGACGTGTCCCAGCCAGCGGGTGCCGGGCTCTTCCTGGAACAGGTTGCGTGGTGTCAGATCGGCCATGGCTGTTGTGTCCCAAGCAAGAAATCGCGATGCGGCATCCTGTTCACTTGTTAATTGGGCCGGGTTGTCGGATCAATGGGTCAGAGTTGTCATTGGAGGGTTCCATGTCTCGCAAGATCATATACGCTGTTGTCCTGGCCATTGTCGTCTTGGTGGGCGGGGCCTGGTTCCTGATGCGTGGAGGGGCAGAAGACAAATATGCCCAATGCCGCAGCCCGTCCGTGGGCACCAAACTGGCCGCAATCGGTGGGCCCATCGAAGGGATTGACGAGACCGGGCGACAGGTGACCAACGCGGATATCATCGACAAGCCAACGATCCTCTATTTCGGGTACACGTTCTGCCCGGACGTCTGCCCGTTCGACAACGCCCGAAATGCCGAAGCGGTGGATATTCTGAAAGAGCGTGGCTATGACGTGAAGCCGGTATTCTATTCGGTCGATCCTGAACGCGACACGCCCGAACGTCTGGAAGATTTCACCTTCTACATGCACCCGGACATGATCGGTGTCACCGGCACGCCTGAGCAGGTGAAGGCGGCCAGCCTGGCCTACAAGACCTATTTCCGCAAACAGGATGAGGGCGATGATGAATTCTATCTGATCGACCACTCGACCTTCTCGTATTTTGTCACGCCCGAGGATGGGTTCCTTGAGTTCTTCAAGCGCGAGGACACGGCGGAAGAAATGGCGGATCGCATCGGGTGTTTTCTGGACGCGGCAAAACAGTGACACCTGCGGGGTGCGCCTTGCGGGAATAAATTGACCCTCCGGTCCTGTACGCATAGACAAAGAATATATGCGAACAGGTTCTGGGGGAGTCCATGGCGGACCAGGAATTGCACGAGATCGGCGAAGACAAGACTCTGCTGCTGGTGGATGATGACGAGCCCTTTCTGCGCCGCTTGGCGCGGGCGATGGAAAAGCGGGGGTTCGAGGTTGAAACCGCTGGGTCCGTAGCGGCGGGCAAGGCGATCTCGACCGCGCGGCCGCCAGCCTTTGCCGTGGTCGATCTGCGGCTGGAGGACGGCACCGGTCTGGATGTGGTCGAGGTGCTGCGCGAGAAGCGGCCCGACTGCCGGATTGTGGTTCTGACCGGCTATGGCGCGATTGCCACGGCGGTGGCGGCGGTCAAGGCGGGGGCAACGGATTACCTGTCCAAACCTGCCGATGCCAATGACATTACCAACACGCTTCTGGCCAAGGGGGGCGAGCTGCCGCCGCCGCCGGAAAACCCGATGTCTGCCGACCGCGTGCGCTGGGAACATATCCAGCGCGTCTATGAGCTGTGCGACCGCAATGTGTCCGAGACCGCGCGGCGCCTGAACATGCACCGCCGCACCTTGCAGCGCATTCTGGCGAAACGGTCGCCCAAGTGATTGCGCGCTGGGCGGGGGTTGCGCTGGCTCTGGCGGCCTGTGCGCCTGAACTGCCTGCGCCCTCTGTCACCTTCCATCCCGATGCCGACGGGCTTGAGGTCCGCCCCTCTGGCCTGCGCGTGGATTTTGGTCGCGCGCCCTCGGGGGTCATCCCTGTCCTGGATCGGTCATTGGGCGCGCACCGCAGCGTTGCGTTGAGGCGCTGCCCGGAAGAGATCGTGCAACACCTGGCCTGGGGCGATCTTGTCCTGAGCTTTACGGCGCACCGTTTCGTGGGCTGGCGTCAGGGTGTGGACTCTGCCGGGCAGGTTTGCGGATAAGCCGCATCACATCTGCGCCAGCAATGCCTCGTGCCGGGCGGTGAAGTCGCGACGGACCTCGACCGGCGGGCGCAGGCTGATATGCAACCCTTCGATCAGTTCAGGATGGGGGCGGCCAAAGAACTTGTCCGATTCCGCGACATCAAACCCGGCGATCTGTGTGGCCTCCAACCAGGCCGAGACCCGATCTGCGCGTTTGATCACCTTTTTCACCGTCGCCGGGATCTGTGCAGGCAGGCCAAAGCGGATGTGAATGGCGGCGGTCAGGCGGCGGTCCAGCTCTCCATACCCCGGACCGACAGCGGCTTTCACCGGCGAGATCATGTCGCCGATCACATATTCCGGCGCGTCATGCAAAAGCGCCGCCAGCCGCCATTTCACCGGCGCCTTTGGGGTCATGCGGCCATAGATCTGTTCCACCAGCAGGGAGTGTTCAGCGACCGAATAGGGGTAATCGCCCAGCGTCTGCCCGTTCCAGCGCGCGACGAAGGAAAGGCCATGGGCGATGTCCTCGACCTCGATATCCATCGGGGTCGGGTCCAGCAGGTCCAGCCGCCTGCCCGAAAGCATCCTTTGCCAGGCCCTTGGTTGCAAAGCCATCTTTACCTTTCCACTTCACGCCGAGGGCAGGAGTTTGCCACGCTGAGCGCCCTGCGCGGCCTATTTGGTCTTGATGTCGAAATCCCCGGAGAACCGGTTCAGATATGGCGCAATGCGGCGATAGTCGAGGGCGTGGCGGATGAAAATCCACAGCCACTTCCCGAAATTCGCCCCCGGCTTGGGGCGCTCCGGCATCGTCTTTGCCACATCGGGGAAATGCGCGGCAAGATGGTCGTGAATGATCCTGACATGTTCGACGGAATAGATACCGTTCACATCCCGCCACGGTTTGCGTGAACTCAGGAAGTGGATGAAACAGGGGTCCGTGAAATGGGTCAGAAAGAAATAGCGATGAAAACAGGGCCAGTTCCAGACCGGGGGCAGCTCGGCCCAGTTGTTGTGTAGCGCAAGGTTCAGCGCGCTTTGATCATGTTTGAAGCAGATATCCTTGTCATCCATGGCGGTGAATTCGAAAGCTTTGCCTTCGATATCCTGCGCCAGATACTGTGGCACATCCATCAGCAGCATCCCGGCGTTGAAATACCGGGCTTGCTCCAACCCGGCGGCCTTGAATTCCCGCATGGGTTTGGTCATGTCGCGATGCTGAAAGTTGTCCCGCACGGCGGCAACGGGATGACCGCCCAGATCCGCGCTCAGAAGGGCCGGCAAGTCGCCCCGGTGATAATAGATATCACTGTCCAGATACAGGATGCGGTCGTAATCCTCTGCCAGCAGACGCGGGGCAATGATGCGCAGATAGGTGGCCAGGGTGATCTTGTTCGAGGTGCTCAACCCTTGCCAGGCTTCGGGAAACTGGAACTGTACCAGGCGCAGGTCCAGTTGCTGAACGATCGGGTGATCGGGAAAGGCGCCACTGTACAGGATACAAATGTCGAATGTGCGCTGCGGAAAGGCATCTGCGATCTGACGGGCAAGTAATGTGGCGAAAGGGAAGTAATTGTCATCACAACACATCAGAATGGTGTGACGATGACTGGCCGCGCGATTGGCTATGGTTTCGGACATATCAAGCTCACGTTCACGAGGGGAAGATTTGTGACGCCATCCCACTTTCGCCGGGTTGTGTCAACGTGACCTCCGGCTGTCTCGGGCGTTTTGTTGCCAGTTGGCCTATTAGTTGATAACCCGACACAAACACTAATATCGGAGAATGCCCGTGGTCCAGGACTACATTGTAAAAGACATCGCTCTGGCCGGGTTCGGCCGCAAGGAGCTGGACATCGCCGAAACCGAAATGCCCGGCCTGATGGCGCTGCGCGCGGAATATGGCGAGGCAAAGCCGCTGAAGGGTGCGCGGATTGTCGGGTCGCTGCATATGACGATCCAGACCGCTGTTCTGATCGAAACGCTGGTGGCGCTGGGCGCGGATGTGCGTTGGGCATCGTGCAATATCTTCTCGACGCAAGATCACGCGGCGGCGGTGATTGCCGAGGCCGGCGTGCCGGTCTTTGCGATCAAGGGCCAGTCGCTGGAAGAGCATTGGGACTATCTGGATCGCTCGTTCCAGTTCCCCGAGGGGCCGAACATGATCCTGGATGATGGCGGCGATGCGACCTTGTATGTGCTGCTGGGCGCCCGGGCTGAGGCGGGCGAGGATCTGGGCGCGCCCCAGTCCGAGGAAGAAGAGGTGATCCACAAGCAGATCGCCAAGCGCATGGCGGCAAGCCCGGGCTGGTTCACCCGCACCCGTGACGCGATCAAGGGCGTGTCCGAGGAAACCACCACCGGCGTGCATCGCCTGTATGACCTGGTGAAACGCGGCCAGCTGCCTTTCCCGGCGATCAATGTGAACGATTCGGTCACCAAGTCGAAGTTCGACAACAAATATGGCTGCAAGGAATCGCTTGTTGACGGTATCCGCCGCGCCACCGATGTGATGATGGCAGGCAAGACCGCCGTGGTGTGCGGCTATGGCGATGTGGGCAAGGGCTCGGCCGCGTCGCTGCGCGGGGCGGGTGCGCGTGTGAAAGTAACCGAGGTCGACCCGATCTGTGCCCTGCAAGCCGCGATGGACGGGTTCGAGGTGGTGACGCTGGAAGATGCCGTGGCGGACGCGGATATCTTCATCACCACCACCGGCAACAAGGACATCATCCGCATCGAACACATGCGCGCGATGAAAGACATGGCCATCGTCGGCAACATTGGCCACTTTGACAATGAAATCCAGGTTGCCGCGCTGAAGAACCACAAATGGACCAATATCAAGGACCAGGTGGACATGATCGAGATGCCCTCGGGCGCGCGGATCATCCTGCTGTCCGAAGGGCGCCTGCTGAACCTGGGCAATGCCACGGGCCATCCGTCCTTTGTGATGTCGGCCAGCTTTACCAATCAGGTGCTGGCGCAGATGGAGCTGTTCCTGAACACCGACAATTACAAGAATGATGTGTATATCCTGCCCAAGCATCTGGATGAAAAGGTTGCGCGCCTGCATCTGGATCGGATTGGCGTGAAGCTGACCACCCTGACCGAGGAACAGGCCGCTTATATCGGCGTGACCCCGGAAGGGCCCTACAAGCCGGAACACTATCGCTATTGATTCAAAGCGGTACGAGACCCTGAACGCTGTCGACTCCGGTCGGCGGCGTTTTTTGTGCAAGACACGCAACGCTCAGGCCATTATGGCGCTTGGGCCACAGTGCTTGGGATTGCAGCCAGGTTGTTTTTGACTGGCTTGACAATTTGAAAAGCGTGATACAGTTGTGCCGCATCAGCCAGTCTGGCCCATTGTGCCCGCGAAGGAACACGCCGCGCACACGGGCAGGAACCAGCAGACAACCGAACGGACTCTCCCTTGGGGTGCATCCCGCGATTTCGCCGGACCTGCGCGTCTTGGGCCGTGCGTTTTTCATGGCCGGGTGTCCGAGGGGGGCGCCTTGGCAAACTGGACAAGGTTACACAATGACGTATCGCACCAAACTGGGCAGCACCACTGCCATTGCCTTGGCGCTTGCACTCACCGGCACTGCCCTTCAGGCGCAAGAACAGGACACGCTTCTGGACGAAGTGGTCCTGGGCTATACCGCCGACGGCACGCCGATCACCGCTGGTGACAACACCACCGGCATCGACGAAGACGATCTGCGCGCACAGGGCGGCACGCAATCGACGGATGATATCCTGCGCACGCAGACCTCGGTCTTTACGCAACAGAACCCGTCCAACCCGGGCGTGGCGGTGAACATCCGCGGCTTCGAAGGGTCGGGCCGTGTGTCGACCATGGTGGACGGGGTTCCGCAGAACTATCGTTTCACCGGCCATGCCGCTCAGGGTTATACCTATATCGACGAAAACCTGATGGCGGGGATCGACATCACCCGTGGCGCGACAACCACCGCAGGCGGCAGCGGGATCGCCGGGTCGGTGAACTTCCGCACTCTGTCGGCCATGGATGTGGTTCGGGACCAGGGCATGGGCGGTATGGTTCGGTTCTCCTATGGCGACAATGGTGCGGACCTGTCGGCAATGGTGGCCGCTGCCTATGCGGATGAGAATTTCGAAGCCCTGTTCGCGCTGAGCGGTCATGAGGCGAACAATTTCGTGGACGGGGATGGTGTTGCGGTGCCCAACACCGGCAAGGACAACTGGTCCGGCCTGGTCAAGCTGGCCTATCATATCGACGACCGTCAGAGCCTGTCCTTCTCGGGCCTGAACTACAACTCCAACTTCTTTGCGAACAGCTACCAGCAGGAGTTTTACAGCGACACCTATAAGCTGGGCTATATGTTCGATGCCGGGAATGGCCTGGTCAACCTGACCGCAAATGCCTATTTCGCTGAAACACAGACGGAATATGTCGCTGGCGGCATTTGGAGTGTGGGCCGGGTCATGCAGACACGCACCACGGGTCTGAACCTGACCAACATTTCGGAGTTTGCGCCTGGTGCCTGGGATGTGGTCAGCATCAATGGTCTCGATTTCTCGCGTGACAAGCTGGATGGGGAACGGGCCGGTGTGAACCCCGCCGATGGTCAAAGCAAGCGGTTCTCGCTGTTCTCGGAAAACATCTTTGTGAACGGTCCGTGGGAAATCACCGCTGGCGTAAGGTACAATTCGTATAAGGTGTCGGGCGACGCATCGCGAGGGCCTGTTGACCTTCGTTACTCCTCGGTCGATCCCAAGCTGACCGTGGCCTATCAGGTGAACGACTGGTTGCAGCCCTATGTGACGGTCTCGCGGGCTTCACGCGCGCCGACCTTGCAGGAAACCATGCTGGGTGGCACCCACCCGGGCGGTGGTCTGGGCATGATCGCCAACCCCGACCTGAAACCCGAACGGTCGACGGGCTATGAGCTTGGCTTCAACATCGAGCGGTCGAATCTGCTGCAAGATGGCGACCGTCTGTCGGGCCGTGTGAACTATTACCGTATGGATGTGGAAAACTATGTGATCGCCACATTCGGCTTCACCAACAGCTTCGGCCAGAACGGCGCAGCTTTCGTGAACGTTCCTGGCACCTCGCAAACGAGCGGTGTCGAGGTCGAGCTGAATTATGAAAGTGCCAAGGTGGATGTCGGCCTGTCTTTTACCAAGAACGACAGCGACATGCCCAGCCAGTTGGCGGGTCTGGGAACGGGTCAATACCTGCCCGACAGCACCTGGAGCCTGCGCGTGGCCGGTCACTTCCTGGATGACAAGCTGACCGTGGGCGGTCAGTACAACTATGTCTCGGGCGGTCTGTATTCGACGCCTTACAGTGGCAGTGCGGTACAGCGTGACGAAACCTATGAGCTGGTGGATATCTTCGCGACCTATGAGATCAACGACAACTTCGTCCTCAACGCCAAGGTCTCGAACCTGTTCGACAAGACCTATGTGCCGTGGTTGGCAGATAGCCGGAACGGCCCGGGCCGCTCGGTCTATTTCGGCGGTGAAATGCGCTTCTGATTCTGTTGGAAAACACTGGCGGGCCGGGGGGAAACCTCCGGCCCGTTTGCATGTCAGGCGGTCAACAACCAGTCGCGCACCGCCGCTGTATCCGGCAGGCCGCCGGAATGCACCAGCGTGCCGTTGATCGCCACACCGGGGGTCGAGACCACGCCAGCCATGGCGATTTGGGCATAATCCGTGACCTTTTGCACATTGGCTTCAAGGCCAAGCTCCGCTGCCGTGTCACGCAGCATCCGGGCAGTGGTGTCACAGCGTTTGCAACCGGGACCGTAGACTTTCACGTCGATCATGGGGACTCCTCAGAACAGAAGGTTGAACAGGATACCGACGCAGAGAATGCCGCAGCCGACCACGCCGATGAAAACGGCAATCAGCCGGGCGGTCAGCACCTTGCGCAGGATGATGATCTCGGGCAGCGACAGGGCGATCACCGAC
>PDWJ01004844.1_pt1 | contig 11522 bp, 6 predicted proteins | sample 1430881 | NCBI WGS metagenome assembly PDWJ01 (sample SAMN01162460, study PRJNA174530) | Oral metagenome, whole genome shotgun sequencing project. | biome: Marine environment; feature: Marine mammal; material: Swab sample of the gingival sulcus; isolation source: swab sample of gingival sulcus... | reverse complement strand
CAAATTTTCGATACTTTAAGCCAAATTTTGGGTGTTTGTACCCAAATTTTCGATATTGTGACCCAATTTTGCCATATGGTATGCCAAATTTTCGATATTGTACCCTATCGGTTTTGTAAAATAGAATATAACTATTACACTATCCGACAGAATATTACATAAAAATTATCTGTTTTTTTAGGTCGTGCTTAATGCTTCGGCAACAGTTCCTAATTTTATGCTGTTAGACCCCATGATTAAAATCCAACAATGGCTAAACGGATTTTCTTTTAATTGCTCAATTACTTGTTCGGAATTATCGAAATGTCGGAAATATTCGGGTGTTTTGGCGGCTTTATAATGTTTTCCTACCAGCCAAACATTTCGAAATTCTTTTTCTGTTAAGGTATCGATTACTTTTTGATGTTCGGTTAAAGTATAATCGCCCAATTCTAACATATCGCCTAAAATCAAGAGTTTGTTTTTGTGCGATAAAGAGGCAAACCAAGGTAAAACTTTACTCATGCTGTTGGGATTGGCATTGTAAGTATATAGAAAAAGAACGTTGTTATTGGCAACTTTTTCCATTTGCGAACGCTTATTGGTGGGCGTGTAATTTTCAATGGCATCGACTATATTCTTATTATCTATTCCGAAATATTGAGCAACAGCTATTGCCGCTAAAACATTTTCAAAGTTAAAATCGCCAAGCAGTTTGGTTTTGGCATATATTTTCCCAAGCATTGGAGTTTGCAATTCTGCCACTAAAAAAGGATTTGCCTGTAATAATGTAGCTGTACTATCGGCTTCTTTTGTTGTTCCGTAGCTGTAAAATTCTTGTTGATTCAGCATCTGTTTTAAGTAGGGATTATCGGTATTGATAAAAACCTTTCCGTTGGTTTTATGCAGATAATCGTACAGCTCTTTTTTTGTTTGCATTACGCCCTCGAAAGAGCCAAACCCTTCCAAGTGAGCTTTACCCACATTGGTGATTAAACCGTAATTCGGCTCGGCTATTTCGCAAAGAAAAGCAATTTCGCCAATGTTGTTTGCTCCCATTTCAACAATACCAAATTCGGTGTTTTCGTTCATTGCCAAAAGCGTTAAAGGTACACCAATATGGTTGTTAAAATTGCCTTTTGTAGCAGATGTATTGAATTTGGTTTGCAATACAGAATTAACCAATTCTTTGGTGGTGGTTTTGCCATTGGTTCCGGTAATTGCCAAAATAGGAATGTTTAACGTTCGACGGTGAAGATTGGCTAAATCTTGTAGTGTTTTTAATGTATTGTCCACCAAAATGTAGCGTTCGTCTTCGGCGTAATCGGCATTATCGATAATGGCATATTTTGCACCGTTTTGCAGTGCATCGGCGGCAAAAGTATTGGCATCGAATTTAGCCCCTTTTAACGCTACAAATATGGCTTTTTCGGGTATTTGTTTCGAATTGGTAGCAATATTGGGATACTTTTTAAAAAGTTGATAGATTTCCTGTAGTTTCATCTTCTGATTAATCTTTTAGAAATTCGTATTTATATACTTTAATCTTTATTTTACTGCCCAGATTTTTGATTTCTTCTCTTAATTCAGCAATAAGTTTTGTATAAATTTCATCGTTACTTTTACTATTCATACGCCCTGTTTTTTCATTCTTTCCTTGAAAATAAACACGAATATCGTATAAACTCGCATTTGGATTGGCATTAGGATAAGAATGATAATATTGCCATAATTTACGCCCTACATTAAAAACAGTTTGGGCTTCTTCACTAAATTGTAAAGGAAAAGAATAGTGTAAATTATTGTTTTCTTGTGTAAGTAAATTTTTATCGTTTTTATCAAAATTAATTTCTAATTTTCCGTTAATAAAATCGGTCATAAAGTTACTTGTAAATTTTTCTTTAGCATCTACTTCGTATTCGGTAAAAGGTATCCAATGATTTATTCCTTCACTACTTGTTATACGGTTTTGACCATGGAAAAGCGTAAATGCTAAACAGTCGGTTTGAAATTCATTATCGGTTTGCCAACCGTCTTTAGGATATAAAAATTGGTCTCTGTCGTTAAGCCAATTGGCTCCTATACAATGGCGAACAGATAAATAAATAGTAAGCGGAATTAAATTTTTTCTGTTTAATATTATAGCTCCACTTCTTTTAGAGGGCTTATTTTGCATAAAAACTTTATTCTGATTTTGAAAATCTGGTGGATAATTAGTAATAATACCTATATTTTCATCGAATGTGTTTTTAAAATTTACAAACCATTTATTTATACTTTCTGTTTTATCGTTAGCTATTAATCTTTTTTGACCTATAAAATCTGCATTTTTATCATATACATCTGCTAATATTTCCTTAAAAATTTCATCATTTTCATCATTCCAAATAAAGAAGCCAATAGGGAATTTTCCACTTACATTATCAAAGGTATTCGCGGGAGTTAAAAAGACAGATTCGAGCGAAGCTCGAAAATTTTTACGAAATACCTTAAAGTTCGAAGATTGCAAATTTTTCAACTTTGAAAAATTTGCAATCTTCGAACCCGATATTTCCTTCGAAATTCGGATTAAAAATTGTGTAAAAAGTTCATTTCTTGCCTTACCTAATAGCTTAGCATATTTGGTATGGACATAGTTATTTGTTGCAGTACCCTTTTTATTCTCTCCTGTTCCTGTTACTGTTCTCGCATTAGTTGCCTCAGCATAGGGAGGATTAATATAAATAATTAGTTTTTTACGTTTTTCTTCATCGTTAATAATATCTTGTAAACCTTGCGGTAATTTATCAAAACTATCGTTTAAAAAATCAAATTGAAAAATATGAGTTTTTAACAAATTAGCTCCATTATCAATACGGTCATGCATCGCGTTTACATCAGCTTGGTCAAGCGTACTAGCCCAAATATTGTATTTATTTGTAAGTCCAGCAAGTAGGTTTCCTGTTCCTGCAGCACAATCCCAAATGTAATATTCGTCTTGCCAATTGTCTCCTAAATAATCGGTAATGTATTTCTGTGAAAGTTCGACCCATTTTCGAGGAGTAAAATAAGCTCCCTGTCGCTCACGAATATCTTGGGGTACTAGTAAATCTCTACGCTCGATAATATATTCTTGCCACATTTTAACAGGAGGACGTTTGTAGCGTTTCCAAAACTGTTGATATATATCTTGACTTTTAATACTAATAGTTGCATCGAACATCTGTTTTATATTCTCTTTTGCAATTTTATAACCTCCGTGTTGATACATTACAAAAAGATTATTACGAGTACTTTCATCATCGCTAATATCTTGTGTGTTTTTGTCATCTACAAAAAGGTCGGCAAGAAAAAAATCTGCATCTATTATATGATTGGCTTTCATTTCGTCCCAATTAACACCTATAATTGGTTTTATATGCTCTAACCATCTTAAATAAATAGGTATAAAGTTATTCTTATCAATTTTTATTTTACTCTTTTCAGAAGATTTAGCAATATTATTTTTAATGAATTTTTTAAGGTCTTTTTCGTCTTTCTCGTAATCGAAGATATAGGTATATTTCTTAATGGTAACTTCAATACGTTCTTTTATTAATTGAAATTCTTTAGTTGCATGGTTGCTTGGTGTAACATTCCAATTAAAATCGTTTAAATAAAAAATATCTTGAATAGCAATATAGGGGACGAATGCCATTTTTTTAAAATCAAAAGCACCAAGAAAAGCCGGAGGGAGTGTTTTATCAAATGTACGAGCTTTGCCAATGGTTAAAATTAACTGAACAAACATTGTAGGAATATCATAATTCCCTGTTTTAGCCTCAGCCCAAAGCAAAGGTATTCTTTCTTGTTCAAAAAGTGTTTTTTGTTTCGAGAATACACTAAAATCAATATTTCCTAATATTTCTGTGGTATCGAAATTGGCAAACCATTCAGCTCCAACTTTATTTTTTAAAGCTTCTTCTCTTATATTTTTATATTTCATCAATTATCATTTAAAGTATTCGTAATTAAGACAACTAACATGTAATTAAAATAATTTTTTGTAGATTTAATTTGCATTTTAGTAGTATAGTGGTTAGTTCCAAAATGGAACATACCAATAAATTCACAAAAATTTCTCTTACCTTCGGTCTTCCATTTAATTATCAAATTATCACATTGTCTAATTATCTAATTACCACATTATCTAATTATCACATTTTCATAAAGTAGTACAAAGATAGAAATAGTTACAAAATAAATATGCTTTCAATAAAATATCCAATTAATATGATTCAAAATAATTTTACGATAAATAGATTATCGAACTAAAAAAATAATTAACTTTATGGCTAAGTTTTTCCCAATAACAACAACCAATAAAATGAAAAAAGTTACCTTTCTCTCTCTGTTTATAGTTTATTGTAATTTATTATTTGCTGCAATTCCCGTAGATAGTACACTAACTATTCAACGTCCTAAAATAGGATTGGTTTTAAGCGGTGGCGGCGCCAAAGGTTTTGCCCATGTTGGTGTTTTAAAGGTAATCGACGAGTTGGGAATTCCCATCGATTATATTGCCGGAACCAGTATGGGAAGTATTATCGGTGGATTTTACGCCATGGGATATTCTGCAAAAGAGATAGAAAAAGTTATTTCGGAACAGAACTGGGACAACCTACTGTCCGATAAAGTAGAACGCAAATATATTCCTATCTACGAAAAAAAAGCAAAAGAACGTTATGCTTTGTCTTTTTCCATAAAACCAAAAGGAATTCAGTTGCCAAGTGGAATTGTGTATGGACAAAATGTATTGAATTTGTTCGAAAAACTTTCCATAAAATACCACAACACCACCGATTTTAAAAAATTGCCAATTCCTTTTGTGTGTATTGCAACCAATATGGAAACCGGCAAGGCTGAAGTTCTCGACAAAGGCTATATTCCTTTGGCATTACGAGCAAGTATGGCAATTCCCACGATATTTACTCCGGTTACAATTAACGAAAAAATGTTGGTTGACGGTGGATTAATCAATAATTTTCCCGTAGATGAAGTATTGAAAATGGGTGCCGATATTGTAATTGGTGTTGATGTACAATCGGGGGTAAAATCGAAAAAACAACTCAATTCCATTGTAGATATTATGAATCAACTATCTTCTCTGATGGGATTAGAAAACTATGAGAAAAATAAATCAAAGGTAAACATATATATTAAACCGAATATTGGAAAATATACAGTTGGAAGTTTTAATCATGCCGATTCGTTGATAAACAGAGGTCTTATTGCCGGCAAGAAAGCAATACCTCAATTATTGAAATTAAAGAAAAAATACAATCTAAAACCCAATAAAAAAGAAAAATATCCCATCCCTACCGACAGCACAAAATACTATGTTCGAAATTTAAAATTCAATGGTTTAAACAAAGTTAGTAAATCGTTAATAAATGGTAAATTAAACATAGAAACTCCGGGACAGATTACCTTAAAACAAATAGAAAAAGGAATAGAACAAGCCTATGCCAGCGGTTATTTTAACACCATTAATTTTCAATTAAAAAATGACAGTCTGCAATCCAATGCAAAAGAACTGAACCTATTTATCAAAGAACGAACCACCAAACGTTTTAATGTGGGATTTCATTATGATAGCGACAAAAATGCTTCGCTTTTATTAAATCTAACCGTTAGAAATATGCTATTGGAAGGATCGCGTTTGGCTCTGGATTTAAGACTGGCAAAAAAACCTCGATTTGCCTTTACTTATAATGTAGATAACGGAATAAAACCCGGCTTTACTTTTAATGCAGAATATAACAACTCAGAAGCATTTCTGTACGAAAATAATAAAAAATCAGATATTTTTGATTTTAAATATATAAAATGCGACCTTAATGCCCATTCCATACTAAAAGAGTCGTACTCTGTTGGCATTGGAGCCCGATTGGAATATTTTGAAACAAATTCTCAAATTCTCAATTCTAAATATATTATTGATGACGATTATTACATTTCCTACTATGGGTATGTTGATGTAGATACCCGAGACAATGCTTATTACCCCAAGAAAGGTATAAAGTTGTATGGAGAATATAGTTTTCTTACTTCGCGGGGACTAAAATTTGGAGATCAAGATGTTCCTGCCAATATTATTCTTTTACGTTATCAGAATGCGATACCTCTATCAGAAAAGATAACACTGCAACCGGCAATTTACGGTCGAAATATTTGGGGAAAGCAACTGCCGTTATACTTTTACTCCTATTGCGGAGGAGTGGAGCAAAACAATTATTTCGATATTCAAATTCCTTTTATCGGCTTAGAAAGAATGGAATTACCAACTAAAGCCGCACTGGTATTCCGCGGCGATATGCAGTGGGAAGTATTCCGAAACAATTACCTGATTCTAAGAACTAACATAGGTGTACTTTCCAATGATTTACCGGGGTTAGTTAATGGTGGAAAATGGGTAAAAGGTATTGGTTTAACTTTTTCATACAATAGTTTAATTGGACCTATGGAACTTTCCATAATGACTTCGGACAGAAATAAAAGCCTACAACATTATGTCAGTTTAGGTTTTTGGTTTTAAGAACAATTTAACAACACACATCGCAATGCAAATGGTCGTCTTCTTTTTCAATCTGAAAGGTAGTGTGTTTTATCTTAAATTGCTCGTAAATAATATGCTGTAAATGGGCAAGCAGATGCGAATCGGCATCTTTTTCGGCTACAATATGCACCGACATGGCATTTTCAGAGGTGCTGATAGCCCAAACATGCAGGTCGTGAATTTCCGCAACTCCTTTTTGAGCATTTAACGTTGATACTATACGTTGTATATCAATATTTCGAGGAACACCGTCAAGTGCCAAGTTTAACGAATCGATAAACAATCGCCAAGTACCGCCTAAAATCACAATTACAATAACAATACTCATTATCGGGTCAATCCAATTGTAGCCCGTTAGCTTAATTGTTAAACCGGCAACTACCACCGCCAACGATACCAAAGCATCGGCTGCCATGTGCAGGAAGGCTCCTCTTATATTCAAATCGTCTTTCTGATTTTTTATAAACAGAATTGCGGTTAAACCGTTAATCACCACACCAATGGCAGCAACTATCATTACTTCAGTACCGCCTACCGGCTGGGGATGAATAAATTTATCAATGGCATCGCGAAGAATAAAAGCAATGGCAACAAACAAAATAACGGCATTCAATACCGATATTAACACAGTACTTTTTTTATAACCATAACTGTATCGAGAGGTGGGTTTTCTGCCCGAAAGCCAAAAAGCAAACCATGCAAAAACCAATCCCATAACATCGCCCACATTGTGTCCAGCATCGGAAAGCAAAGCCGATGAATTGGCTATAAATCCGTAAATAACTTCAACAACAATAAATGCAATATTTAATCCAATTCCCAATAGAAATATTCCATTGTAATTATTTCCCACAGCATGAGAATGACCATGATGATGATGCGAATGTCCGTGATGATGATGTGACATGATAATTCAATTAATAATTAGTAATTAACAATTAGTAATATGGTGTGTGTTTTAAGGCTATTAGCCCTTAGCCTTTAGGTATTAGCTCTTCGGTCTTCCAACAAATTTTACAAAAAAGCTAAATCTTTTTCAGACCTCACAGATTTCAAAAACCTTTGAGGTCTCCGCTTAATTAGCAACTAATACAAAAATTGCTCATTATTAATTACTAATTAAAAATTGCTTTAATGTTGGTGTGCTGCTTCGCTTTTCTTTAAATCAGACAACAAATAATACGCTCCGTCGAGTACCACAACCGCATCGTGAGACAGTTTTTCGACCGGCGTTATGGCTTTATAGCTATCGGAACCAATACCGGTAATTACCTCTACCATACGATAGGCTATTTTTTTATCTTTCAACTCCTCATATTCCTTTATTTTATGAACATGTTTTTCGTCTTCGTTTTTATGAACATCTCCGTCTTTATGTTCTTCTGCTTTATACTCGCCCTTATCGTGATTGGCAGCTTCACTCCCCTTGTGGTCGAATACAAAAATATAATTTTTACCGCCGTCATTTACAATAGCAGTTTCGGGAACAGCACTTACTTTTTCTTTATCGGTAAGAATTTCGCCCGAAACATAGCTATCGGCAATTAGTTTTTTAGACGGATTTTTGATGCCGGCATGCACTAAAATAGAACGAGAATTGGCAGCAAACTCTTTGGCGATGGCAAAAATCTTTCCCGACAACTCTTTCTCAGGCATATTGGCAACACGCAAACGCACTGTTTGTCCTTTTTTTATTTTAACAATATCTTTTTCGTAAACCGATAAATCGGCATGAATTTTATCGAAATTACGAATGCTGAACATTTTGGTACGAGCATCGATATACGACCCTAAACTAATGTTAATACCGCTAACATATCCATCGATGGGAGAAAGCACTTTTAGTTGATGAATAATATTTCCCTGTTCAATATTTTTTATATCCAATTTCAACATTTTCAGACGTAACTTTAAGCCTTGATATTGTGCTTTTGCCGATTTGTATTCGGCTTCGACCTTTTGAAAATTTTTTCCGGAACCTACGTTATTACGATACAGTTCTTCTTGACGTTTATACTCTTTTTCTAAATATTGAAGATTATTATACCGTTCGATAAAATCTTGCTGTAACTGAATAATATCGGGATGTTCTAAGGTTGCCAACACTTGCCCTTTTCTTACTTTATCGCCTTGAAAAGCACTAATGCTAACCACATTTCCGCCAATGTAAGTAGTAACTTCCGCCTTACTGTTGGGTGCGACCTCTAATTTTCCGGTAACCTTTACCAAGCCCGACATTTCACGCAGAGGCAATTCGCCCACTTTTAAATGAATAGCTTTTCGTTGTATGGGTGTTAAAACTGCCATTCCCTCGGTAGCCTCATCATGCTCATCGGCTTTCTCGGTTTTTATTTTTTCGCCCTGCTTTTTTGCAGAATTATTACAAGATGTAAAAATAATTCCCGCTGTAAAGCTACTTACCAATATTATGATTTTTATTTTAGTATTCATATTTTATGTCGTTTATAAGTGTTGATTCTATTTGTTTTCTCCTATTAATCTTATTGCTTCGGCAACAGCTGTTCGGTATTGGGCATTTGCATTAATATAATCGATTTTGGTATTTAAACTGCTTTCGATACTCTGAATAAATTCCAAATAATTGATTTCGCCCAATCGATATGCTAATCTCGAAGCATTGATTTGTTCGTTTGCCAATGGTAAAGCACGATTGATATAATATTTTTTTACTTCCTGCAAATTATTTATGGCGATTAACTTTTGCGATAACTCCGATTTTAAAGCCAGACGTTTGGTTTTTAAATTCTCCTGCTCTATCAACATTTGGGTTTTTGCCGCTCGGCTTCTGCTTCGCATACCGTTAAACAACGGAATAGAAATGCCTGCTTCGTAGGAATAGTATCCCGATACGCCCTCTACTTTTCGATTTTGATAGGTTACAGAAAATTTAGGCAACTGTGCAGCTCTCTCCATTTTCCATTCTCTTTCGGCACTTTTTAATTGTTTCTGCATTAAAATCAACTCGCTGTTATTGTCGATATTTTTATGGATTACCTGTTGCTGTTCTTCTGCTATAACGGTAAAAGGCTCATCTATCCATAAATATTGATTCAAATTTGTAACAGCCGCTTCGTTTTCGCCTTGCAGTTGCTTTATCTTTAATTTTAACTCGCTGTGTTTGGCTCTTGCCGAAAGCAGTGCCAATTTCGAGGTTTCTTCAGTTTTGTATCTTAATTCTGCCGATTTCTCAAAGTTGGTATAAACGGTATCAATCTGTCGATACACTTCTAACAGTTCCTTTTTCTGCAATAGATTGTTAAACGCATTGCGAACCAACAGTTCTATATCGTTTTGGGTAACCCGATATGCCGCCTCGGCAACTTCAACAGCCGATTTTTGATATTTTCGTTTGGCAACAATACCAAGAATATCAATATCTGCCTGCGAAACAGCAAAATTAATTACCCCTCCGGCTTTTCCGTCTTTTATATCTTCTCTTCCGGTAGAAACGGAGGTTACTCCAAAATCGAAAGCCGATGCCTTTAATGTTTTCTGCTTTTGAACATTCAGTTTAGCCGCCTTTATGGCAGGATAGTTCTGCTTTGCCAGTTCTAAAGCCTCCTGCATGGTTATTATTTTTTGCTGTGCCATTCCCGATAAGGGAAATAATAATAGCAATAGTATTTTTATGTGTTTCATTTTTTATCAATTAGTAATGTGCAATTAATAATTGGCAATTTCTGTTTTTTTATTTCAGATTTCTGTCTAATTTATCGCTTTTCCACGTTAAAATGCCCGCAAATAACGTAAAAATTTTCGCAAAATTCAATATCACTCAACTACCAATTTTCATCTTCCATTTCATTGTCACATTGTCTCATTAACTATTTTATTTTTTGCAGCCATTGGCTTTTATTTTATACCGGGTCACTCCTATGGAGCTAAATTCTTTCTACAAACTTTAATGCTACAAACAGAACACTCCTACGGAGTTTATCTTCCGTCCAATTGTCACATTAACTCATTGTCACATTGCCAAATTATCTAATTGCCACATTAACTTAACCGCAAAGCACGCAAAGAATACACAAAGCACACAAAGAGGATTTAGCTGTTGGCTTTTAGTTCTAATTGTCACATTATCTAATTGTCACATTATCTAATTAACTCTTAATTCTTCATTGTTAATTGAATTATTCACCATTTTATACAACACCGGCAACACCAAAAGGGTAAGCAGGGTTGCAGTAAGCATACCGCCAATTACCACCGTAGCAAGCGGACGTTGCACTTCGGCACCGGCAGAAGTAGATATCGCCATAGGCAAAAATCCCAAAATATCGGTGGAAGCAGTTAAAAGAATTGGACGAATACGACGTACCGAACCTTTTACAATAATATCTTTTAATGAAAAACCTCCTTCGGCTTTTAATTCATTAAAACCGCTGACTAGCACCAGTCCGTTCATAACGGCAACACCGAAAAGCACAATAAAACCTACTCCTGCCGATATACTAAAAGGCATATCACGCAAGTAGAGTGACACAATACCTCCCACTGCCGCCAAAGGAATTGCCACGTAAATCATTAGGGTTTGTTTGAACGATTTTACCGCCATAAACACCAATAAAAAGATGATAGCTAAGGCAATGGGAACAACCACTTTAAGCTGATTGGTTGCCCGCTGTAAATTCTCAAAAGCACCTCCGTAGCGAATGTAATATCCGGCAGGTAAGTTTAATTCGGTATCTAATTTTTGTTGTATTTCATCGACCAGCGATTTTACATCACGCCCTCGCACATTAATTCCTACATAGGTACGACGATTGGTATTGTCGCGGCTGATTTGCATAGGTCCCGGCTTATAGCTGATGTCAGCAATTTCCTGCATGGGTATTTGCTGACCATTGGGCAAATTCACATACAAATTACGAATATCGTTAATATCGGTACGCTTTTCATCGGTAAGACGCACCACAATATCGAAACGTTTTTCCCCTTCGTA
>PDWJ01004843.1_pt1 | contig 11523 bp, 19 predicted proteins | sample 1430881 | NCBI WGS metagenome assembly PDWJ01 (sample SAMN01162460, study PRJNA174530) | Oral metagenome, whole genome shotgun sequencing project. | biome: Marine environment; feature: Marine mammal; material: Swab sample of the gingival sulcus; isolation source: swab sample of gingival sulcus... | reverse complement strand
TTGAGAACAAAATCAACTTCTCCAACACGCTACAAGAAGCTCTTCGAGAAAGGTTAGGGGTATAATAAAAAGTCAGCCCTCCGAATAATCGGGGGGCTGGCCTTTTTGGGGGAATCGTCGTAGGGGCTCAAATTCCACGCTATCATTGTAACATCGGCCCGTGCGCTGGACGTGCTCTAACTGTGCGTTATTCGTGCGCCAAGTGATGCATTTCAACAAAAATCGATAGCCTTTTGAACCATGCCGCTCACAACCATATGAGCTACGTGCACTGTGACACGGTGGCCCAAACGAGGTAACGTCGTACGATCCACATGCATGGAATCAGCCAAAGCCGTGATCGTATCAAACCTCGTCGGTGCCGTCTTAATCTGGCAATACCGAACAAAAGCCCGCCACCACTCCCCATGCCGCAACCGAAACTCCCGCACCGCAGCAACAACCATCTCCCATCCTCCAGCCCGGTCGATAATCTCTGTGATCAGCTCACCCCGTCGAATCTCCGACAATACACGGCTCTCAACCACATTACCGGGCGGGTGTCCAAGGACGCCCTCACACGAGGGCCTGACAGCCTCAACCAGAGCAGACCAGGCATCAGCAGACAAGGCAGGGGCTTGCCCCTGCAGAATGCGAATCCCCGAGGGGTGGCATATCGCTAACAGCTCGATTATTGCCGACAACCTCTCCAGCCTCAGCAAACGAAACCATCTTTCTGGGATTCATCGCATCCCGAAGCATCTGCCGGACCTCGTTCATACCCTCTCCGACGATCTCAGAGACCACCGCACGGACCTCTTCCCTGATAAGCGGCCGGGCTATTTCAGCCACTCGTTCATCAACGATCGTGTCTATGGACACGGGATCACCTCCCTACAACGAAACAACAGGAATATCCTCTGATCTAGAGAAGCACGGCTTTGTGTGTTGCCGTCTGTCCGTATGGAAGCAACATTGATCTTCAATAACATCACCTCATCTCAACCCTCACCTGTTTCTCCACGCACTCCACAACCGTCTGATTGATCGATGCGCCCTTCTTTTTCGCAAGAGCTTTCAGATCCTTGTAAAGCTCCACCGGCCATCGCAGCGTCGAGACAACTACCTCCATTTTCTGCACCTCCTTTTATTCGGTGTCTATGGCACCTTGGTGCCTCTGATACTGGAAATATACACCCAAAAGTCTATAGTGTCAATGAATCGTAGAGACTAAAGGAGGAATTACAATGTCTCAATTGACCCTACGCATCCCGGATGATCTTCACACCAAGCTTCGGGTTCTCGCGGCTTTCAGAAACACCTCTCAAAACGACCTGATTACCGAGGCTATTCAAGAGAAAGTAGCCCATTGGGAACAGAAATATGGTGATTTGCCATTGCCTCCAGAAGGAGCTTGTTAAAAGTCTCGTTGACGGATTCTCCGGCATCAGCAGCAAGAAACCGGAGCCGTCTATGAACATCTTCTGGAACCCTCGCCGTGAACTGCACTACCCCGCCCCGTGCGGGGTTTTTCCCTGCCATCTCGCCTCCTCCTCACGCCACCTCAGCCAGGAATTTGTTGATGAAGTACACCTGTCCACGACCTGTCACCTTCGTCGTCTTCGTGATCCGAACCGTTCCGTCAGGATTGTTGATGGTTCGCTCCCTCACCTCGAACAACCCCATGTCCATTGATTTTTGTGTGGGCATGTTCTTGGAGGCACCGAGCTTCATCAGATACCCGTTCTCCCTGAGCCACTGAAACAACCTCTTCTGACCGACATCCACACCGTTTTGCCTGAGCAACTTCGCAAGATCGCCGATCAAGATAGACGTCTGACTCGTCTCCACCGACTCGGCAAAACGGACCTTCGGGGCATCGGCTTCAACCTTGGCGGCAAGGGCGGCTCGCTTCTCCTCAATATTGGCCGCCAACATCAGAGCCTCAGACATGCTCTTGGGAATCTGATCAGCATATGCGCCGTACATCCCCCGGCTCCTCAGCTCCTCTTCCATCTGAGTAAAGGCGTTGATATACGCTTCCTTGAAAGCCATCGCCCTTGCCCCCGTGTACCCCATAGCCAAAAGGATGAAACCGTCTCGGGTCATGAGGTATTCGGTATAAGTCCGACCTCTGTCTGATGTGTAGACTGACTCGCCAAAATTGGCGGTTGAAAAACTCGGACTGCAATCGAGGTCGCGAATGTCGCGAACAACTTTGTCGTGATCCTTTTCAAACACCCTCGCGACGTCTCTCGAACTCACAACTACCTTCTGATCCCTGATAACAATGCCCAGCTCGTTGTTCATGCTTTGCTACCCCCTTTTTTTGTTGTTTGCATTCAATCGCTTCTTGGCATATCCTTGGGTTAGTCAGTCAATCGCCCTCAGTTGCCGCTGAGGAATCTGGAAAAGGGCCTCAAGCTTGTCCCAAAGCTGGCCCTTTCCTTCTCGTGTGCCTGCTTCGATGTGTTGGTAGTACCGTTCCGAGACCTCTATTGCCGTAGCGGTCTCTTTTTGAGTCAGGCCCGCTGATGTTCGGGCATGTCTAAGTTTTGATCGCATCTATCACCATCCTCCTTCAATCATACACGCCCTAAATGGTCGTGCTATGCATCATGTTACACGCCCTAAATGGTCGTGTCAAGGGGTGCTTGAAAATGTCGTACTTTGCCGAACGTCTCCGCTTATGCCGTCAGAACAAAGGGCTTACCCAAAAGAACATGGCTGCAGTATGTGAAATCACTGAGCGCGCCTATCAGAAATACGAAGCGAAAGAACGAGTTCCACGTCTAGACGAGCTCATCGCCCTCGCCGACTACTTCGACGTCTCCCTCGACTACCTTGTGGGGCGCTCGGATGATCCGAGAAGGAGGTAAGTGCTCCATCTGATATACTAGGGGCCAACAAAGGAGGAAATCGCCATGCCCCAGACCATCACAAAAAACGCAACGAAAACAGAGCTCTACAACCGCCTCTGCAACCTCTCAGACAGAGACGCCTCTCGTGTCCTGGGGTACATCGACGCCCTCGAAGACGAGCAGGACAACCGTCTAGCAGATCAGGCCCTTGCAGAGGGAGGAACCCCCATAAGCTGGGAAGAACTCAAAAGCGAACTCGACACTCTCCATGGCATACAAGATTGAAGTCCTGCCCTCCGCTGCAAAACAACTGCGAAAGCTTGACGGAAAAACCTACTCTCGAATCCGATCAGCAGTGAGCGCTCTCTCCGAAAACCCCAGATCGAAAGGTTGCGCAATACTCAAAGTTGAAAAACGCTATCGCATCCGTGTTGGGGACTACCGAATCATCTACGAAGTTCACGACAAAACCCTGATCGTCCTCATCGTCCGAATCGGCCACAGAAGCTCCGTCTACAGTTAATCTCTGTGATGCGGTTGGACAATCCAAGCAGACGCCCTTGACAACTCCTGCATCCTTAACTATTCTTTATGTACTAAGTCCCTTGGAAGCTATGTCTTCCAAGCCCCCCCGTTTGCTGCGGCAGCGGGGTTTTTTTATGGAGGTCTCTCGTAGCTCATTGTGATTGACATCCCAAAACGCATCACCTATAATTTTTAGCAAGGAAGATGTTTGATCATTCCTTGTTTCGATATGCCCCCCCGAGGAGGAGGCGGAGTGTCTCCGTTGCTACACCTCCTAGGGGGTTTTTTTATACTTGGAGGTCAGTGATGATAGAGCCCGACAAAAAGAAAGTTGCGTCCTTTTTCGATTGTCAAAATCTCTTCAAATCTGCCAAGAAACTTTGGGGATACAGCTACCCCAACTTCAACCCCATCGAGCTTGCCAAGCTCGTAATAAGCAAACATAAAAACGAAGGCTGGACTCTGGTAAGCATCAACATCTACACAGGCCTTCCTGCTCTCCACATAGATCCCCGCTGGCATCACTTCTGGTCTCATAAGCTCGCCGCCCATAAACAGGACGATACTCGTGTAAACACATGTACAAGACCTTTGCGCTACTCTGAGAACAGCGATCCCCAAACCGGCAACAAAATTGGTCGAGAAAAAGGTATTGACGTCAGAATCTCTCTGGACATGGTGCGAATGGCCCGTCTTGAGCAATACGATGTCGCTGTGCTCTTCAGCCAAGACAATGACTTCACAGAAGTCGCCGAGGAAATACGCAATATCGCAAAAGAAAAGAACCGTTGGATCAAAATAGCTTCTGCGTACCCCGACGAGCTCAACAAAAAACTCAGAGGCGTTGCTAAAACCGACTGGCTCCCGATATGTAAAAATGAGTACGACAGCTGCATAGACCCTGGAGACTACCGACAAAAAACTTCTAACTAAAATTGCCATCGCCCCACTCGGGGGCTTTTTTCATGTCTGAAACTTATGTCAACGCCTCACTCAGCACATCCCGCAAACTCTCACAAGCCGCCCGACTTTCGGGATCATCGATCCGACCGTCTTCCGCCAGATCAAGAACCGTCTCCAGATCACCCAGCACCGGCGTACTTTCGTCTACCACCTGCCGGAACCTCCTCGCCTCCTCGATCCCTCCCGGCCTCACGCCGTCTCCTGCTGAGACCGGGGGTGGGGAGGGTTTGAGGTGGAAAATTCCCCAACAGGGATTTTTGTTTTCATTGCAATTGACTCAAGCATAGAAAAGGACGGTTCTTTTTTTCCCGTCTCAAGCTCGCAAAGGTACGCTTGTGTAATCCCCAATACCTCAGCCGCTTTGAATTGAGAAAAACCCTTAGTGCGCCGCCACTTTAAAAGCCTATGGCTATCAAAAGGCATTCTTTCACCCCCCTTCTGCTCAAGATTATAGCTAATAGCAAAAAAAGTCAATAGCTCAAGGCTGTTTGATTGGAAGATAGCTTCGAGCTATTGTTTTATAGATGGGAGGATGCTCATGAATAATTGTCAAAACCTAGGGGATCGAATACGACTTAAACGAGGGAAGTTGTCACAGGGGGCCCTTGCAAAACGGGTGGGGGTTTCTCAAGCTTTTTTAAGCGAAGTCGAGAGGAATTTAAAGGGAGTCTCGATGGACGTCCTCAAAGCAATAGCCCAAGCCCTTAACACCTCATCCGACTATCTTATGGGCAGAACAAATGACCCATCCCCACCCAGCGATATAGTAAGTATTGAGGTAACTGGCTATGCTTTGAATCCCAACGAGTCAGTAGCTAATCAGCTCAAGCGAGAACCTGGGGTTTCAAGTGTGGCAATGCGTATCATTAACATACCCATAATTTCAAATGTTAAGGCCTGTTGCGGCAACGGGAATATATATCCAACTGAAGTCAATTGGGAAGCTGATTCCTCTTTTCCCGTCCCTGAATTTGAAATAGCAGGCTATACTTGGCAAACAAAAGACTTCAAATGTATTCGAGCTGAGGGACATTCCATGGAACCTTATATATCCGATGGTGAGATTGTCCTTTTTGCTCATGGGCTGGAGTTATCAAATGGAGACATAGCGGTCCTTCTCTGGGAGGACCGGCTTCTAATCCGAGGCGTTTTCTTTGGGAAGGAAAAGAGGGTTGAACTAAAACCAGCAAACAAGGAATACGAAAGCTTTGTTGTCGAGGAGTGGCAGAATTTTTGCGTTTTGGGGAAGGTGTTAAAGGTGTTGTCCTCAAGGAAGGTCTTGCCGATGGTGTAGTAAGCAAACTATGACACCGCCAAAGATGGCAGGAGAAAGAAGGTATATCATGAGAAAATTTTTATTTATGATATTTACTTTGTTCGTCATGTCGGGGAACCTCGAAGCCGGCACATTAGAAGAAAAAATCAAGGAATGCTCACTAATAAAATCCGACAAAAGGAGGCTTGCCTGCTATGACAAACTAGCGGTATCTTTTCGCCAACAAGAGTCCACATCTAACAAAACAAAATGGAACATAGACAAAGACATTTCCCCTATCGATGATTCTCCTATCGTCACACTCATGCTCCCATCAGATCAATCAAGCGCATCAAGAGGGGTTTCCTTCCTCTGCATTCGCTACAAAAACAATGAAACAAATGTTTTTATAGCATGGAACGAGTATATAGGTTCAGACGATGGTTGCGCTGTAATAACACGCTTTGACAAAGAAAAGCCCGAAAAACGAACTTGGGGTATCTCTACCAGCGGTACTGGCTCCTTTTATCAAGGCAAGGAGATAGACTTCATTCGTAAAATACTAAAACACAAAAAACTGTTCGCCAGGGTTACTCATTACAACCAAGAAACGACAAGTGCCACGTTTGATATCACAGGGCTATCCAACGTCATAAAGCCTATTTGCGAACTGGAAGGCTGGTCTCTTATCTCCTACAAATGAAAAAAGGGGACAGAGGGGTTAACAGGAAGAGAAGGATTAAGTTATCAAAAAAGGGGTCTAAAAATGAAAAAGATCACCCTGCTTCTTGCTTGTGTCCTTTCTTTTTTGAGTGCGTCTCTTGCTATCGCTAGGCCTTTATGGGAAATAACAGAAACGGCTTCCTCTTTCACTATATCCCTCACTCCGATAGCGTTTACAACGGGTGCAGAACTCCAGATTAGCTACCAAAACAATCGGGTAGTACTCGTTGTCAAATGGTCTGAATATATAGGGACAAATGAAGGGGGAACGGTTACTGCAACACAACTTGACAAAGAAAGGCCTGAACTCAAGGTTTGGTATGCAGACCGCCTCGGGAAAATCTCTTTTTTTCGAGGCGACGTAAGAAGTTTTCTTCGCAGGATGGTAAAACATGAGGCTTTTTCTATTCACATCTTACAAAATAATAAAGTAATTGCATCAGCCCTTTTTGATATATCCGATATACGAGATGCTATAAAGCCTATATTCAAATTAGCACGTATCCCGATGACTAATTCGATAATGAAGTTCAAAGTGAAAGATGAATGAACGAAGTACTCGTGGCACCACCCCTACGATCTCCGACAGTTAATTGAAAAAAACAGTCCGCAGCAGGGACTAATATAGCCTTCCGCCGCGCGCACCGGTGGGGGGGGGAGATGGAGCGTTGTGACTCGCAAATCGCCTCCCACGACACACAAACCGCCTTGTGACTGAGAGGATAGACACAAAAAGCCCCGCAGCCATTACCGGCTACGGGACTTTGATTTACATGTCAAAAGAAGCTCTAATGAGCTAAAGCAAAATCCCTCGCTCTGTACTTGAGCCAGCTCTGAACCTGCAGCAGAACGCCCCTAAACGAATCGGGCGACATTTTAGATTTCAACGCCTTGCATAGGCTATACCAAAAGAACCTCATTGAAGCCCCAACAACAGCATAGACCAACACCATGCAAAAGACGAAAAACGTATCAGAGAGACGAGCCCCGAGCGCATATAAAATAAGATGCAGGGCATCGGCAGAATCTAAGTCAGCAATCCCATGTGTCTTTATCTCTTCGAGCGCCTTTTTCCCCAGCTCTTTGTTCGTCAAACCAGACCAAGGACATTTCCCTGAAAGATAGGGAGCCGCCCAATCAAGAGCTGCCCCAAAGTCCTTTTTATCTTCGTCGGCCTTGGCCTTTAAAACCGCAATCCAATGTATCGTTTCTATTCTTGTCTTTGCCTTGGCCCATGCGTACAAAGCAAAAAGAGAGAGGCAGGATGCACAAACAAAAGCAAATATGAAAGGTAACATGTTTTCTCCCCCCTATTTTTGGTGTGCGCTCTCGCTCATTTTTACAGCAGATTCGAAAGCACCTCGCACAACCCAGCCTGAAAATAAGATCAAGAGAACCATTGCGAGAATCCACATTCCATGACTCTTTATCAAAGGCTTATCGAGCAATTGAACAACGCCGTTTATCACAGAATTTAAGGCACCATTCTTACTGAAGTTCGCATCCAACAAAAAGCCGAGCACTACGCCCCCAAAGAAGACTTTTATCTTATCCAGCACTTTACCATCTCCCACATTTGATGGCACCTACTCTGTTCTTTTTCAAGACTAGGCTAAAAAAACAAAAAAAGCAACCTCTCAAACCTCATCCCCTCACCCCATCCAACCAATCAGCCCACCACTGCATCATCTCACGTCTTTGTGGTAGGTATTCGGCGTGGTTATATGCTGCTCTCACTGCGTTTCTCTGCACGTGAGCAAGCTGCCGCTCGATCACGTCCGGCGGCCAGCCGTGTTCGTTGGCTATCGTGCTGAACATCGACCGGAATCCGTGTCCGGTCATTTCGTTCTGTCCGTATCCCATACGCCTGATTGCGGCGTTGACCGTCATGTCTGACATGGGGCGGCTTCTGGATCGCATGGATGGAAAAAGGTACTTTGACCGCCCCGAGATGTTCCGAAGGACTAAGAGCGTTTCCATGCTCTGCCTGGACAACGGCACCCAGTGAACACGCTTCATCTTCATCCTGGCGGCGGGAATCTTCCACGTGTCGCCATCTATTTCATTCCACTCGGCCAATCTCAGTTCTCCAGGCCGAACAAACGTGTACGCCTGGATCAAGAGAGTGCATCGTATCTGCCCGCTGAGGGCGTCAATCGATCGCATAAGACCTCCGATACCTACGGGGTCAAGAATCGTCGCCATATGCCGCACAGGAGCGCCCTGGAGGGCGCCACGCAGGTCAGCCGTCACGTCACGTTCACACTGTCCAGTTGCTACCCCATACCGGAAAATCTGCCCCAACATCTGTTTGACTCGCTTGGCGCTCTCGTATTTCTCCTCGGCCTCTATCTCCCGAAGGACTTTCAATACTTCAGGGGCGGTGATCTCGACGGTCAGCCGTTGTCCGAGGCGCGGGATAACCCATCGATTCAGGCGGCTTCGATTCGTTGAAAAAGTCTTCTCCGTTCGCTTCCCCTTTACCTTGATCGCCAGCCACTCATCGGCCAGATCGCCAAAGAGCCCCAGACCGTTCTCGTTGCCGTACATCTTGACCTGATCCCGAATCCTCCGGGCTTTGGCAAGAGAGACCTTTGGGTATTCACCCAGGCTCTTCTTTTTCTCCTTGCCGTCCTCCCAGAGACGCAAACGCCAGAACTTACGACCAGATGGACGCACCTCTATGTACAGCCCCCTATCATCCTTCAACAGATAGGGCTTCTCCTTTGCCGGGGCGCCTTGAATCACCAGGTCTGTCAGCATTTGGGGCCTCCTTCTTAAACGTTGTACGGTCAGAATCAGCGTTGTACGGTCTCGTTGTACGTTTTAACTGTCCTGTCTTGTCACGTTATGTCAAAGTGGCCGATCTAACCTTACCCCAAATATAGCACAAAACCCCGCCGTGGACGGGGTTTTGTCATATCTTGTCAATCTCAGAGATGAGATTAAATTCCTTAATGGTGGAGCTAAGGGGATTCGAACCCCTGACCTCTTGAATGCCATTCAAGCGCTCTCCCAACTGAGCTATAGCCCCACTTCCTGTTTTTTAGCAACAGAAAGGATTATAGGCGACGAAGAGATCCCTGTCAACTTTTTTCTACCAGGAACTCGTCATACAGATGTCTCTACAACATCAACGGAAGGGAGATTTCGTCACCGAAGACAAGATCGTGAAGACAGTCGTTGAAAAACAGAAGAGATGGACGGTTTTTCCAGAAGGATACCCCCACCAGAGCACAATTATTCAGGCGAAATCGCCACACCGCTGCAGGAGAAAGAGAAAACAGTGAAACTATAGCAGCCCGGATGAACCCACCATGCGTCACTACGAGAAAGCGACTCCCCTGCATCGATAGAATCCGGCTTAACACTCGACGAGATCTCTGGACCACCTGGACAAAAGGCTCCCCTTTCGGAGGAGTCCACGCACTGGGATCGTCCCGCCATATCAGGTAATCGTCGCCGAACTCGTCCATGATCTGAGAAACCGACCGCCCCTCCCATATCCCAAAGGACATCTCCCGAAGCTCGTCATCAATCGAGATCGTCGGTCCATTATCCCACAGGCCAGCAACGATCTCAGCCGTCCGCTTTGCTCTCTGCAAGGGGCTGACAAAACACCCCTCGGGAACCCATCGACAGAGCCGCTTAGCAACCCTTTGCGCCTGCAGTTGCCCGGCATCGTTCAAATGGACATCGATGTGCCCCTGATATCTCCATTCGGCGTTCCAGTCGGTCTGACCGTGTCTCAAAAAAAGGATCTGACGCTCGTCCATAGAAGGCACCTCTTAAAATAAGATAAATAAAACAAGCATCACTCACAAAATCCTGCCCCCAAAAGTATGGGCAGAGTTTTTCGACAGGCAGCACGTTACTGAGAGGTCCACGAGGCTGATCTATTTGTATAATTTAACAAAATCAGCCAGAGGATTTCTACGAGGCTCTGAAGACCCGATTTTCTCCTGATGGTACCGCCTCTTTTTTAAGTTTCGTATAGCGCCCTTCGGCCTTGCCATTGATCTTTGTTTTTGCAGAGAGTGTCAATTTCTGACTGACGCAGGTTCTCAGGAAGGGCTCCACAAAGGCATGATACTCTGCTTTGGAGTTCTTTGCCGATGTTCATATAAGCACGCTCAACTATGTACGCATACTATCTAAGAACTTGAGTCACGAAGCACCTTGTGGATCTCTTATCTGCTCCCCTCGCCGCACAAAGTTTTTGGCTGATATCATCGATCGCCATGAAGCTTCAATTGCCTTTTCGATTTCAGCAAGGCTTTTTGTTCCCCACGCTAGAGAAAGGGAAAAAGGTCTTGCAGCTATTGTAAACAAAGAAGTCTCACTTACGGCCCTAGGCCAAGATTTTTATAGAGAGGTTATTTGACGAGAACTGCAACAGTCCTTAAGCAACAACAGAATTCGAATATATCCTATGTAGTTTCTATGATAAACCTCACTTCGTTACTAGCTGTAAAGAGTTATATTATCTTCTACATATTGCCATAAAGCACAAAAACTTGATCTCATCAACAAACGTAGTACAATGTAGAGAAACTAGGACATATTACATACCCCTAAAAAGCCGCACATTATATTAAGGAGGAGTTGCCAAGAGAATAATAAACAAAAACACTACAGATACTCTAAGACACAAAAAATCAAACGCACTTACCCATCCAATCTAATACAACCCCTTGAATTCGACACTGCATATTTTTGCACAAACGCATAGGAGTGAGATGGAATGCAAGAAAGTAAATCCATATCATTGGGAATGCTCTTTGACGTGACCTTTATCGTAATGGGGATCACTTTTATCGGTCTTATTATCTTTGGAGTGGCTATCTACAAAAACCAGACGGCCCTGCTTCACAGCCAAGAGAATCGTTATCAATCCTACTTATTGGCCGACGAGCTCAGACAGAGCTCGGACGATTTAACCCGTCTGGCTCGAACCTACGTAGTCACAGGAGATGAGAAATACAAAACCTACTACCAGCATGTTCTAGACATCCGAAACGGCCTCCTTCCACGGCCAGAAAACTACCAAAATGTCTATTGGGACCTCCTCATCCCCTCGGGGGAAAAACCTTCACCCGACAGCCCAATAAAGAAATCCCTCAAGGAGCTGATGCAAGAGGCTGGCTTCACGCCTGAAGCTTTCGCTAAGCTCGCCGAATCTCAGGCTCAATCCGACGCCCTCGTGAAGGCTGAGAC
>PDWJ01013313.1_pt1 | contig 11524 bp, 12 predicted proteins | sample 1430881 | NCBI WGS metagenome assembly PDWJ01 (sample SAMN01162460, study PRJNA174530) | Oral metagenome, whole genome shotgun sequencing project. | biome: Marine environment; feature: Marine mammal; material: Swab sample of the gingival sulcus; isolation source: swab sample of gingival sulcus... | reverse complement strand
CGGGTGCTGACGATCGGAGCCCACGGACCGCGCGAGGTCCATGTGCTGCTTGTTGATGATGTTTCAGACAACTTCATGGAAAATTAAGGAGACGGTGCGATGAGTGATACCTGTTTTAAGGAAAATGTAAAGAGCGCCCTCGACAATGCTCGTTTAAGTGAGACTCTCCACACCTTTGGTGCGGGCTACCTTGTCGCCCGGGAGAATGCGTTTAAAGGTCTTGATTTTCAGGCCATGCGCGAAGAACTTGCGGCGATAAAAGATGAGGTGCGGGTCAACCGCGAAGAGCTGCTGGCCGAATTTATCAAAAATGCCGAAGCTGCCGGTTCAACGGTTTTTATCGCCCGGGATACCAGGGAGGCCAACGAGTATGTGGCTGCCCTTGCTGTTGAAAAGGGGGCGAAGACCATCGCCAAGTCGAAGTCGATGGTGTCCGAAGAGGCACACTTCAACAAAGCGATGGAGGCCGTCGGGGTTGAACCGGTGGAGACTGACCTTGGCGAATGGATTCTCCAGCTTGCCGGCCAGCGTCCGAGCCACCTGGTGATGCCGGCGATTCATATGGTCAAGGAGGAGGTCTCCGAACTCTTCTCCAAAGATGCCGGCAAAGAGCTGGCTCCGGAGATTAAACCTCTTGTTGACTATTCGCGAAAGCGGCTGCGTGATGAGTACTTCCGTGCCGATATCGGCCTCACCGGCGCCAACTTCCTCGTTGCCAATACCGGCGGCATCGGTCTGGTCACCAACGAGGGCAACGCCCGGCTCTGTTCGACCCTGCCGAAGGTGCATGTGGTCTTTGCCGGAATTCACAAGCTGGTGCGCAACATGGAGGACGCGATCAAGCTGACCCGGCTGCTGCCGCGGAACGCCACCGCCCAGCTGCTCACCTCGTATGTCACCTGGATTCGCGGTGGTGTTCCCTGCGATGGCGGCACCAAGGAGCAGCACATCGTCCTTATTGACGGCGGGCGGTCAACCCTCTACGAGTCCGAGGCCTGCCGGGATGCGCTGCGCTGTATCCAGTGCGGTGCCTGTGCCAATGTCTGCCCGGTGTACCAGACCGTCGGCGGTCATGTTTTCGGCTCGATCTATATCTCCGCAATCGGTGTGATTCTCACCGCCTTTTATGAAGGGCTCGACAAGGCCAAAGATCTGGTGCGCGCCTGTATCGGCTGTCGCTCCTGTTCGGCGATCTGTCCGGTCAATATTGACCTTGAGGAGATCATTCTCAAGCTGCGCAATGAGGTCAGTGACCGCTACGGCATGGGAACGGTAAAAAATGTCGCGTTCAAGGCGGTGATGAAGAACCGTGATCTCTTTCATACGATGATCAGGGCGGCGTCAAAACTCCAGGGACCGGTGACGCAGAAGGGCAGCTCTCCGGGGGATCGCCGGGTGATCCGCCACCTGCCGATGCACTTTATGGAGAAAGATATTACCGGCTGGCGTGACCTGCCCGCGATTGCGCCGAAGTCGTTCCGTTCGCTGTTCAAAGACTACGAGCAGAAGGTCGAAAATCCGACCCATACTGTCGGCTTTTTTGTCGGTTGCGGCGGTGACTTTGTCTATCCGGAAGTCGGAATCAAGATGGTGAAAGTCCTCAACCGTCTCGGGGTCAAGGTGGTCTTTCCACGCGGGCAGAGCTGCTGCGGGATCCCGGCGCTCTACTCTGGTGACACCGAAACCGGAAAAGAGATGGCAAAACAGAGTGTTGAAGCCTTCAGTGAAGAGAATGTCGACTATGTTCTCGCTATCTGTCCGACCTGCACGATGGGGGTTCGCCGTGACTTTGCCGAGCGTCTTGAGGGGGAGCCGGAGTGGCATGAGAAGGCAAAAGAGCTGGGCGCGAAGGTGATGGATGCGGCCGAGTTCCTTGAGAAGGTGCTCAACGCCTCGGAAAAACTGGCCGAGCTCAATCCTCAGGGCAGTGAGGCGGTCTCCTATCACGACTCCTGCCACCTCAAGCGTGGCAGCGGTGTCTTTGCCGAGCCGCGGGCGCTGTTGAGCAGTACCGGTTACGAGATTAAAGAGATGGAGCACTCGGATCGCTGCTGCGGCTTTGGCGGTACCTACTCGTTCCTGACCCATCCGCAGATCTCAAAGCGGATTACCACCGACAAGGTCGATACGATCCGCAAAACCGGGGTCAAGACGGTGGCGGTCGACTGCCCCGGCTGCATGATGATGATCGGTGGAGCTCTTGGCAAACAGGAGGAGTCGGTGCGTTGCGTTCACACCATGGAGCTGCTTGCCGATGCCCTCGGCGTCTGAGTTTTACCCGGAGGCAGCTTGAGAATGCTGGTCGGGGCGGTGCTGTCTGCCGCTCCGATCAGCCGGTAAAAAGAGCCGGCGGCATCTCTGCAGAGAGCCCTTTGTGGCACGGGCTCCTCTGCTTCGTTGTCGACTTGGCGTTGCTGCAGGAGAAAATCTCTTTCCGCCATCTCTTCCTGCACCGTGAAAAAACAGCTGGCGGCACTGTTTATCGTACCCGCAAGACGGCATATCCCTCCTTCCGCTCTCTTTTCCCGCCGCCGTTGCCCTTCTCCGCTGCACCTGATAGAATAGCCGGATTCAGCGGGAAAGAGTGTTCCCACCCCTGTTCTGCCAACTTCGTAAAGAGGACCTTCGATGACAGCAACTCTGACTATAGATGGAGAGAACTACGAGTTCGAAATGTTTACCGGTACCGAAGGGGAGCGCTGTATTGATATTCAGCGGCTGCGCGATACCACCGAGTGCATCACCCTTGATCCCGGTCTCGGAAGCACCGGCTCCTGCCTGTCGAATATCACCTTTGTCGACGGTGCCAACGGGATCATGCGGTATCGGGGGTACCCCATTGAGGAGCTTGCCGATAAGGCGAGTTTTGTCGAGGTGGCCTACCTTATTCTCTACGGTGATCTGCCGAGGCGCGACCAGCTGCGCCACTTTCGTGACCAGATACGTGCCCATGCACCGATTCACACCAACCTTGAGCACCACTTTTCGGGTTTTCCAAAGAACGCGCCGCCGATGGCGATTTTGTCGGCGATGCTCAATCTTGTCTCCTGCTTTCACCCCGAAGTTCTCGAGGTGCCGACAACCGGGGAGGAGTTTGAAGAGACTGCGGCTCTGCTGCTCTCGAAGGTGCGTACCGTCGCCGCCTTTGCCTATCGGATGGCTGCCGGCAAACCGATCAACCATCCGAACCCGCACCTGACCTATTGTGGCAATTTCCTCCACATGATGTTCTCTGATCCCTATGAGGAGTACATGGTCTCACCGATTATTGACAAGGCCCTCAACCTCTTTCTGGTCCTGCATGCCGACCATGAGCAGAACTGCTCGACGACGACGGTCCGGGTGGTCGGCAGTTCACGCGCCAATCTGTTCAGCTCGGTGGCCGCCGGGGTCAGCGCTCTGATGGGGCCGCTGCATGGCGGCGCCAATATGGCGGTGATTCAGATGCTCGAAGAGATCAAAAATTCGGGCAGGCCGCTGCAGTACTATCTTGACCGGGCAAAGAATAAAAACGATGAGTTTCGGCTGATGGGTTTCGGGCACCGGGTCTATAAAAATTTCGACCCCAGATCGCGCATTCTGAAAAAACATGTTGATGAGGTGCTGCTGGCGCTTAACCTGAAGGATGAGATGCTTGATATCGCCCGTGAACTCGAAGAAGCAACCCTGAAGGACTCCTATTTTATTGAGCGCAATCTCTATCCGAATGTCGATTTTTACTCGGGAATTCTCTTACGGGCGATAGGGATTCCGCTCGATATGTACACGGTGATGTTTGCGATGGGCAGAATGCCCGGATGGATCGGCCACTGGAAGGAGATGCACGACCACAAGCTGCGGATCTCGCGACCGAGGCAGATCTACACCGGCCCGGCATTGCGCCATTTTACGCCAATATCAAAGCGGCCTCTTCCCGCACGGTGAACTGTCATGATCGAACTGCACCCTTACCGAGACGGCCATTCACAACATTTTCAACAGATGGCATGCCGCAGGGAGCGCTGCGGAGAGCTTGAGGATGCCGATGGCCGCGGTATTCGCACCGGTGACTGCGGCGATACGATCGAGATGTTCATCGCCGTTGAGGCGGATCGCCTGCGTCGTGTTACCTTTCGGATTGACGGCTGCTGCAATACCATGGCCGCAGCCAACACCGTCTCCTGGCTGATCGAGGGGCACAGTCTCGCCGATGCATGGGAGCTGACTCCCGATGATGTTGCCAACTGGCTTGAGACCCTGCCACCCGATCACTATCACTGTGCGGAACTTGCAGTCGGTGCGTTTTACAACGCCCTCACCGATTATACCCGTCGGCAGCAGGAGAAGAGTCTGCAGGTTCACCACAGTTCCGGCGGCGATACTCAATGACGGTAAAAGGTTCACCGGCCGCAAACTTTTGACGCCTGATCTCGACAAAATCCTCTTCAAACGGAGGGAAAAAGGTGTCCGCCTCGACGGCGCGGTCGAGCAGAGTCAGCCGCAGGCTGTCGGCAACGGCAAGGGCCTCGGCAAAGACCTCGGCGCCGCCGATAATAAAAACCTGACTGCTGCCGCTGCAGCGGGCGAACGCCTCGTGCAGCGACGAGACCCGTTCGGCTCCCGGACACGAGAAGGCGCTGTTGCGGGTGAGGACAAGATGCCTCCTGCCCGGAAGGATGCCCGGCAGCGATTGAAAGGTCTTTCGCCCCATGATCAGCGGCAGCCCCATGGTGATTTTCTTAAAAAGCTTCAGGTCTTCAGGGATATGCCAGGGGAGGGTGTTGTTTCTGCCGATGGCGCGGTTTTGGGCCATGGCGGCAATGATCGTTTTTTCCATTTTTTCGTGGACTCTGGTCTTGTCAGGACACTGTCGACGGCGGCTTTCTGGTGGTATCGCAGCTGTTGTCGACACCGGTACAGCCGCCCTCAGCGGGTTCTCTCCTCTGCCGGTGCTGACTCTGGCAACACCCGAAATTGGTGACAGAGGAGGTGGCGAAGGTTTCCTTTCATAATAGGGTGAATTTCGGTATAATGCCACCGCGAAGCCTGAAAAGGTTGAAATTGCTTCTGCCTGTCGGTGATATACTCTCAGCTGCTTTACCGTTGCTTTTTGTATCTGCTCTGCCCTTCTGGAGGTTGTTATGAAAATATCCTGTCCCCATTGCAATGTGAAGGGGGTCGTCAAAGATCTCTACGCCGGCCGCCGGGTGAAGTGCCCGCAGTGCGACGGCAGTTTCCAGGTTCCGGTTCCCGAACCTCATCAGCCTCCGGAAGTCAACCCTGATGCCGAGATCGGCGCAGAGACCGCTGCTGCCACTCCGGAGACCCCTCTTGAGGAGCTCTACCTTGATGCGGACGATGTCTCTGCAGAGCCGCTTTCCGGCTCCGATGCTGAAGAGATTCCCGAACTGGCGGCCGAGACTGCATACTCTGCCGGCAAAGAGGGTGATGCTGCTGCAGACGAAGACTCCTTTCTTGAGGAGATTCCAGGCCTTGCAGACTTTGATCGCCGCCGCGGAGATGAGTTCGCAGATGATGAGTTTACCGCAGCCGGTATTGCTGACGGTGCCGGTGTTGGCGGAAGTGCCGCTGCCGCCGGTGCCGGAGCTGCGGCGATTCTTGCCGCCCGCCGTGCTGCGATGGAGGATCGGGTTTTTGAGGATGATGACCGAAAGGGCAGAGAGGACCACTGGACTGTCGGCTGGGCGTTGAGCCGCGCATGGCAGAAGACCAGAGGTGTCAAGCTGATCCTCTTTCTTCAGGGACTGCTGCTGTTGCCGCTGGGGTTTGGATACTGGCTGGTCATCAGCCGGCTCTTTTCTGCAGCCGGTTTTTCCGGGGAGTTGATCGCCGGGGTCGCTCAGGAAGACGTTGATCCGGCGATGCTGATTGAGCAGCTCAACTTCTCGCCGTTGATCGCTGGCGGTCTGCTGCTGCTGTTTGTGGTTACGGGGCTTCTCTACAGTGCGATTACCGGCGGCATGCTTTACACTGCGATCAGCCGTGCCAGCGGCCGAAAGCCCACTTTCGGCATGCTCGGCCGTGGTTTCAAACATGCGGGCCGGCTTTTTGGGGCCGCTCTTTTGACCGGGATCCTGATCAATATCGGCTTTCTGCTTTTTCTCCTGCCGGGACTCTATCTGATGGTCGCCTGGTCGATGACCTTTCCGCTTATTGTTGATCGTCGTCTTGGTATCTGGAAGGCGATGGAGACTTCGCGCCGGGCGGTGACCCGCCACTGGTTCAAGGTCTTTGCGCTGCTGTTTATCCTGATGCCGCTGCTGGTTCTGGTGTCACTGATACCCTTTGGCCTTGGTCTTTTCTGGACTCTGCCGATGACTTTTGTTCTTGCTGGTGTCATCTACTGCGCTGTTTTCGGAGAGTGAATGCATCCGGGTACGGTCTGCTGCTGACAAGGAGAGTGTGATGAAACTGCAATGCCCCCATTGCGGGGTGAGAGGAACGGCCGATGACTCTCTGCGCGGACGCAGTGTCCGCTGTGGCAGGTGCGCGAAGAACTTTATCGCCGGAGAAGAGCAGCCGCCTTTTGAAGCCGAAGAGAAGATTGCGGTCACCTGCCCGGAGTGCGGCCGACAGGGGCGCATGGACGCCGCTCTGCGCGGATGCAGCATTACCTGCCCCGGCTGCGGCAGCGTCTTTGTCTCGCCGCCGCCGGCAGCGCCGGCTGCGGCAGCTTCGGCTGCCGGTTCATCTCCCCGCCATGTTTCCGAGCAGGAGCCTGAATGGAAGAGGGCTCCGCAGTCACTGGCCGGCGGAGAGAGCGGTGAACGCCTGATCCGTGAAGATGGTGACTTTGATGTTGTCGGAATCCTGACCTCCTCGCTCGGTCACGTCGTCAGTGGCGGTTTCTTTTTTCGAATCTTCCTCGGTTCGGTCATCCTGTTTATTCTCAGCACTTTTGTTCAGCTGACGATAGGGATGATCGGCAACGTGGTTGAGCTGGTTGTCGGCAGCGCCCTCGTTTTTGCTCTGAAAATGGCGTTCTCGATCGGTTTTGGCGGCATGATTTTCGGCGGTCTGCTCTGGCTCGCCCTCTGTCACTGCCGCGGCGACTCGCTCGAGATGGAGATGGTCTTTCACGGGCTGGCGAAATACTGCCGCTGGAAGCTCTTTACGACACGGCTTGTCGGTTTCTGCCTTGTCCTCATCGGTTTTTTTCTTTTTTTTGTTCCGGGCATCTATCTTTTTATCGGCTACTACTTCGCTCAGCTGCTGGTACTTGATCACGGTATTGACTTCTGGGAGGCTCTTGAGACTTCACGCAGGGCGGTTCACCGGGTCTTCTGGAAGTTCAGTTTTGCCCTCAGTCTCTTCTATCTGCCGTGGCTGTTTTTTCTTGCCGCTGTTCTCCGGCCGTTTGTTGGCATTGCGATCAAGCTGGTCGAGATTGTCCAGGCCAATCCAGAGGTGGTTGACAACAGTGGCAACATTGATATCAAGGTTATCAGATCGGTGGTCGACGGGTATGGAGAGCAGCTGCTGCTGCCGCTTTTTCTCTACGTTATCGTCACCATTTTCTATATGGTTGTTACTCCGGTTTTCAAAGCGGAGGTCTATCAGCGTCTCTTTGCGGGACGCAGAGAAAGCGAAGAGAAGACGCACTGATCCGGTGCCGGGGAGGTGAACATGTTTCTTGAACATTCCGGTCTCTACTGGCTGATTATCGGGGTGGCTCTCGCCCTGCTTGAGCTTGTTGTCCCCGGAGTGGTTCTTGTCTTTTTTGGGTTTGGAGCCCTTGTCGTTGCGGTTGTTGCCACTTTTTTTCCGCAGCTGGCGATCTTCTGGCAGCTTTTCTCGCCCCTCCCGAAGAGGACAGCGTCGGGGTCGAGGGAGAGGATATCGCCCACGCCTCCCCCGGTGACAGGGCGACTGTGACCGTTGCGATCACCCCGCCTGCAGCCGGGCAGGTAAAATATGCCGGCACCTTCTGGAGTGCCGTCGCCGCCGAACCGCTTGAGGCGGGAGAGGTGGTCTCGATTGTTCGTCAGGAGAACCTGATGATGAGGGTTGAGAGGTGGCGCGGGAAAGAGCCTGTTGAAGCCGCTGGCCCTGCATCTGCGGTAAAAAAATCTGAAACTGAAGGAGAGTTACCATGACCTCTGGAGTTGTCACGCTGCTTATTCTGATCGCAATTATCCTTGTTCTCCTCTTTAAAACGGCGGTGGTTGTTCCTCAGCGCACCGAGTTTGTCATTGAACGGCTCGGCAAATACCGGACAACCCTCGGTGCGGGCCTGCATATTCTCGTGCCGTTCTTTGACCGGGTCGCCTACAAACGGAATCTGAAGGAGGAGCCGATTGATGTTCCGGCGCAGACCTGTATTACTGCCGATAACGTCACCCTTGAGGTCGACGGTGTCCTCTATCTGCAGGTGGTCAACTCGAAGCTGTCCGCATACGGGATCGACAACTACCACTTTGCCGCCGCCCAGCTGGCACAGACCTCACTGCGTTCGGCGATCGGCAAGATCAGCCTTGACAACACCTTTGAGGCGCGCGAGAACCTGAACGGTCAGGTGGTGGCTGCCCTTGACGAGGCGGCCGCCAACTGGGGGGTCAAAGTGTTGCGCTATGAGATTCGTGATATCCAGCCGCCGCGCACGGTGCTTGAGGCGATGGAGAAGCAGATGAAGGCGGAGCGTGAAAAGCGCGCCGAGATCGCCCGCTCCGAAGGAGAAAAGCAGGCGATTTTAAACCGTGCAGAGGGCGACCGCGGTGAGGCGATCTACCGCTCGGAAGGGGAAAAGACCAAGCGGATCAACGAGGCCGAGGGGAAGGCGAAGGAGATCCTTATGGTCGCAGAAGCCACCGCCGAGGGGATCCGCAAGGTGGCCGAAGCGCTCAACTCGCCCGGCGGCACCGAAGCTGCCAATCTTGAGGTCGCGCGCCAGTATATCACCCAGTTCGGTCAGATGGCGAAAACCAACAACACGATGATTGTCCCCGGCAATCTCACCGACATCAGCGCGATGGTGGCGACGGCAATGTCGACCATCGGCCAGGTGAAGAAGGAGCAGCAGACCGACGGGGTTCGATTTGAGTGAGACGACAGCGGCGACCGGGGTGTCAACCGCTGTCGCCCACCTGTTGATCATTCTCACCTCGCTGATAATTGCGGCCACCTTTGTGGTCGCAGCTCTCATCACTGACCAGCTTGATCCCGAGCTGCTCACCCTGATTCGTTTTCTGCTTGCTGTTGTTCTCTTCTGTCCGTGGATGCTTTTTCGTTTCGGCTGGCGCACCACCTTTACCGTCGCCCCCCGGAAGCTGTTTCGCTGCGCGCTGGTCAGTCTCTGCCTTACCGGTTTTTTTATCGGCATGTTTCATGCTCTCCGCTACACCACTGCACTCAACACCAGCGTCATCTACACCCTCGTTCCGGTGATCTCCTCTCTCTTTTCTCTGCTTCTTGTCGGTGAGAGGCAGAGCGGCAGGCTGCTGCTCGCTCTTGCCACTGGTCTGATCGGGGCGCTGTGGGTACTGTGTGAGGGACAAATCTCGCGCCTGGCGGCGCTAGACTGGGGCTATGGTGACAGGATCTTTGCCCTTGCCTGTGTTGCCATCGGCCTCTATCCGCCGCTGATCAAGCGCTTTTTTTCCAGAGGCGAGTCGATGGAGGTTGTCACCTGGTGGATTCTTGTGACCGGCAGCGGCTGGCTTCACCTATCCGGCGCTGGTGCTGTTGTATGACCTGCTGCTGGGAAATCCGCTGCCGCCGCCGGAGGCGCTGCCCGGGGTCGCGATCGTCTGCCTGGCGATGCTGCTTTTATCGGTAAATCAGCCGAAGTGAGGGCGTAGATGTCCCGTCAGTGATGATTTTCATCTCTTGTTGTGGTGTGCAGGCGATTCGCCCGGCTGCGCCGGTTCAGCTGCGCCACAGCGGGTTTTTGCCGAAACGGTCGTGCCACCACTCCTGATCGCTGCGGTGGTGGCTGAGCGCCTCGTCACTGAGGTCGAACTGAAAGCTGTCGCAGTAGCCAAGAAGAGTCGCACGGGCGGCAAGAATGCGGCGGGTCATCTCTGCGCACTCGGTGCTGTCGCCGCCGATGTCGGGGTGCCAGCGGCGGAGCCGGGCACGACAGACGGCCTGGATCTCCGCGCGTGAGACGTGGTCGGGGAGGTCGAGCAGTTCTCGGAGAGACCATGACAGCAGACAGGCTGAGACCATGATTCCCCGGAGTTATACCATCCCCACGCCGTATATTGTCGGGCCGGTTCACTGCTACAGCGTCGAGCTCGACGGTGAACTGACCCTCTTTGACTGTGGTCCGCCGACCGCGGCGTGTCGCCGCTTTCTCGAGAGCCATATCGATCTTCCGAGCCTGAAAAACCTGATCATCACCCATGGCCATATCGATCACTGGGGGCAGCTGCAGTGGCTGGCGGAGCAGGGGGTGCGGGTCTTTCTGCCCCGTGCCGATTACCTGAAGATTGTCCACTGGGAAGAGCGGCGGGCAGCACTGGGCAGACTTGCTGAAGAGGTCGGGTTTCCCCCCGGCTGGCGCAGGCGTCTTGATGCCGCCTGGGTCGAGGACTCGATTTACCGTCGGCTGCCACCCGGCTGTCAGATTGTCGAGGAGTCGCTGCCCGCGCGCTTCGGGATCACCGTCCACCCCTGTGCGGGACACTCGGTCAGTGATCTGGTCTACGAGGGTGACGGCTGGATTGTCTCCGGTGACACCCTGCTCGACGGCATCTTTCCGTCGCCGGTGCTCGATGTCGTTCCAGAGGGGACAGCGCGTTTTGACAACTACACCGCCTGGTGCGAAAGTCTTGTCCGGCTTGCCGCTCTTGACGGCTGCACCGTGCTTCCCGGCCATCGTGACGGCGGTCGGGTTCAAGATCTGCTGCTCGGCTGGCCGACATGGAGCTGCTGCCGGTGCTCGACAGGCTCCTTGAGGGGCGGATCAGCGGGCCAGTTCATATCTACCTCAAGGCTTCAGAGGTGGTCTTTCTGCGCGCGTTCCTTGCTGAACCCGAACGGCTGCGCAATGCGTTGATGCGGGCCGGCCTCTACCCCCTGGTGGCGACCGATTTTGAGCGGATTTTTCCCCGGGAGTAAATTCCCGAAGGCCGCAGGTTCAGTAGTATTGCGCCAGTTTCAACGCTCTGTCCAGGCGGGCAAAGAAGAACTGTCGCAGCCGTGCAGAGCAGCCGAGTCCCTTGAGGTATTCGCCCCCTTTGAGGGTGACGGTCGGACATTCGACCTCGTGACAGCCTCCGGCGAGCAGCCGATTGCGCCAGCTCTCCTTTTCTTCTCCCAGCATATCTTCCTCGGCGTGTACGCCGGCAAAGTAGAGCAGCGGGATGAGCCGTACCTTTACCGGTTTACCTGCCTCTCTATGGTGAAGAAGCCGGCGACAGATACCGTCAAAGTCAGGGATCCCGTCCAGTGCGGCGAGAAAGACGTTGCCGAACCGGTTGTAGAGAAGATCGGCAAGGCCGAGATAGGCGATGTTGGCCGGGTCTGCGACCAGCGGTGTCCCATGAAGTGCGAGCAGGTTGACGCCTTCGTCCGGACCGAG
>PDWJ01005579.1_pt1 | contig 11526 bp, 9 predicted proteins | sample 1430881 | NCBI WGS metagenome assembly PDWJ01 (sample SAMN01162460, study PRJNA174530) | Oral metagenome, whole genome shotgun sequencing project. | biome: Marine environment; feature: Marine mammal; material: Swab sample of the gingival sulcus; isolation source: swab sample of gingival sulcus... | reverse complement strand
CCGGTACCTGAGCCTGTTATTATGGCCGCTGTACCTGTTGCCGCGGATGAGGGGCTTTACAGCTTTACCGCAACCACTTCCTTTGAATACGCTTCAAAATATTTTCCCTGGGCCGTTTCCTGGTTCCCGCCCACCGAAGAAGCTCTTCCGCCGGCCATTGCGCGCTGGGCTGAAATAGTGGAAGCCGATAGCGCGGTTCAGTTTATTGAAAACTACGGCGCGTGGCCGGGAATGGCCGCCGCTCATTCAAAAGGTCTTGAGGCTGCCGGATGCCGGCTGCTGGAAGACGTGGAGGTTCCCCAGGACGCGGTATCTTTCGGTCCGCTTATTGTTAAAGCTCTGGCGCAGAATCCCGACACGCTGGTTCTGGCCTGCAACGCGGAGAAAGCCGCCAAAATTATTATGGAGCTGAAAAACCGGGGCTGGGAAAATATGAACAAAATTCTGGTGTTTTCCAGTGCCGACGACGCGGCTCTTTATTCTACCGGCGGCAGCTCATTAAATGGGGTAATGATATACAACTACAATGATCCGCATCTGGATACTCCGCGCTGGCGTGAATTCCGTCAGGCTTTTAAGGCTGCTCACGACGGTATGGAACCGTTTTCCCTTTCGCCCAATTACTATGATGCCGTTTACATGATCAAACGGGCCATAGAAGAAACAGGTGTTACAGGCAATCCGAAACATCTGGCGGAGGAACGCGTTAAAATTCGGGACTACTGCAATGATATTGCTCAATTTGAGGGTTTGCAGTTTCAGTGGTCCAACAAAGGCGGGTATCCTGCGGACAAACCGGTTTTCCTGTTTGAAATTCAGGACGGCGCCAAGGTTCTTGTGGAAAAGGTTGTTCCCTGACCGGGCGGCCCCTGCTGCTATTTGAGCGCGCTCATAACCAGTTCTCCGTGCTTGACACCCTTCAGGCTTATTAAGGAGTCGGCCAGGTCTATAAGATCCTGCGCGGGGCCTCTGACGGCAAGTGTTTCCAGGCAGCTTTCATGGTCCAGGTGGATATGCTGGACAGAAAGAATAAGATGATGGTGTTTGTGCTGCATGCTGGTGGACTGCGCTTCGAGTTCTTTCTTTCCGTGATCGAAAATCAGAACAATGGCGCCGGCCACTTCTTCATTTTTCTGCCACTTTTCACCTATCTTGTTTTTCTGAATGAGGTAGCGGACGGCCTGGGATCTGCTGGGGAATTTTTTTTCGGCGGTAAAACGGTCCAGCTCTTTCAGGAAATCATCTTCCAGAGAAACTCCAAAGAGAGAGCGTTGTTATTAAGGAAGACAGACGGGAATTTATAGCTTAAAATATATGAAAAAACCTGGTTTTTTCTGAATCAGTGTCTATAGTTTTTATTAATGCTGTTAAAGGCAGGATAAGGAATATATTGTGAATGATTCTGAGAGAATACTGGCGAATGGACAGTTAGGTAATCATCCGGATCTCAGTTTATTTCTGGAGAATACAGATTCCAGGGATACTGTCATTATTCATCAGGCCGGTTTAATTGATACATATAATGCTGATTTTTTCCGCAGGGAAGTTGTGCGGGTTGTTGAATCCGGCTACAGGAATATTATTTTGAATTCTTCAGCAACCACATTTATGTCCAGCACCGGAGTGGGTGTTTATACGGCTTTGCTGAAAACCATACGTGAACATGAGGGTTCTCTTGCCATTTACGGCATGCCTTCCAATATTCTGGACATATTTGAAATTCTGGGTTTTTCAAAGTTCTTTTGTATTTGTGAAACCCGGGAAGAAGCTCTGGAACATGCTGCCAGATATTCAAAAATAGAACAAATTCCGTCAGTTTTTCCCTTTGTTTTTACCTGTCCTGAATGTTCCCGCCGGCTCAGGGCGGTTAAGCCCGGCCGATTCCGCTGCAGTGCCTGCAGGAAGGTTCTGGTGGTTCAGCTGGAAGGTAAAGTGCTGGTTTCCTGATTTCTCATGAACACGGGAAGGCTGTGTATGCTATTATATGTTGAGGAGAAGTAATATGGTGCAGTCTCTTGAGCATATAAAAGGAACGGTTGGTTTTATAGGCGGCCGTTTTCTGCCCTTTCACAGGGGGCATATCTTTGCCATTATTGAGGCCAGTAACCATGTGGAAAACCTCTATGTGGTTTTAAATTCCAGCGAAAAAAAGGACAGGGAGGTCTGTCTGGCTGACGGGGTGCAGCCCATGCCGGCAGAAGACCGTCTGAGCTGGATTGGCGAAAGTATCAGCAAACTGGAAAACATTCACATACTGCATATTCAGGATGACACCTGGGGAGAGTCGGATAACTGGGATAAAGGTACCCGCGCGGTTAAAAAAGCTATTGGGCGGCCCATTACCCATGTGTTCAGTTCCGAGCATGCCTATGATGAGTTGTTTGACAAGTACTATCCGGAAGCAAAGCATGTGGTTATTGATGCCAGACGGAGTACTGTTACAGCGCATTCTGCCAGTGAAATACGCCGTAATCTCTATGATTACTGGAGCCTGCTGCCGCATACGGTTCAAAGTTTTTTTGTTAAACGAATTGCTTTTGTGGGTACCGAGAGTACGGGGAAAACCACTCTGGCCGAGAAGCTCAGTAAATTTTACAATACCGCCTATGTGCATGAGGTGGGACGGGACTACACTCTCCGCTTCAGTGACCAGCTGACCGAAAAGCATTTTGATGAACTGGCCATGGAGCATTTTCTGCTGACCCAAAAGCAGGCTCTGGACTGTAACATGGTGTTGATGGTAGACAGTGAAGCCATTGTTACCCAGTACTATATGGAAATGTATTTTGGGAAAAAAAGCAGTTTGATCGATGAAATAATTGCCCGGCAGAAATTCGACCTGTGGCTGTATCTGGAGCCGGATCTGGAATGGATCGATGACGGTGTGCGCTTTGCCGGCGACCCTGAAGTGCGGGAGCGGAACAACCGGCATTTGAAGAAAATGCTGCTGGAATACGGAGTGAAATTTCAGAGCATCAGCGGAGATTACAATAACCGGTTTATTGAGGCAAAAAAGGCCATAGATAATTTGTTTAAATCCGGAAAACCTTAAACCTCTGCTTCAGAAGTACGTCTGTCCGGCCCGGTCAGCGTGTTTTCCGACACATCCCGGATAAGAATGCGTGAATTACGGCCCGGGTTATAGTTCTTGCGGCGTTCTTCGGGGAGAAGGCTGATATTCCCTTCCCGGAAACCCTGGGCCAGAAACCAGTCGGCTGTGCGGGTTGTCAGTACAAAAACTCTGTGCAGTCCATCGGCTGCGGCCTTTTCGCAGAGCCGGGATATAAGCTTTATTCCTATGCCCAGCTGCGCGTAACGGGGATCAACGGCTACGCCGGCTATTTCGCCGCAGCCTTCGCCTCTGGTGTGGAGAGCCGCGCAGCCATGTACTACTCCGTCCATGGAGTACACCCAGTAATCGCTGCGGTTTTCTTCCAGTTCTTCCCGGCTGCGTTCTATCAGAATTCCTTCAGAAATAAGCGGCCGCATTATTTCCAGAATACCGGGTACATCGGCAATTTCCATGGGGCGCAGATTTTCATAGACATCGGCAAATACCATGGTACCGGCACCGAGGTTGGAGAAAATTTCCTTCAGAAGCACACCGCTCTGTGTACCGTCCAGAATATGGGCCCGGTTAACGCCGCCGCGGCAGGCTGATGCCGCTGTTTCCAGCAGTTCTTTTCCTTTCCTCTCCGGATTCCGTAAAAGAAAGTCTTCTATTGCGCCTGGGGTCATTCGGAAAATGCGGCCGTCTTCCAGAACTTCGACATCAGGAGCAATGTTCCATTCGGAATTTTTCAGCGGCGGGCGGTCTGTCAGCAGAAACAGTTTGCGGGCATTCATGGCCGCTGAAACACTTACGGCAAGATCGCTGGAAGAGAGGTTGAAAGGATCACCGTTTTCGTTATGCCCCACACAGGGAAAGATGGGCACATGTCCCTGTTCCAGTGAGCGCGCAACAGCTTCAACCCGGATCCGTTCCACCAGGCCCGTACGTTCGAAGTCAGTGCCGTTCACCACTCCGCGCGAGCGTGAGCGCACCCAGTTGCCTATGACGGCTGTTATTTTATGACCGGAAAGCGCTGTCATAACTTTGTGCGCTGTATCAAAGGCGGCCATTTTTATAAGATCAATGGATTCGGAAGAACTGATCCGGACTCCATCGGAAAAATTCGGCTGCACTCCGAATTGATCCAGTACTTCATCAATACGCCGGCGGGCTCCGGGAATAATTATAATGCGGATACCTGTTTTGTGAAGCAGAGCTAAATCCCGGGCATGCTGCGCGAAGTTGGGATGATCAATAATTTCGTTGCTTATTCTGATAACAAAGGTAGAACCCCGAAAGCGGTCGGCGTACGCAAATACTTCGCGTATCAGATCAACCTGTTCATTTATATCCGATGCAGACATGAAAGAAGCCTAAAGTATGGAGGCCGGGACGGTCAAGGAATGTCCAGAACCATTCCGACATGAAGCGGTTCGAGCTGTTTCCCCATAACTTTGCGGAACATTTTCATGGCTTTTTTTCCGGTGCAGTGTCCGGCCATAATGCGGGTATCCGGAAGAGTTTTTTTGAGGTATTCCGCAATAAATTTAACTTCCCGGGGGTCTTCAAAATCATCAATAAGATGAAAACCGCCGATAAGCGCCGTTATGGGGCATTGTTCACAGTAGGTATTTACCTGATCCGCTATGTTAAGAATTCCCCGGTGCGAACAGCCGCTTACAACCACAAGGCCGCTTTTTCCGTGAAGAACCATGGTCAGCTCATCGGTAAACTCATCCTGCATGCGGCTGCCTCCCGGGCCGGAAAGCAGTGACGCGTTATGAGAAGGCCGTTTATGCAGTCCCGGAGCTGCCGGAAGAATGTCGACATTGCTGTTGTAAGTAATGTCACTGACGGCTGTAAGCTGCCCAAGGGCAGGGTCTGAAGGATTCAGACCGCTTCCCACTTCCCGGGGAACTCTTCCTGAAACGCTCCACCGCGGCTGGAACGCGTCAACTCCGTGGTAAACCGGAGCATGGGTGTTGATTTTAAGAAAGTCGGTTATTCCTCCTGTGTGATCGTAGTGCCCATGAGAAAGCACCGCCGTATCCACATTGTCCAGGGGGACATTCAGCGCAGCGGCGTTTTGGGCAAGAGCACCGGCAGAGCCGAAATCATATAGAATATTCCGGTTTTCCATAGCAGCGTGAAGTGAAAAACCGTGTTTGGAACTCAGATCGGTCCGTTGAGGATGAGGAGTATCATCGGCCAGAATGGTAATAGTCATGACGCAGCCTCCAGTATTGTACGGGCACAGTATAACCTGAAAATCATTAAGAGGTAATAACAAAAAATACTGGTAAAACCGGCTGTTTCCGGCCGTTTTCCCTTAAAGACCGCTCAGGTCCGGTTCGGGCACGGTGGCGTTGGCATACGGAAAAATGAGAACCCGGGGATTCTGATGGCTTTCAGGCCAGCGGCTGCTCCATTCGGCTATACAGTTATTTACTGATGTACCGGGCGTAAAGAGCAGTGAACGGACAGTGTCTTCCGGCAGAGAAGAGTGCAGGTAGACGCGGCGCCCGTCAGCATCGTCTGCAATCAATTTGGCTTTATGGACGCCCAGACGGAATTCTTCCTTTGCATAGGCCTTCTTTACTTCCGTGAAGCTTGTTTTATTCTGCATCCAGCTCTGATACAGATTATGGCCCACTCCTGCAGAGCATTCTGCGGCCAGAATAATGTCTGCATGCGGTTTCGCGGCCATGGCGCCGTGGCGCAGGGCTTTCTGAGACTGATAGAGATCAATATCCTTGGGATATCCTCCCGGAGAAGCAATAACCAGATCGGCCGGCGGTCCGGAGGGAACTGTGAACCGGGATGCCGCAAAACAAACGGCGCGTTCCATAACATCCTGCGGCGCGCCGGCAAACACACCGGCAATGTCTTTATGGCTGTTTAATACCACGTTTAAAGCCATATGAACTTTTATCATACGGCCCATTTCTTCCACATCCATGCGCAGGGGATTATCCCCGTAACGGCCGGGCGCGCAGTTCGGAAGGCAGAGGTTCTTATGATTGGCCGTTATGGTTTGTTCTCCGGCAAGGCCTATTGCCGCGCTCTTGGCTCCTCCAGACCAGCCCATGAACTGATGCGGTTCAATGTTTCCTACAACAATTTTCAGAGATGCCCGGGCGTAGTTCCTGTTGACATAACAGGGAGTGCCGAGCCTGGTGGTTCCCAGGTATAAGAGCTGCCGGCTGGCGCGGCAGTTGTGCACCTGTACGCCGCAGCCACGGGTAATATCCGGAGGCAGTATTCTGCTGATCTGCTCTTGTGAGGGCGGCTTGTGGCTGCCTGTGGCAATGAAAAAGGTTATCTGACTGCGGGGGCAGCCGGCTTTTTCCAGCCGGGCAATGAGAGGCGGAAGAAGCTGACGGTGAGGTACCGGCCGTGTCTGGTCATTAACGGCAATGGCGGCGCGGTGCCGGGCGGCGGAAGAACCGTTCAAAATACCGGGCGGCAGTGTTTTAAGAGCCCGGCCTATTTCCCGGCTGATTTCCTGTTCCGGGTTTTTCAGAGCGTCACCCTGCCGCGGAGCTATAACTTCAATGTCCCATTCTTCGGGCAGATGAAATTCCTGAAAACCTTTTCCATAGGGAATAGTGCAGGGCCTTGTTTTTTTTCCTTTGGCATTTCCCAACATAATTATATCTTTTATTATACAGCTTTCAGCATGGGGGGATAATGGGCTTGATTCATTTGGAAAAAAATTCGAGGTGTTTGTCCGTTGAACTCTGAAACCGCTCCCGAAGAAACGCGCCGCCGGGAACTGGGGGAAGCTCCGGTAGGAGCCTTATTTCTGAAAATGTCGATACCGGCAACGGCCGGTATGTTTGCCAACGGTCTGTACAACCTGGTAGATACAATTTTTATCGGCCGCGGGGTGGGTACTCATGCCATCGGCGGTCTGGCCCTGGCTTTTCCTGTTCAGATGCTCATAATGACTTTCGGCCTTATGACAGGGCAGGGGGCGGCCTCTGTGGTGTCGCGGAACCTGGGCTCCGGTAACGGCCGGCGGGTGCGGCGGGCTGCCGGAAATGCTTTTTCTCTGGCTCTTCTTTTCGGCGGGCTTATTCTTATTTCCGGTCTTGTTTTTATTGAACCTCTTCTGAACCTTCTGGGGGCCGCTTCCCCGCTGAGAGCTCCGGCCCGTGAGTATTTAAGCATTGTGCTGCTGGGATCGCCTTTTTTTATATTGACAATGGTCAGCAACCATCTGCTGCGTTCTGAAGGCCGGGCCCGTTCTTCCATGCTGGTAATGCTGACCGGCATTGTTGTGAATCTTGTTCTTGATCCGGTATTTATTTTTCTTTTCCGTTTCGGGGTGGCCGGAGCCGCGTGGGCTACCGTTATTGGCCAGCTGACGGCTTTTATGCTGGCGCTTGTTCTTTTTCTGAAAGGGCAGTCTCTTATCCGGTTTAAGGCAAAACACTTAATGTTGAAACTGGATGTAACAAGGGAAATTCTGTTTCTGGGTCTGCCGACGTTTTTCCGGCAGATAGGACAGAGTGTTACAATTCTTCTGCTGAACAACCTGCTGAACATTCACGGAGGAGCGTTGTACATATCCGCTTACGGGGCTGTTAACCGGCTTATTATGTTCTTATTTATGCCTATGTTCGGCATGGTGCAGGGTTTTCAGCCCATAGCCGGTTTTAATTATGGAGCCGGTTTGTTTGGACGCGTCCGTAAAATACTGAAGATTGCCGTTATTTATACCTCCGTTTATATGAGTACCGGTTTCCTTCTGCTTGTTTTCTTCCCCGGTTTTTTTGCCGGTTTATTTTCGACTGATCCAGAACTTATTAAGACTGCATCATTTGTTATGCGTTATATGACAGCGCTTATGCCATTGGTGGGAATTCAGGTTATCGGCTCAACGTATTTTATTGTTGCGGGAAAGGGGCTGCCCGGACTGGTGCTGAGTCTTTCCCGCCAGGTTCTTCTGCTTATTCCCCTGCTTCTTATTCTTCCGGAGTTCCTGGGGCTGAAAGGTGTGCTGCTCAGTTTTCCGGTGGCGGATTTTTTTGCTGCTGTAATTACAGTTTTCTGGCTGCTCTCTGAGCTGCGGCGGCTGAGGAAGCCGCAGGACCAGGCTAAAAAGGAAAAATGGAAAGAAAATGACCGTAAAATTAAATAATTGGTTGATATTTACCGCTCCTTCCCGTAAAACGGAAGGAGGCAAGGAACTGAACTGTTCAGGACAGGGGATGGGTATGATAAAAAAGATGTTGAGATTGGCAGTTCTGAGGAAAACAGCGGGAGCTGCTGCTGCCGGTCTTCTCCTCTTGCTTCCGGTTTTGACAGGTTTGTCCTGCGCTTCCGGTTCTCAGGCTGTCCAGTCCATTGTTCTGGATGAGGAAACAGAAGAAGTCAGGAAAAATCCGAATGTTAATATTCAGGATTCAATGGGGCGTACAGCCCTTCATATTGCCGTTGAAAAAAGTGATATACTTAAATCAGCCCGCCTGCTGAATGAAGGTGCCGATCCGAATTTAACCGATAAAAAGGGACAATCCGCTCTGCACCTGGCTGTTATGGCAGGTAATCCGGATATGGTGGCCATGCTGCTGGCTGCCGGAGCGGATGCTTCTCTGGAGGACAGAAGGAAAGAGTCGCCTTTGAATTTAGCCCGCGGCAATAACCGTGAGAACATTCTTGAAATAATTCTTTCTTCTCTGGAAGAATTCCAGGCGCAGTAGGCTTTTTTACTTCGGCAAAGCCAGACTGATAACCTCAGATAGTTCACTCACCGGATGAAAGCGTATTCCTTTACGCACAAGTTCCGGAATATCTTCCAGATCGCGCATGTTGGCTTCGGGAATAATAATGTCCTTCACATTGTGCCGCCGGGCCGCAATGGTTTTTTCTTTCAGCCCGCCAATGGCAAGGACCTTGCCGGTCAGACTGAGTTCGCCTGTCATGGCCAGAGACGGTTTAATTGTTTTGCCCATTACAAGAGAAAGCAGCGCTGTTGTCATGGTAATACCGGCAGAAGGTCCGTCTTTGGGTGTGGCTCCTTCGGGAATATGCAGGTGAATGACATGTGTGTTGAAAAACTTTTCCAGCTCCGCGTTGCCGCTTTCTTCAACAATTTTCTGCGCGCGGGTATAGGCAATAGACGCAGATTCTTTCATGACATCGCCCATTCGTCCTGTGAGTTTGAGGGCGCTTTTTCCTTTAACAGCATCCGCTTCAATAATCAGTACATCTCCGCCCATACTGGTCCAGGCCAGTCCCAGAGCCATACCCGGCTTCACGGCTTTTTTCAGACCGTCTTCGCGGAAATGCGGTTTTTTCAGGTACTGCTCCAGGCCGTCTGCTGTAATGCGGGCCGGAAGATTCTTGTTGTTTTCCACCACTTCCCGGGCCACTTTCCTGTGAATGCGGTCCACGGCTTTTTCAAAGGTGCGCATTCCGGCATCCCGCGCGTAGCCTTCCGCTATGGCTTTCAGAGTGCTTTTGTTGTAGCGGATATGGCTTTTCTTCAATCCGTGTTTTTTCAGACTTTTCGGTATAATGTACTGCTTTGCAATTTCTATTTTTTCTTCTACCACGTAGCCGGAAAGGCGGATTACTTCCATACGGTCCAGCAGGGGGCGGGGAATAGTGTCCATTGTGTTGGCCGTGGCCACAAACACAACATGGGAAAGGTCGTAGGGCAAGTCAAGGTAGTGATCGCGGAAGTTGATATTCTGCTCGGGATCCAGTACTTCCAGAAGGGCCGATGAAGGATCGCCCTGAAAACTGGAACCCAGTTTGTCAATTTCATCAATCATGAAGACAGGTGAAAGTGATTTGACAATTTTCATGCCCTGAAGAATTTTTCCCGGCATGGCACCGACATAAGTGCGGCGGTGCCCCTTAATTTCGGCTTCATCGCGCATTCCTCCGACAGAAAAGCGGAAGAAGGGCCGGTTCATTGCGCGCGCGATGGATTTTCCAATAGACGTTTTTCCTACGCCCGGGGGCCCGACCAGAAGAATAATGGAGCCTTTGGTGTCTTTCTTGAGTTTCCGTACAGCCAGATATTCCAGAATGCGCTCTTTAACATCTTCCAGACCAAAGTGATCTTCATTCAGAATGCGTACGGCTTTTTCCATGTCAATTTCTTCCGGTTCAGACGGAGTCCATGGAAGAGATACAATCCAGTCCAGGTAGTTGCGGGTTACAATATATTCGCTGGAGGCCGGTTCCATAATCTGGAATTTTTCCAGTTCCTGTTCAACCTGTTCGGCTATTTCGCCTTCAAAACCAAAGGCCTCTATGGTTTTTCGGAATTTCTGATACTCACTGGAACGGGCGTCGGAGGGTTCACCCAGTTCCTTTTTGATGGCTTTCAGTTCTTCGCGGAGGAAGTAGTCTCTTTGGCTTTTTTCAATTTTCTCGTTGATTTCTCCGGTAATGCGTTTCTGAATTTTGGCCAGTTCATGTTCTTTTTTGATATAGACAAGAACCATTTCCATGCGTTTTTTGACATTCAGTGTTTCCAGTATTTCCTGCTGTTTTTCCCTGTCCACATTAAGAATACTGGTAACAAAGTCGGCAATTTTTCCCGGGTTGTCGATGTTTACCATGTTCAGCCGCATTTCTTCGGAAAAAAGCGGATTATCTTCGCTGATCTGTTTCATTTGTGTCAGCAGAGCCCGGGTGAATCCTTTCAGTTCCTTGTCTTTCGGGTTGTAGTCATCATCCAGATAGCTGACAACAGCTGAGTAGGGGCTGACCTGATTCTGGATTTTGAGAATTTGAAAACGCCTGAGGGTGCTGATAAATATATTAATACCGCCGTCGGGAAGGTTGATGCGTTTAACAATTTTGGCTGCTGTTCCTACCTGGTGCAGCTGCTGCGGATCCGGAGATTCAGCAGACGGATCTTTGGTGAGTACCAGGCCTATAACCTTGTGGCTCTCCATGGCTTTGTCTATTACAGCAATATCTTCAGCTCCGGTAATCATTATGGGTGTAAAAATTCCCGGAAAGATTGGTTTTCCCTGGAGCGGAACAACATATATCTGATTGGGTAATGCTTCAACAGCATTAATAATTGAATTGTTTTCCTGGCTGGACATTATCGAACCTTTTCCTTACTAACAGTCTTTGTAAGATACTTCATTAGAGGGGTGTCGGGCAAATTAAAATATACAGGAAAGAGGGAATCTGCGTCTGTTTACAGCTCAAAAAGTTCCTTCTGTCTGGCAAACGGATGAATTCTCTGGTAAAATCTCAATGTGCAAGCCGATTCTCCCGGTTATAAGGGGCAGGAGGCTTCGAATGAGTGTAACGGCTATGCAGTTAAGCGACGACCAGTTAAACGTTATTGGAAACTATGTACGGCTTCATATTCATGAGTGGATAGATTCCCGGCAGGAAATGGAGCTGCGGGAAAGAATTATCCGTGTGGAAGAATCTCTGGAGAGGCAGCTTGCCCTGATGAAACAGGGATTTGAATTCATGGAACGGCGTTT
>PDWJ01009022.1_pt1 | contig 11528 bp, 10 predicted proteins | sample 1430881 | NCBI WGS metagenome assembly PDWJ01 (sample SAMN01162460, study PRJNA174530) | Oral metagenome, whole genome shotgun sequencing project. | biome: Marine environment; feature: Marine mammal; material: Swab sample of the gingival sulcus; isolation source: swab sample of gingival sulcus... | reverse complement strand
AAAACTGTATGGGTAGGTAATGTGCTTCCATTAAATCTGCGTGCAACTGATATGACCACAGGAAATATTGTTTACGCAATATGTCGCAATCAACCCACTGCTGTTAGGGCTAAACATATTGGAGGACAAGCATTTATTAATAATTGGCAATGGACAGGAAGCAATGTTGTAATTGAAAATTTATATCCAAGTTCAGATGTTAGCCTAAGACCTTTGAGTAATAATATAATTGTTAAATTAAGGGCACATAACTCATGTGGTTGGTCGGAATGGGCAGATTTAGGTTTGGGAGTAATGCCTTGTGGAGCTTGGTATATGGCTGTTTTTCCTAATCCTGCAAATAATTTCATAAATATTGCATTGACAAGCACCGGAAAATCCAAAAATATAGATATTAGCAAAGGCTACCAAATCCAACTATGGCAAAACTACAATCTAATAAAAACCATACGAACAAAATCATTACAAACAGAAATACCAATATCATCACTAAAAACAGGGTACTACTATGTGGTGGTAATAATAAACGGCAAAAAATATAAGCAGCAGTTTTTTAAACAGTGAATTTTTAACTGCTGAGAGTATATAAAGTTCGAAATGTAGAGGCTGTCCAAAAAGTAATAAAATGAGGCATTGTGATAAATTTGTAATTTTATAATAATCTATTAATCAATGCTTTACACTTTGTGATTATCGTGTAACAACTCGTTATAATGACTTTTTGGACAGCCTCTCTATGGTATATAAAAACATAATTTGTTCTATTCAACAGTAACCGATTTAGCTAAATTTCTTGGTTGGTCTACATTGCAGCCGCGCATTACAGCTATGTGATACGAAAGTAATTGCAAAGGAATAACCGTTAACAATGATGCCAATGCAGGACTAGTGTCGGGTATTTCAAGCACGTGGTCAGCCATTTTGGCAATAACGTTATCACCCTTGCTTACAATAGCAATAACTACCCCATTGCGAGCTTTTACTTCCTGAATATTGCTGACTATTTTATCGTACGACTTGTCTTTTAAGGCTATTACCACGACAGGCATATTTTTGTCTATCAAAGCAATAGGTCCGTGTTTCATTTCAGCGGCAGGATAACCCTCGGCATGAATATATGATATTTCTTTCAATTTTAAAGCACCCTCAAGAGCAACAGGAAAGAAATAACCTCTTCCCAAGTACAAAAAGTTAGTCGCATCTTTATAAATGGCGGCTATTTTCTTATATTCCTCATTAAATTTAAGTATTTCTTTTATTTTGTTGGGAATATTATTTAGTTCTTCAATAAAGTTCCGGAAACCTTCATCAGAAATGGTATTACGCTGTTTGCCCAATTTTAAGGCTAACATTGCAAGAACGGTTACTTGCGCAGTAAACGCTTTGGTTGATGCAACACCAATTTCGGGTCCGGCATGTGTGTAAACGCCTGCATGTGTTTCGCGCGGAATGCTCGACCCCACTACATTACAAATACCCAGTACTGTGGCATTTTGCTCTTTAGCAATACTGATTGCCGATAATGTATCCGCCGTTTCTCCACTTTGGCTGATTGCTATAATAACATCGTCGCTGTGTATTATTGGGTTTCTATACCTAAATTCTGATGCGTATTCTACTTCAACGGGTATTCTGGCATATTCTTCAAACAGATACTCTCCCACTAAGCCCGCATGCCACGATGTTCCGCAACCGATAATTATTACTCTGCGCGCTCTTATTATTTTGTCCATAACATCTAATAATCCACCCAATCTAATATCGTTTAAGTCCGGTGATAAGCGCCCCCTAAATGTGTCTTTAATTGATTTTGGTTGCTCAAAAATTTCTTTCATCATAAAGTGGTCGTAGCCGTTTTTCTCTATGGCTCCTATATCCATCTGAAGCTCTTTAATCTCGGGGCTAAGCTCGATATTATCAAGCGTTTTTAAGCTTAGTTCATTTCTTTTTATAACAGCAATATTATCGTTGTTTAAGTAAATTACTGTTTTGGTATGTTCAATAATGGGAGCTGCATCTGATGCAATAAAATATTCATCTTCTCCTACACCAATAACAAGCGGACTTCCTTTTCGGGCTGCTATTAAAACATCAGGTTCATCGGTGCACGCAACTACAATGCCGTAAGCTCCTATAACCTTCGATAATGCTAAACGAATAGCAACTTCTGCTTTTACTTTAGCTTTCAGATAATAAAATTCAATCAAATTAACCAATACTTCTGTATCGGTTTCACTTTGGAAAGTATATCCTTTTGCCTCAAGTTTTCTTTTTAAACTGCCATAGTTTTCAATAATACCATTGTGTATAATAGTAAAATACCCATTTGCCGATTTATGAGGGTGTGCATTACGGTCATTAGGCTCGCCGTGAGTTGCCCATCTTGTGTGTCCCATTCCAACTGTTCCTTCAACATCAAAGTTTTGGGTATGATTTTCTAAATCTTGTACTTTTCCGCCTCTTTTATATATTTTAGTATCTCCGTTTATTATTGCCACACCGGCAGAGTCGTAGCCTCTGTATTCTAATCTTTTAAGACCACTTATTATAATAGGGTAAACTTGTTTTGAACCTATATATCCTACAATTCCGCACATAGTAAATATTCTTTAGTTAATAATTTAAAGCGCAAAATAAAGCATTTTTTGCATATCTGAAATAATTTTTTTGCATAAATATTAGATTATACTTGCGTATTTTTTGCACTTTTTAAAATATAGAACGGATTTTAATTAAGTGTAGTGTGTTTTTTATAAAAATAAAAACAAGCAAGCAGAATGAGAAGTGTAGAAGCAAGAAAAATGAGTTTATATACCTATAATCAATATTTTATAAAATAGGTATGGTTGCATAATGCTCTTATTATCAGATATATAATTGCTAATTGTTAATTGTTAATTACTAATTGAAACATCTGTTGTACATGCAAGTTTAAAAATTATCATGTATATTTGCTGAAATTTGCAAGCAAACAAAAGGTGAAAAAACAATTTATTATAATACTTATTGCAATTATGACTATTGCGCTTGTAGGACTTATTTTACTGCAATCTAATTGGATAAGTAATGCCATTAAGGTTGAAAAAAAGAACTTTAATAATTTGGTTGAAAAAAGTTTATCGCAACTTGTAAAAGAAATTGATAAGAAAGAAACTGTATTATACAGGCAGGAAGATTTAATTTCTTTTAGTAGTAAAAATAATTTATACGGTTTATCGAATCAAGTAAACACTGCACTGTTGGATAGTTCGAAACATTGGTTTACAACACAAACCATAATGGGCAACGATACGGTATTTTACAGAATTAGTCCGAACAACTTAAACGAGCAAGTTATTACAAAAGACAGAGGAAAATTAAAAGATTTAAAGCTGTTAGACAAGAATTTAATATATGTTGATGTACACACTAAAAATTTAAAGCGTAAGGAAATTAATCTGAAAGAAAGGATAAATCAAGCTACCCTTGAGGCGGTATTAAAATCTGTATTTAAAAACAACAACATAACGAGAAAATACGAGTATGCCGTGGTTGCAGGTAGAAAAAGTCCTTATTTTAAATCAAAAAATTTTCAATATAAAACCCAAAATGATGTATTTCAAAAAAAGCTATTCCCTAACGACAACGAAACAGGCAACATTATAAGCACAAACTACATATTATACCTGTATTTTCCGAAAAGTATCAGCGGAATAGAATCAATGCCGATAATAATTATCACCTCAATACTATTGGTAATTGTAATTTTAACAATATTTGTAGTTACCATATATGTTATATTGCGACAAAAGAAGCTCTCAGAAATGAAAAACGATTTCATAAATAATATGACACATGAGTTAAAAACGCCTATTTCAACCATTTCTTTGGCTTCGCAAATGCTAAGAGATAACTCTGTGGCAAAAAACACAAACGATTATTCGCAAATTTCGGGAATTATTGATTCTGAAAGTCGCAGATTAGCTAATCATGTGGAAAAAGTATTGGAAATGGCAATAATCGACCGAGATGGAGGTAAATTGAAATACGAACAGATAAATATTAACGATTTAATAGAAAGTATAGTAACAAGTATAAGCATAAAAGTAAAAGAAGAAAACGGTAGCATAAGCTATAATCTTAAAGCTGAAAAATCAGTGGTTACGGGTGACGAAACTCATCTTTCGAATATGATTATAAACCTGATTGACAACGCAATAAAATATAGTAAGGAAAAACCAAAAATAGAAATTGAAACATATAACCGAAAAGATTATCTTATAATAAAAATAAGAGATGAAGGTATAGGAATAAGTAAGGAAAATCAAAAGGGCAAATAACATTAAAAAGTGAAGCGGGCAAAGGTTCAGAGTTTACCATATCAATACCGTGTTATCATGCTTAGGAGGGGGAAGACGGGAGACCGAAGTCGGGAGACGGAAGACAGAAGACAGGAGACCGAAGACGGAAGACAGAAGACGGGAGACGGAAGACAGGAGACGGAAGACCGAAGACGGAAGTCGGAAGTCGGAAGTTGCGACAAAAACCTTGCGTTCTTTGTGATAAACTTAGTGTCCTTTGCGGTTAAATCAAGCCAACGGCTAAAATGAAATACCCATAATCGGTAAAGGGCACACAGAAGCGTGATTATTTTGAGGAAAGTCGGAGAACAAAAACTTCCAACTTCCCTCTTCCAACTTAAAATAGAAACAAATGAAAGACAATAAAATAAAAATATTATTAGCGGAAGACGACCTAAATCTCGGGTCTTTATTAATGCAGTATCTAAATGCTAAAGGATTTGATACTCAACTATTTGCTGATGGCGAAAAAGCTTATGAAGGCTACATGAACGGTAAGTTTGATATTTGCATATTAGATGTTATGATGCCCAAGAAAGACGGATTTGCTTTGGCTCGAGATATAAGAATGACAAACAGCCAGATACCAATAATATTTCTTACGGCAAAGGCATTGAAAGAAGATGTGTTGGAGGGATTTAAAATAGGTGCCGACGATTATATTACAAAACCGTTTATAATGGACGAGTTATTGCTAAGAATAGAGGCTATAATGCGAAGAGTTGTGGATAGTAACGACGGCAAATTGCAATCGGAATTTTACGAAATAGGCAAGTACAAATTTGATGTTACAAAGCAATTACTTTATTTTGAGGGCGAAGAGACAAAATTAACAACCAAAGAATCGGAACTTCTAAGTTTGCTTTGCGCAAATAAGAACAATATGTTGGAGAGAAATTTTGCCTTAAAATCAATATGGAACGAAGATAATTATTACAACGCTCGCAGTATGGACGTATACATAACCAAATTGAGAAAGCATCTTTCTAAAGACGATACTATAGAACTGTTAAATGTACACGGCAAAGGTTATAAGTTGGTAAGTAAGTGATAATTAGTTAATGTGGTAATTAGTTAATGAGATAATTAGTTAATGTGATAATTAGTTAATGTGGTAATTAGCAAATGAGATAATTCGTTAATGAGATAATTAGCAAATGAGATAATTAGCAAATGTGGTAATTAGTTAATGTGATAATTAGTTAATGTGGTAATTAGCAAATGAGATAATTCGTTAATGAGATAATTAGCAAATGAGATAATTAAACAAAAATGAAACAAATTAAATAGATATGGAACTGACAATTAATATTAAAGAGCAACAAAAAATTGCATTTTTCTTGAAACTTCTGCATGAATTTGATTATATCGAAATAACAGACATTAAAGAAGATGAAACACCTTTTCCGCAAGAACACAGGCAATTATTAGAGCAACGTTTAAAAAGAATTGAAAAGGGGGAAGCAAGTTTCAAAAGTTGGGACGAGATAAAGCAAAAATATGAAAAAAGAGCTATATAAAATTGACTTTTCAAACGAAGCCGAATCAGATTTTGATAATTCGTATGAATATTACGCAGTAGAAAGTCAAAAGCTTGCTGATAACTTCTACAAACAGGTAAACCAAAGTTTAAAAACAATATCTGATAATCCACGAGGATTTCAAAGAGTTTTCAAAAACATTAGGAAATATGTAATCAAGAAATTTCCATTTGTGATTTATTATCGCATTGAAAATACAACAGTACAAATAATAGCAGTCTTTCATACAAGTCGTAATCCTAAAGTATGGAAACAGAGGATGGAAAAAATGATGAATAGAGGGCATGTTCGTGCAAATGAGATAATTAATGTGATAATTAGCAAATGAGATAATTAGTTAATGTGGTAATTAGTTAATGTGATAATTAGCAAATGAGATAATTAGTTAATGTGGTAATTAGCAAATGAGATAATTAGCAAATGAGATAATTAGCTAATTAAAAAATTTGCTAATTAAAAAATTTGCTAATTTGCTAATTACTAATTGAAATTAAGATGAACTTAATAATAGACATAGGCAATACATCTGCGAAATACTATATTTTCGACTTCGGAGAGGTAATATATAATGGACAAAGAGATTCAGGTGAAGTTGTAGACTTTTCGTTTTTGCACGACAAATTTCCTATGATTAATAACATTATTATTTCGTCGGTTGCTACTGAAAAAATAAATATTCCGCAAAGCATAGAAAGCAAAATACAGAATATAATTTATTTAGATGAAAATACTGTTTTACCCATTAAAAACAATTACAAAAGCCAATCAACTTTAGGAAAAGACCGCATAGCGGCTGTTGTGGGAGCCTATAATATTTTTCCAAATCAAAACGTTTTAGTCATTGATGCGGGAACTGCAATAACTTTTGATTTTATTAATAAAAATGCAGAATATGAAGGCGGTAATATTTCGCCCGGGCTAAATATGAGGTTTAAAGCTTTGCACGAATACACAAACAGGCTTCCTTTGGTGTCGCAATCGTCTGATTTTGAGCTTGTAGGAGACTGTACACAAGCAGCTATAACAGCAGGAGTTCAATACGGAATAATATTTGAAATAGATTCTTACATAGATAAATTTAAGGAAAAATACAGCAATTTACAAGTGATTTTAACAGGAGGTGATGCTTTTTTCTTTGCTAATAAGCTAAAAAATCGCATATTTGCAAACTCCAACTTAATAGCTTTAGGCTTAAATAGAATATTAGAAAACAATGTTTAAAAAATATAAAACAACGATTATAGTATTGGTTATCATGTTTTTACCATTGATAACTTTAGGACAAGGAGGTATTAATTCACCGTATTCAATGCTTGGCATAGGCGACTTAACAGGTAAAGGTTTTGGTAGAAATATTGCTATGGGTAATGTAATGAGTTCATTAATTTCGCCCGTACAATTAAATCCGGAAAACCCCGCTTCCTACTCACAAATTTCACTCAATACATTTATATTTGAGTTTGGTATGAACATGAAATTTTACGAACTGAAAAACAATACTAATAAGTTCTCAAATGTGACCGGAAATATTTCTTACATTGCGGCAGGTTTCCCCATAACAAAATGGCTGAAAACAGGAGTGGGGCTAAAACCCATAAGCAATATCGGATACCAAATAAATGAAATTGATAAAGTAAACTCGGATTTGTCCATAAATAACAGCTACAACGGCAAAGGAGGAATTAACTCCTTATATATGGATAATAGTGTTGCAGTAACCAAAGATATTTCGTTGGGGGTTAAGTTGTCGTATACATTCGGAACCTTAGACAAAGACACAAGAAGAGTAACCAATAATAATGCAGAGGGTGCTAAATCAGGTACTGTCATAGATGAACAGAATCATTCATCTTTCGATGCTGTGGGATTGGGTTTTGGCGCTCATTGGCACAAGGTTATTAATCCTAAATTGACAGTAAATTTGGGAGCAACTTACAATTTAAAAACAGAACTTGACGGCTTACACGACAAATTGGTTATTTCATATATAAGTAAGTCGAATCAAATATCGGTTAAAGATACCTTAATGAATGATAATGTAAACAGAGGCGTGTTAGAATTGCCTATGTCGTATAGTGTGGGAGCTTCTGTAATACTCAATCAACAATGGGAACTTGCCGGTGATTATAAGGTTGAAGATTGGACAAGCAGTAAGATGTTTGGCAAGGAGCAAAATTTTAGTAAAAACGAAGAATATTGTTTTGGCGTAGAATTTGCACCCGATATTAATTCAACCAAATATTATAAGATAATAAAATACAGGGCAGGCTTAAGTTTAACTAACTCATACTTGACCGTACAAGACAAAAGATTGAAAGAAATTATGGCAAGTGTTGGATTTGCGTTGCCATTAAAACGTTTTGCAATTATAAACTTATCAGGCTCATATAGCAGAAGATATGTACCCGGTTTAGACATATTGAAAGAAGACATTTTTCAAATACATCTGAACTTCTCATTCAAAGGCACATGGTTTATTAAGAGTAAGTTCTATTAGTATTAAATCAGTGATTGATGAATAAACTTACCGGCAAATACATAAATATTTATCAAAGAAATACAAAATAGCTTTGTTAGTTTTGCAGAGCATATTTTTGTTATAAATTTTGTATAAATAGACAAAAATTTATAGGTTTGTGCGCTTTCAAAAATTATATACAAAGAAGTAATTCAAACCCTTAAATGGAGTTCATAAAATACAAATCATTAAAAATAATAAATGTTAAACCAAATGAAAAAATCATGAAACCGAAATTAATCACCCTATTTTTTATCAGCTCATTACTTTTTTTATCAATGAGCAGCTTAAATGCACAAGACGTAGAACAAACACTGATAGATGAAAGTTTTCCTGAAATAAAGGGAGGCCTATTAGACGAAAATAAAAAAGAACTTAGTCAGCAAGATGTTGCAGATTTAAGAAAAGTATTGGATAAAATTACCGATGCCATAAAGAATGACATTAACGCATTTAGATATGACGCTTTAACAGCTGATAACGCAAAAGTATTTTCGTATAAGAAATTAAAGAAAGCCAAGAAAAAACTTGATTTAGATAAATTAGAAAAAATGTTGGCTGACGAAAAAAGCAAAATTAGAGCATATATGGGCGACAAAGCAAAATACGGAGCCGACCCTAATGAATGTAAAAAGAACCTTGCTTTATTACAACAAGCAGCTAAGCATAAAAAAATGGACGAGGCTTACACATATTGGAATACATTATTCCATTTTTATCCACGTTCATCAAAAATGGTGTATTCAAAAGGTTCTCAAGTGGTTGAGTATATGTATAACAAAACCAAAGACCCAAAATGGATTGATACACTAATGTTCTTATACGACCAAAGAATTAAATATGAGTTTTTTGGAGACGGAAAATATCCAAAAGGCTACATATTAGGACGTAAAGCAACTGATATATTACGATACAACAAAGAAGATGTTGAAAGAGCATATCCAATATTCAAGGAAGCTGTTGACTTACAAGGCTCAAAATCAGAATGTGCAGTACTTCTTTCGTTTATGCAAGCAACCGAAGGAATGTTTGTAAACAAAAAAATTGATGCAGCCGAAGTTGTTGATAACTATACTAAATTAAATGCTCTTCTTGAAGAGAAAAAAGCAAATAATCCTGATAATGAGACTGTTGGACAGGCATTGGGAGGTGTAAATGCACTATTTATAAGAAGCGAAGCATCTACTTGCGAGCAATTAGTTCCTGCATTTCAAAAACGATTTGATAAAAACAAAGACAATATTGAAGAGTTGGAAAAAATTGCAAGAATGCTTAGTATGAAAGATTGTACCGATAGTGATTTGTTTTCAAACATTGCAGTTCAGATTGATAAATTAAGACCATCGGCACTTTCAAAATATGCACTTTCTATGCGTTTTGCAAGAGAGAAAAATTACGATAAAGCTGCCGAGTATATGCAACAAGCAATAGGTATGGAAACCGAAGATACTTTAAAGGCTCGCGACTATTACAAATTGGCTCAATTTGCAAATGCTCAGCGTAAAAAGTCTGATGCTAAATCTTATGCTAAAAAAGCAATAGAATTACATTCTAATTACGGAGCACCATATATATTGTTGGCAACTATGTATGCAGGTAGTGGTTGTAGCCAAGTTTCACCTGCTGAAGGAGAACTTCACAATGTAGGATATTGGGCTGCCGTAGATAAATTAATACAAGCTAAAACTGCCGACCCATCTGTGACCGAAGATGTTAATAAATTGATTGGCAGATATTCAGGAGCATATCCAAATGCTGAAAAAGCATTTATGATTGGTGTTACAAAAGGAAAAAGAGTAACAGTAGGTTGTTGGATTAATGAATCAACTACTGCACGATTCTAATTTGAATTTAGTGTCTTAAGCGGTAAGTAAGTTATAATTACCCAATAATACACTTAATACGACTTTCCAAAGTAAACAATTAGGAAACATGAATAAAGTGAAAATTAAAAGCATCGCATTGATAATTGCACTGTCAATGACGGTGCTTTTTTCGTGTACCGACGAATTACCTGTAATTAACCGATTTGAAAACATAGACCATATACCCAGCATAACAGCCAAAAATGTTGAAATGACATATACCGAAAAAGGCTACAAAAGAGGTAGGTTACAAGCCCCTGTTTTTGAAAATTATGATATGAATGATGATGCCTATGTTAAATTCCCCGAAGGCATAAAAATAACCATGTTTAATAAAGAACACAAGGTTGAAACCGAAATGGAAGCCGATAGTGCTATTTATTTCCCTGATAAAAGAACATGGGAAGCAACAGGGCATGTTGTGGTTAAAAATGTAAACGGAACTATTTTACGTACCGAAAAATTATACGGTGATGAAATTAAAAAGAAAATTTTCACAAATTTACTTGTAAATATAAGCAAAGCCGATGGTACTTTGGTTGTGGGCAAAACAGGATTTGTGTCAAATACCGAATTTACAATATACAAATTTATTGATATGTACGGAAGATTTTTTGTAAGCGAAACAGAAAGCGATAGCATAAAAACTCCTAATAAAAAGATGAATGTTGATACTAATTTCTCACCTAAAAAACTACCCGAAAATATGAAAAAACCCGAATATCTGAAGCCCAAAAAGTAGTTAATGTGGTAATGTGGTAATTAGCAAATGTGATAATGAGTTAATGTGATAATTAGCTAATTAGTGAATTTGGCAATGAATTAATAGTAGCTAAAACCCAACACCTAAAACCCAACACCTAACTCCCAAAACCCCTAACCTTGTAATTGAAAAGTATTCTAATAATTTATCCTCATTGGCCTCCTTCTAATTTAACAGGCGTACATAGAGCAAGGCTAATTGCCAACTTTATGCCCGAGTTTGATGTAAAGCCTATTGTGCTTACTGTACACCCCGATTACTATGAAGAAAAGCTCGACTATGATATGCTTAAAATTGTCAGTGATAGGGTAGAGGTGATACATGTTGAAGCATACAAAACCGGAAAACCACGAATAATAGGGGATATTGGACTTAGGGCTTTTTATCAACTGAGAAAAAAGGCATTAAGCATTATTAAAGCAAGAAAAATAGATTTTTTGTGGGTTCCCATACCTTCTTTTTATGTTGCTGTTTTGGCTCGCATACTACACGAAAAAACAA